>Ga0136598_1000893_pt1 | contig 13379 bp, 19 predicted proteins | sample AntRauTorcE11899_FD_104790 | JGI IMG/M metagenome (GOLD analysis project Ga0136598, IMG submission 104790) | Saline lake microbial communities from Rauer Islands, Antarctica - Metagenome Torckler E11 #899 | ecosystem: Environmental > Aquatic > Non-marine Saline and Alkaline > Saline | place... | reverse complement strand
GGGGACGCTGAGCGCGGTTTTCGCCTATCTTCAAATTTCCCTTGGCTCCACAATCCAATGACGCATTATAAGTCTGGTCCATGACATATGACTCCACAATAAATACAGTGAATAGTCTATGTGCCCCAAGGGCTGGCGGGATATTTTCAACCGGCGATCAACACCTTAATGGTAACCCTCGTGAGTCAACCGCAAGTTGAACATTTTGAAGGGTCATTTTGTACCGACCAGCAACCGCTCCAGACCCTCATCCTTGAACTGGTCGAAGTAGGCGTTGTAAACGTCACGGTGGATCGCACGGACCCGACCGATACGGAATGTCTCCACCGGGAATTTACCCATCGTGATCGCGGTGAGGGCGGACTTCTGGTTCTTGTAACCGAAGTGATCGTACACCTCGCTCACCGGTACCCAGGGACGTTGACCTACTGAATTGCTCATTTCCAGTCACCTCGCTCAATCAGCTTCTGTTCCATATCGGTAAAGTCCCGATACCCGTACTCCCGAGCCATGACATTCCTTGCCTCGGCAGCCGTGAGGAACTGCTTGCGCTTCAGGCGTTTCGCCGCCTCGTTGAACTTCTTTCTACTGACCATTGGTGAGCTCCATTTGAATCGCCTTTTTGTTACCCAGAACCGCGTTAATCTGTTCCTCAGTGGGCATGTTGATTTCATGAACCACCGGTGTCCGGGGCCAGCGTTGAGCCCGGTTAATCAACTGAGGGTCGTGTACTTCGAGCGACCCTTTAACCCTACTGCCCTGCGACGTGCCTGAACGGCTACTGCTTGGTCTGCTGATGTGATCACAACTGTCTCCTGTTATCAAAACAACCTAAAGTTGTATCTGTAACCAAAACATAGCACCCTCAGACACCGAGGGCAACTATGAATCATTATTTTGTATTACAGAATGTCAGCGTCTTTCAGTTGGGTCCAGACTCGACCCTCGGTGTGGTAACCCTGGCGCTCACGCTTCACGGTGATCAGGATGTTATCGGTCTTGGCTTCACCGAAATCACGGATGCCGGCCTCGTCCATCACCAGGGTCTCGAATACACCGGTGTCCACGGGCACGACGCATAGGTTCAGTTTATTCCGGTGGTAGTTTCTCACCGGTGCCACAAAGACATTCTTCGACTTGACCCAGGCAGTAGTGACGGAGATTGCCGTCTGCTTGCCACTACGGATCGCATAAAAATCCACATCACCGGGTTCGTCAGCAAAGGCACAGGAGTAGCCGGCAGCCATGAACATGCCAAACACCATGTAGCAAGCTGTCGGCCCGTTCATTGTACTGACGCTTCTCCTTGTCACTCATGTCGCTGGAGGCACCGAGTGCCAGCCACGCCTCATCGACGTTCAGGATTTTCGCCAGTTGTGTCATCAATTTTGGACGCGGGCGGCTTTCACCCTCGAACCACCGGCGTACTGCTTCCTGACTGATTCCCAGTCGTTCCGAGAACCAAGTCTGCTGCCCCTTCCCATAGTCGGGCACGTCGGTGGACCGATCACAAGCGAGTTTTAAACGTAGTGCGAAATCTCTATGGTCTGCCATGACACTATTCCTCTGTTTCAATTTAACGCTGGAGCGAGTGGCGGGATCACCGTCCGACTTCACTCATTTGTTAGGAAAGCAATCAACTAACAGCAATTAGACAACACACAGTTTGATTGCGAGTCCGAGGGCACTCCGCCATTCTTGGTTGTAATTTCAACAGTATCTCATTTTGTTGTCAACTGATTATTGACAATCAATTGTTACAGAGAATCACGTCAAGCTACATCCCGCACTGCTTCAAGGAGTTGTCGTTGTGTGGCATCTTTCTGACCCAGCACCCGCATTACTCGTTCATCCACGGTGTGACGGGCAATAATGTGGTGAATTACAACTGTTTTTTGCGTCTGCCCCTGCCGATACAACCGGCCGATCAATTGTAAGTAGAGCTCCAGTGACCAGTTCAGTCCGAACCAGACAATGACATTTGAACCACGTTGCAAATTAAGTCCATGACCTGAACTGGCCGGGTGGGTCAGCAGGATTGGAATTTCACCGTCATTCCAGCGAACCTGGGTGTCGGGGTCGTCGTCCATCACCGTGGCGCCGGGGAATGCTTCCTGCAGTCGAGCCAAATCAGACTTGAAGTTATAGGCCACCAGGATTGGGTAACCGTTGTGGGACTCAATGATCTCTTTCAGAGCCTCGATCTTCTCGTCGTGCAGTAACTCCCAGTCCCGGGCCGCGTTGGTGTAGATAGCACCATTGGCGAATTGCAGGAGCTTCCCGGTGAGGGTGGCGGCGTTCTCGGCTTCCACCTCCAGGTCCAGTTCCTCCATTTCCAGGATCATGTCCCGCTCGAAGTTCTGGTACTGGATCATCTTGTCCCGAGGAATATCGACTTCAACCTTGTTCAGGATTTTCTCCGGCATGTCCAGGTAGTCTTCGGCGTTCATGTGAATGGTGATGTCGGACACAAGGGAATGAATTTCCCCGTCGGCAAAGTCCCGTGGTATGAGCAGGCGCTTTTCCCGGTCCTCATGAAACCACCGTTGCTTGAATGCCTTCTCGGTGGCACCCAGTCGCTCACCCTTGTCCAGCAGGTAGAACTGAGCCCACAGGTCAATGAGCCCCTGGGGCGCCGGGGTGGCCGACAACTCCACCACCCGTGTGATCGCCCGGAGCACGGACTTGATGGCCTTCCACCTGTTGCTGGACTGGGACTTGAAGGAACTGGACTCGTCGATGATCACCATGTCCCATGGCCACTGCTTACCGACCATCCGGATCAGCCAGGCCACGTTATCCCGACTGATGATGTGGATGTCGGCCCGTTGCAGGATGGCCGCCGTGCGCTGCTTGGCTGTGCCACCAATGACGGAGAATCGCAGGTGCATCAGGTGATCCCAGTTACGGAGCTCCAGCGGCCAGGTGGTCATGGCCACTCGTTTCGGGGCGATGATCAGGACCCGGCCCACCGAGAAGTCGTCGAGCATGTCGCTGGCGGCCGTGGCAGCGGAAACGCTCTTACCAAGTCCCATGTCAAGCCAGAGGGCACAACCGTTCGCCGCGCTACCGGCGATGTCACAGATGAAGTCAGAGGCTTTGTTCTGGTACGGGTGCATCAGGTCTCGGGTGAGAAGCATTACAGGTCTCCCCAGAGTGGGTCCGAGGCTGCCTGGGCAGCAGACGGGAGACTCCAGGCGAAGGTGCTGAACAGCAACCCGTCCTCATGAACCTGGTAGCAGCCCCGGGACACCACAGGGTCGCCGTGGATCAGTTCCACCTCGTCCAGGTCGTCGAAGTCGGTGACCTCGGAGTACCGGGTTACCATCTTGGTGTCCGGGTCAAAGTGCGTTTCAAAAATAGACATAATCAACCTTTAGTTGTAATGGTGGTCAAATGGAATCCATCACCGTTTCGATGAAGACTGTCGCCGCTTCAGCATTGATAGCGTTTCCGTAGGCGCGCAGTCGTCCCACTCTGGCGGCAACCCTATCAGCCAGCGGGAATGTGCCGGGTTCAACTGGCCGCCACTTTCCATCCCTGCAGAACAGCCAGTCAGCATCTGCCCAGAAGCCTTTAGTCGGGCCGGGCCTGCTATCGCTGCGAAGTCCTGTAACCTCTGCTGCACCTTGCTCCCGTTCTCCCTCTTCATGGACAGGGCCGAACTCGCCTTGCCTGTTCGAGTGTTGCTTGTCGTCGGGGTTGGCCATCCCGCTAATGGCACTTGGTCGTTGAGGTTCGACATTCCGTGGCCTTCTGTTTTCTTTGCTGCTATGTACTCCGGACTGTGGGCCGGGAAGTGGTCCCTGGATGCTGGAGTAGCCCATCCAGTAATTTCTATCCCTGATGTGCGGGGCACCGACGCTCGCAGACGGAAACGCGACACACCCGAACCCGTATCCCAGGGTTTCCAAGTCAGCTTGTACAAGGTCGATCCAAGGGTTTGCAGCCTTACTTGCAACTTGCTCTCCAATGACAATTGCAGGCTTACACTCCTGGATGAGCCAGTGGAAGTGAGGCCATAGGTGCCGCTCATCAGCAAACCCAGTTCTGCGACCTGACGCGGAGAAGGGCTGGCAGGGACATGATCCGGTCCAGATGGGTCGGTCGTCGGGCCAGCCGGCTCTCCGGAGAGAGAGAGACCAGACACCGATGCCGGCGAAGAAGTGACACTGGGTGAATTCTCGAAGGTCATCTGGTGATACATCCTCTATGCTTCGTTCATCAACGATGCCCGGGGCAATCTCACCCATGGCAATCAGGTTTCGCAGCCACTCGGCGGCGTAAGGGTCGATCTCGTTGTAATAGGCAACCATTGGTTGTATCTCCGGTCACAGTTAAGCCGCACATGAGTACATGGCCTCAACGATCTTCTTGCCGCGGGCAACGTCGTCCACCACGAAGACCTGGAATCCCAGCTTCCGGCGCTCGGCATGATCGCTTTGCTGTTTTGGCGTGGCTATCTTCCCCGGGGCTTTGAATTCAATGAAGAAGGCGAACCCGTTGGGTGCACTGAACAGCCGGTCCGGTACCGCCCGGCGCCCGGGTGAGGTGAACTTCTCGGCTTTCATGCCGTAGCGGTACCGGGCGTACTTGCAGACAGCGTCCTCAACATCCTTCTCCAGAAGCTCCCGTTTCGCAACCTTGCCTTTCTTCCGGTCACCCTCCAGTTCCAGCATTGGTTCATCGTCCATGACGCACCTCCCGCCGACCGGCGCACTCGACACACAGTTCATACCCGTGTTCCCGGCGGACCATGGGTATGTCGTTGCCGCACTCCTGACAATCCTCCGGTCCCAGTTGTCCTTTCGGAGGCACCCGGTTGCGGATGCTGTTCACCTGGGAGTCCTTCATCCAGTTCTGGGTGGCTTCGTCCCGCTCGATCATTCGTTCGCTCACGGTTAACCCCTCCAGTCCCGAAGAATTTTCACCAACCCAGCTACTTCCCACCGGAGGTCCTGCAGGCTGCCGTTGTTATCAACCAACATGTCAGCCATTTCACAACTGACGGTACAGCTACTGGTTGTTTCTGCGGGCACACGTTTGCCGGCGTCGGCCATAGAACTGGACTCGAAGGTGAACCCATAGGTGTCACGCAGGATTTCACACACGGTATCTTTGCCATGTCGGGCATGGCCCATGGTCATCAGTTTCACAATTCTTCCCTCTCAGCGAAGTCCACCAGCTTCTCGGCCTCGGCTACGTACCAGTCGTAGTTGATGAGTGCCGGGTCGATGCCGGTGAAGTGGTTGCAAATATGGACTTTCCAGCCCTTGTTGATCGCAATCCGACGCCACACATCCGGTTTTGAAGCGGTCGGCGGCATCACCTTGACCAGTTCCGGACCCTCGGCGGCGATGTAGTAGCGACTGGTGTTCTGGAAGGTCTCGGTGAGCCCCAGGCCCCAGTCACCTTCCAGGTAGGACGACCGCGGCACCTTGGTCCGGAGCAGGAAGTCCCAGTCGTCTTCGTGACACTCGATGAAATCGCGGATGTCGGTGCCGTCGATGATGTTGGCGCAGGCGGCTTTCTGGGTGACCAGGGCACTGTGGTTCTGGTGCCAGCCCAGTTCAGCGCCGTCCTCGTCCGGGCGAATGAAGGCGTAGGCTCCCTTGCGCTTCACCTTGTCCGAGTCCTCGTATTTCGCAACGTAGTTGTTCACGTCCCGAATGTGCATGAATTCGTAGGCGGCATCCTCAAGGTTCAGGTCGGTCAGTTTCTCCCAGACTTCCTTCACCTCGAACAACTCGGGTACCCGGTCGCGGGGTAGCTTCACGGTGAGACCGTCGGTGTTCACCTGGATCAGGGACAGGTCCTCAATGTGGCGAAGCTGTTCATACAGCATGCACAATGAAAGCTGACCGTTGATGGTGATGGTCATGGTGTATTTCGGATCGTAGAACGGGCTGAATTGGGAGTTGCTGTTGCCGTATGGAATGTTCAGCGATTCCTTCAGGGCCTTGTTCTCGTCGGTGCCTTTGGCGTACTTGAGTCGCTGTTTCTTGATGTCCTCGTAAATGTCGCAGAACGATTCCCCGAGGTGTTCCGGATACACCCGGTTCACGATAGCCAGGGAAGGGTAGTAACTGGTCACGTCCAGGTCGATGAGCGCGTAATCGTCGTCGGACTCAACCCGGGTGTTGTGCAGAGAGGCATGGATACCACCGGTGCCGAAGACGAATTCAACACCGTCGAGCATGACCGACAACCGGCGTAGCTTTTTGTTGACCCGCGGCGGATTGGGCCATTCTTCACCGCAAATGAGCGATTCTTCGCAGTTCGCCATCCAGGTCTGGGTCTTCGGGAGCTCACCAACGGGTGAGTAGTCCATGAAAGGCAGCATCTTTTCCAGCGGGAGGTCACTGAAGACACCCTTGGTGTCGGTGATTACCTGATCCCGGAGCCAGGTTTCAACCGCCTTGAACGGGGCAGTCTCGAACTCAACGTAATCGTAAATCACCTCACCCAGGCTGATTGTTTCCCGCTTCGTCTGCAGAGGCTTCTTCTTACCACCTACCCGGGTGAAACAGGCATTCTTACCCATCTTCCGCTCGATCTGGTCGATGAATATGGCGTTTCCGATTTTACCGTTATTGTGGTTCAGGAAACTCTGGTCGTACTTGGCTGACATGGCTTCGCGGAACCGGATCATGCTGGCAGTATGGGAGTGGAACAGGGTGGTAGCGGCCCCGTCGTGCTCGTTGTATTCCACCAGGTAATCAATCTGCTTCTCGGTCAGCACGGTCTCCGGAGGAAACGGCAGGTCCCGGATGTCTTCCATCCGCATGTTGAATTCCAACATCTTCAGACTGGTGGCCTTGGCCTGGTTGTCGAAATGATGGATTTTCATGAGGTCGATCTGAGGAACGATCTGGTCCCGCTCCCAAATGACGTGAGCAAACCGCTTGTTGAAGGGCGCGTTGATAATCTGCTTCGACTTCTGAAACAGGGCGCGGTTGATGGTCTCAGCATCCCGGACATCCGCAAGATCGGTCAGCAGGTGGTGGATCACCGGGTAGTCATACCCGAGATTGTTGTAACCCACCATCCGGGCACCCCGGGTCCGAAGACGCTCAATGAACACCTTGAACGGACCCATTTCATTCTTCCGGAAGCTGATTTCGTAGGTTCGGGACTTGCCGGTTTTGAGACTACCAACCCAACAGGTGAACACGTTCGGGTACACCTCAATGTCATAAACATAATCATTGGTTGTAAGTTCAGTCACAGTTACCCCCGGTCCCGTCCCTCAGTGCTCCCGAACCCACCGTCGCCCCGCTCGGTCTCACCCAGGTCATCGGTCATCTGGAACAGCGGCTTATAGAAGGGAACGAACATGATCTGGGCCACGTAGTCGCCGGGTTTTACGGTGCGGACCTCATTACTGAAGTTCTCCAGGGCGACGAACAGTTCCCCGCGGTAGTCCGGGTCCAGCACCCCCGGTGTGTTCGCCGGCCGCAGCCCGTGCTTCGTGGACAGCCCGGAGCGGGGCAGGACTTGTATGGCAATGTGGTCCGGCACGGCGAACGCCCACCCGGTGGCCAGCTTCATCACACTGCCCGGGTAGATAGTGACGTTCTTCTCCCCGACGTAGGCCACATCGGTGCCGGCGGCCTGACTGGAACCGCGACGAAGGGGCAGGGCGTCCGGGTTAACACGGTGGGTTGGAATTCCTACGAAACCGATATTCATTTTTCTTCTCCCCCAATCACCATTTGTACTCTTAACCCCGGGTTTTCTTTCATATAATCGAAGTATTTTTTAAGTTGCGAGACTCGAATGTCAGTCTCCACTTCGTCACCCTTGTCGAAAATTGCTTTCAAGAAGTCACCGAATGACATTTCAGTGTCGTCCAGGTCGTCCAGGTCGTCATCACCCTCGGTTGACCAGTTCACACCGTCCATTCCATATTCCACACGAAACAACATTTCCTCATTTGAATTATAGAAATACCAATTCATCATTTCTTTGATGTTGAAAAGTCGAACAATGGTTTCTTCGCCTGTAAGGGCACTGAAAATTCTAGCGGCATACACGTCATCGGTGATCTTCCGAATAATGTAACCTTGGTATTTAGGTCTGTTGTCATTATGCAACGATAGGAAAAATAAACCTGTCAATGTTCCCTGTGGATGGGCGTTGGTGATTTCTGTAATATCATTTTTCATGACTGGCGATCCTTATATGATTGAATGTTGTACTTCTGGAGCTCGGAGAAGATGGCTTGCAGGTAAAGAGCCTGCTGGCGGGCATCGTCCACGGCGTCGTGCTTCACACCTATGAACTCACCCGGGCGGGCGATATGGCCGTGTTCACCCCTGAAGGTCCGGAAGCACCGGTCGTTCCAGAACTTCCAGGGAGCCTCCATATCGAATGAGTCGTACATGCTGGCGACGATCACGTTGTCGAAGTTGGCGCCATTACCCCAGACCAGCACATTGACCTTCTCACCGAGGATGAAGGCAGACAGCTTTTCCAGAGCCTCGGTCACCGACGATACATTCGTCTGCTTGAACAACTTCTTGGCTTCCGGGTCCTGACCCTTCCACCAACGAACAGTGTCCTTATCAACCGTCCGTCCCATCATGATCTGCTCGTCCCGGAACTCCTTCTTGCCGAACTTCAGGTTGAGTTCCTTGAACGGCACCTCGGGGTTGCGGCGATTGAACAGGACCACACCGATGCTCAGCACGACGGCGGATGGCCTGGTGTCCAGCGTCTCGATGTCGATCATTGCGTCGGTAATGGCGTCCTTCATGGCTTGCAGGTCCTTAGTTTCCGTTGGAAACGACGGGTGTGGTTCGCCTTACCCTGGACATGCCGGCGACCCGGACCTTTCTTGCAGTGTTGCGGGTTCCCACCGGTGCGGGGGTGCGGAGCACCAACAATGTAGGGGTAGACCGGGCGCTCGTTTGCAGGGGCAGGGTCTGCACCAAAGGCACCGAGCGTGTGCATGAATGCTGTCAGTCGGTTCATCGTCTGTTCCTCTCAGGTCAAAAAGAGCGGCCCCTGGGGACCGCTAAGTGGCAAAACAACTAACGGTTGTATCAGAGACCAAGATCATCCCCGTCATCGTCGAGATCGTCGTCGAAGTCATCGTCCAACTCATCGGACAGTTCCCCGTCGTCCAGGTCGTCAAACTCGTCGGCCGTGGCCCCGCCGGAACCGAATTCCTCACCGTCGGCCCGGAACCGGACGCCCTGCAGGGAGCAGCGGATCGCCTCACCGTACTGGTTGTCCTGTACCCAGAAATTCACAATCGCATCCACGTAGCAGCCGGCGTAAAGGCGCTGTTCCACTTCGTCCGGGGTCAACTGGCTCTTATCCCGGTCGTAACAGTTGGGACGCTTCTTGTTGTTCGCGGAGATCGCGTAGACACCTTCATACCCATCATAGGGTTGTTTGGTGGTGTTGTTGGTGAACATTTCACCTTTCCCATAGCACTCGACGGGTTTCATCTTCGGCGGGGCCTTACCCCAGGCTTCCTGAATCAGGCGTTTGATCTCGGCACTACACTCCTTGATCGCCTTTTTGTTCATGTCATCCTTCGGGTCCAGAAGGAAGTTGGCGGAATACTTGGGTTCCGCATTGTCGTAACCCTTCGGCACGTCAGCTTTGTGCAGGGTAGGGAAGGACAGCCTCACGTTGCGGAGTTGAATCTTCTTGCCGGTGATGGATTTCTTTGTCGCCATGATGTGTCTCCTTAGTCGAGATCGTCGAACTGGTCAGCGAGTGTTTGTGAAATGGATGGTCGCGGATCGTCCAGCGAAGCCAGCGACTGGTTACCGTCGGGTTGAACGAACAGTTTCTTGAACGTGTCGTCCAGGTTTTTCCGACCGATGGTTTTCTCTGCCTGGGCAACGGATAACAGTTCTTTTTTGTACCGCTTATCCTCATCCAGACCCTTTTCTTCGAGGTACTGGTCAGCGTCCTTTTCGTTCTTCCACCGACGGGTACCCTTCTTACCCTCCACCAACTTCAATCCCGGGTATTCCTCACCTTGTGCAGCCCGGGTTTCCATAAACTTGCGTACATTGGTGGCCCATGCTCCGATGAACGAGAGCATCGGGTGAAGGTTCGCCAATTCCTCGTTGGTCATGGAGTCCGGATTCTTGAAGGCGTCGAAGGCGTCGGCCTCCGGGTCCTCAATAACCCAGGAATAGATGCTTTCTTTGAGAGTGCGGCACCGGGCTCTGCGATCACAGAACCAACAGTGTTCCCCGGCCACGTACTTTCGGCGTTCCGGGTCCTGGGCTTCCTGGTACCGTTGGTAGGCTTCCACCCGGAACCTCTCCAGGTCGCCCTTCTCGAATACCCAACTGGCGATATTATTGATTCGCGGTTGCACCACATGAAGCATCAGGTCCTTGATGTCCGTCCGTTGCCGGCGGTCCAGCAGTTCGTCGAAGGCGGCAATCCCGTAGAGCTTCATCTGCGAGTTGTTGTCCACCAGGACGAACATACCTTTGCCATATTTCAGGTCGAACACATGGAGCCGCTTCTTGTCTGCCGGCAGGATCACCACGTCAGCGGTCCCCTTCTGTCCCGGCAACACCTTCGTCAGCGGCAGCTTCTGCTCTACCCAGACCTGAGCGCCAGGGGTGACGAAGTCCATGATGTACTCGTAAGCACGATCAACTTCCTCACCCATTTCCGCGTCTACCGGGTACTCACCAACGAGGTCTTCAACAAAGATCGTCTCGTCGATGAATTCTCGGGGTGACATTCTAAGGTCAAGGCACATGGCAAGCAGGGCATGGGCAACCGTGCCCTCCCGGGCGAACTCACTACCACCGTCGTCCGTAGCAATCAGTCCGGATTTCTTGTCTTGGACGATTGCCGGAACGCTGGCGGTGCAGACAGACCACTGGTCGTACCCGGAAGGGCTGAATGGTGAATGTCCCATGGAAACCCCTTACTCAGCCTTGGCGATCTGCTTATCAGCGAGGTCGAAGATGGACTTGTAGTCTTCCTTCTTCACCTCGTCCAGGTTGCGGGCGCCGAACTTCTTGAAGACCTTCAGTGTCATTTCCCGACCGCACTTTTTCATGACCGTGACCATCTGTTTTTTCACGTCGTCATAACTGACACCGTCTGTGTCTTCTTCCTCGTCGTCATCGAGGCCCAGATCATCGTCGTCATCAGTGTCGTCGGTGGCTTGTTCAGCGGTGCCGTCCGGTTCACTGGCACTGGCGTCGGCGTCGGTACCGAGGTCGTCTAGGTCATCAACCTCCGTTTCTTCTTCCTCCTGGTTCGGCTGACCAGTCGCCGGGTCCAGGTTGTACTTCTTACACGCCTTGTCCCAATTGGTCTTGCCGACCGTCTGCAGGTGTTCACCGGCGGGTACTTCTCCACCCTTCTCGACTATTTGACCCTGTTTCGCCTGTTTGTCGAAGACGTAGGTTTTGCGGCCGGCGATGTTGGCGGCACCTTTAGTGTCGTCGGAGTCAGCCTTACCCTCACCAACGGTGGCCTCTCCTTTATCGGCAACGTCGGGGTCAGTGGTTACCGTTTCCACTGAGGGTTGAGTTTCCGGATGTGAGGAAGCCGTGGAGTTAAGAATCCCGGCCAGTTCTGCCGGGAGGGATTTCATCGCCTGGGTCAGTTCCTCGACCTTCTGTTCAAGACTCATAATTGATCCTCTATCTGTTAGTTGAGAGCAAATCGGTAACAACCGATGGTTGTAAATTAAGTGTTTCGTTGTATGATGTCAACAACCCGAAGCCACTTATTTGAAAGAGAGGAAAACCTGATGTCCCGCAACACCGTTGAAAGAGCCTTTGATTCTGCCGTCGAAAAGTTCGACTCGTTCGCCATTGTCTGCGGCATCCTCGATGTTTCCAACGCCTACGCCTATCGCACCATGCAGGAGGGTGAAATGGGTCTGCCGTGTGCCTTGAAAATGGAATTGCTCCTGGAAGGTGAGTTCACCTGGCGAGACCTGTGTCCCAAAGTGGCCACCCGTGTTGATTCCGTAAAAGAGCGCATGACAGAACAATAAGGAACCGGTATGGGCGATCTCATTGAACCCCGGCTGGACCGGGTGCCGGACGCGCTTGCCTCTGAAAATCAGTGGTTGGTGTGGAAGGCGGTAAAAATAGTGAAGCGGGACGGCACCGAGAAGGTGACCAAGGTCCCGTATGACCCGAAAACCGGTAAGAAAGCCAGCACTCAGCGTCGCAGCCACTGGGGTTCGTTCGACGACGCCTGCCTGGCGATGATGGAAGGGGATTATCAGGGCCTGGGTTTCGTCTTCACTGCGGACGACCCGTTCGTTGGTATCGACCTGGACAACTGCTTCAATGAAGACGGTTCGCTCCGGGCGGACGCCGAAACCGCCGTCAACACCGTCAAGTCCTTCACCGAGCGATCCCCATCGGGCAACGGCCTACACATTATTTGTAAGGGTCGCCTGCCGGGTTCCGGCCACTGCGACAACAAGGCCGGTCGGGAAATGTACCAGGAGGGTCGCTTCTTCACGATCACAGCGGAGACCGTGGGTGGCTACGATCAGGTGGTGGAGAACCCGGAGGCGGTGCACCTGCTGTACGACGAGTGGTTCGGTCAGGCCAGTTATCAGGATTACACCGGGGTGGAGCTCGACTGGGACGGTGAACAGCCGATTGTCCCGCTCGATAACATGCCGGTTTCCGACTACGTGAAAAACCTGGTGGCTAATGGTGAAGGCATGGAAGACTTCACCGACAACACCGGGTCGCCGGATCGGTCGTTGGCGCTGTTCTTCGTCTGTAGGGAAATGGATGGTGTTGGGGTGAACAAGGAGTCGATCCTGACCTGTCTCTCCGACGCCAACCACTTCCTTGCTACGGCAGCACTGGAGCGCCGGAGTGGTGATCAACAGTCAGCCCGGTCCTGGGTGTGGAAGTACACCTTGGCTAAAGTGGTTGCCAAGCGTGAAGAACAACAACAACTGTTCGATGAGTTTGACGAGGAATTCAGTGAACAAGGTTCTCTTGACACCTCGAAACCGGCCCCGGAACCCGATGAACCGGACAACATTACCGATCAACCCAAACAGGCCAAAGACCTTCAGTTCGAGAAGGGCGACCATGAACGTAACGCCATACTGTTCCTGAAACACATCAGTCCACTGGCCCGTGCCATGAAGCAGTATTTCCGCTGGAACGGGAAGTATTGGCAACTGTATGGGGATGACCAGGTGGAGCGGGACATCCAGAAGTCGCTGCGGGGCCGGGGTTTCCCCATGGCCACCATCAACAACACCATCACCACGGTGCGGCGGTTCAGCACACAGGATGAGTTCAAGCCCAACCCTACAATCCTCTCATTCAAGAACGGCTGCGTGAATCTGGAAGGGTGGGATATGGGTCTGGTGGACACCACCTTGCTTCCCCACG
>Ga0136598_1000880_pt1 | contig 13536 bp, 8 predicted proteins | sample AntRauTorcE11899_FD_104790 | JGI IMG/M metagenome (GOLD analysis project Ga0136598, IMG submission 104790) | Saline lake microbial communities from Rauer Islands, Antarctica - Metagenome Torckler E11 #899 | ecosystem: Environmental > Aquatic > Non-marine Saline and Alkaline > Saline | place... | reverse complement strand
ATATCCCTTATTGATGTGGGTGAACAATTACAGAAAGGGAGATCGTTCATTCAGCCTATTCACCTCTAAATTGGTCCGTAGAGCAAATCTTGAATCAGTCACAGGGCAACTCAAGAGAGAGAAAGGAGACGACAATCCATTCTACCTAGATACAGACGCTCTACGAATGTACCTGCGATGGAGAGGCATTCGATTGGAACAGCTATTGACGAATCCAAACGAATACCGAAATCCCGAAAGTATAGGCCAGACGTACAAAGTGAAAAACGGAGCAATATACTCAAAACCCACGGAAAATCACTTTGCAGCGACAGGGTATTTCGAGATCGGTGGCAAAGAGAAAGCAGAATTCATCGAAGAGATAGATCAGAACGACGAATGGGGTATAGAAACGTTCCTTGACTCCATCGATCACGACGCATACGGGACAAAGCCAAACGAATTTAGACGAACACTTGAGCATCTTGTAGAAAACGAAGAGTTGAGAGTTTTACCAGCGTTCCCACTGATTGTCCCACTCTGGTTAGGTCTGATCGCAGCAGTAACGATTGGAGACTTCGCTGGAGCTTGGGCAGTCTTAATGTTTAGCTAAATCGTTCGGGGATTTCAATCCGATCTCCAACCTGAATGCCATTCTCTGTTGTGTAGTGATACGGAACCTCTAAAACATACTGAGCTGTTCCCTCAAACAGAGAATCATCATTGGCTTCAGCGTGGTGAATAGTAGTAACGGTCCCATCACTACCAATGAAGACAATATCAATGGGGAAACTCATATCTCGCATTACGAAAGTGGGCTCTTGTTGTGTCTCATAGACGAATAACATTCCTTCATCAGCACCCAGAGATTCGGTATCACTAAGCCCAAGATATCGTTTAGAGTCCGTATCAGCTGTACGCACATCAACAGTTGCCAATTCCCGACTCTCATTGTCGACAGCAGTAACAGTAGCAGATTCATACTCGAATGATTGGCCCTGATCAAATTCAACTATACCAGTAGATAGTCCGACACCAATAACACCAAAACAGAGTAGTCCTACAATCGACCATCGAAACAGATTCATAACCCAACTTCATATGTGATCATCAAAGAGGTTTCGACAGAGAGGAAAAGTATTATCAACGGAAAGAAACACCATAATAACACGAAGGCTCATGGTCTAGTGGTTATGACGCGGCCTTTACAAGGCTGAGATCGGTGGTTCGAATCCGCCTGAGCCTATTCTTGTAGCCGATCAGTGTAAACAGTCATTCGTCGTATTCGACGTAGAACGTATCTGAGTCAGTAGACCCTTCAGGGGCATAATCGGTTTCGACATCAACAAACCCGGTGAACATACCCTCACTACCAAGTTCAGCACCGGGGGCACAACTCATCTCCGTTCTCCAACATTTGTCCGAAATGAGTTGGGTTTTCACAGTCGTATCTGAATCACCCGGTCCAAGAGCAGGTACGTGAATCAGGCGTTCAACAACTCGATCACCTTCTACATTTTCCGCAGTGAGTACAGCATTGGTCGATTCAGATGCTACGGCTCCTTCATTCGTAACCTCAACCGTGATCTCGGTATAATCGTTATAGTAGACATCCTCGAAGGTGACATCAGCACGCAGGTCTGGCGACTGGATCTCAATTGTCTGGTGGGCTTCAGTGCCAATGGGGAATGCTGGGTAGTCAACGTTCACCGTTGCATTACCAGTACCGTCCTGTTGGAATGTTGGAGTGAATTCAAACACTTCCGTATCTCCAGTGTTGAGAGACGACACATTGATTTCGCGTTCAAGTGCAACAGATCCGTCACCATCAAGCACTTCAACGTCAGCGGTGGTCGGATCAGAAACATCATTCCCTACATTCTGAACATATACAGAGAACGTTTCTGAGTCATTAATAGCAGTGGTACTACTATCCCACTGAACACCAGCTTCGAGATCTCCATGGACGATACGGACCCAATCTGATTGGTCCACACTGCCCTCTGGGAATTCATTATCGATCACATTGGCTTCTGCCCGATATTCACCCGGACGCTCAAATTGGTGATTCACAGTCGTCGAGTGGGACGAACCAGACGAGATGGATGGAACTTCTAACTCGTATGTCTCTATCGTGTTTCCGTATTGGCCAATGATATCCACATACATTGTTGTAGACTCACTCTGACCGGGACCAACATTGTCAACTTGGATATTGAAGTCTGCATTGTTATCTTCAACAACCTCAGACTGACGTTCGATTTGCACAGTGAGATTAGGCCACGTGATATCGAAATCAGTACTAGCTGTACTGCCAGCCGGTTCAGACGGAGCATCAACATCAATTTCAGCTGTGTGGGTACCAGCCTGATCAGCAGTAAAGCTCACAGATTGGGTATGGGTTGAACCAGAAGACACACTTGGGATATTCAGTGTCTCTTCTTTCACTACAGTCCCAGAGGGATCAGTAATATCGAATTCAGCAGTCGTCGATTCGGAAGAGCCAGTACCATCATTAGTCACTTCTACAGACACAGTATTCTCATTAGTGTCAGAAACGTCACTTGCAACTAGGTTAGCACGCAGATCACTATCTGTCACCTCAAAGCTTCCGTAGTTTTCAGCATCGTGATCTGGAGAATCAATATACGAATACAGATCATACGATCCCAGATCATTCAACTCACTAGTGAACGGATTACTAGACTGAGTTTCACCAGGACTAAGCGATCTCACGGAGACCTCTTGCCGTTCAATCTCATTCCCGGCATTATCGTACAGAACCGCATATGCGGTCTGTGATGAACTAGTATCTGTCCCAGTGTTTTCGAAGGAGACTGTGGCGTCGACAGTCTCACCTCTTTTGATATCAGTTCCTTCAATGCGAGTGATGAGGTCAGCTTCAACGACTTCAATCGTAGCAGAATCAGATACACCAACATCCGAAATTGACCCAACAGCAGTATGTTCTCCAACGGTATTGAGTTGAGTAGAGAAGCTAACTACTGTACTACCGCCGGGAGTTATCGATCCAATATCAGTCGTATCCTCGTATATTGTAGTGCCGTTAGGAGCAACATATTCACTCTCAACGGTTTGTGGATCTGTTTCCGTATTTCCATCATTCGTTATCGTGACATCGATTTCACCATCTTGGCCGGGTGCGATTGGAGTACTCACCGCTTCCGTCTCAATACTAACTACGGAGTCTACAACCCGCACGGTCTCAGTCCGATCAAAGATATTAGAATCGCCCTGTGGATTATCCACTTCCATTTCAACCGTATAATTCCCAACATCGGGATATTGGACGGTATCCTGTTGTACAGCAGACTCTCCGGGTTCAATCACTCCAGTTCCGTATGAATTAGAGTACACGACATTATCGGCTTCATCATACGCACGAATAGTAACTGTCGTCGAATCCTGTTGATCGGTCCCATTGTTAGTAACGTTCGTGAACACTTCATCTTCATAGCGGGTGATTTGAGTGTTGTTCGCAGTTACTTCACCAAGGAGATCGGGCTCTGTATTAGCAAACGTATCTTGATCAGTATCGCCAGCGGGCTGAACTTCAACAAACGCGATATGAGTCCCTTCATCGTCAAGATTGTTGATCGTAGTCCGTTGAGTGCTAGATCTATCAGCACCAATCGAACCATAGGACAAGACTTCACTGTAGACAGTATCCCCATCTGAATTGTTGACAAGGAGCTGAACATCAGTTGGGTCACTATCTCCAGTCCCGTTATTATTCAGAGTGGTATCGATGAAGGCCCCATCAGTACCACTCTGAGAGATAGCATCTACATTCACGCCAAGCTCAGAGAACTTAGCCTCGAAAGTAGCATTATCGGTGAACCCACTTGCATCAGGTGTATCATCGACTTCAAATTCAACAGTGTAGTCACCACTGTCTTCAATCACAGTGTCTATCGAACCATTACGGTAGGTTTCTCCCGGTTGGAGAGACGGGATATTAAGATCCATATCATCAACGAGAGACCCAGTGCTGTCATAGATTGCGAGATAACCAGTGGTAGCTTCAACGGTATCAGTACCATCATTACGGGTGATAGTTTGGATATCTACTTCACCGCCTGTTCGGATATCATCAGCAGTTACAGACCCACCCAATGTAGGCCCAATAACCGTGATTGAATCACTATCCGTAGTACCGATTGGGTAAAGTTCATCATCCACATCAAGATCAATACTGTGATCTCCCCCCTGAGTTAGTGTAACTGTTTCAGTGCTAACGAAGGTCTCATTGACAGCCAACGGAGGAACGGTAATGTTACGTCTCTCAGCAACGTCACCACCAGAATCTCGAATAACCACTTCAGCTGTGGTCTCATCACGCAATTCCTTGTTCCCTTCATTATCCACAACAACATCGAATTCAGTTTCAGTATCAACACGAGATTCTTCGCTGACGTTTCTCAATTCACCTCGAAGGTCATGGCTTTCAACAAGAATCGTCTCATTTCGAACATTCCCTTCTGGGAACAACGAATCTGGTGTTTCAAACTTCACGCTATATTCACCGGGCGTCTCAAAGACGTGATTGGAAACCGCAGATGACTGTTCACCCGGATCAAGTTCGGACACAGAATGGGTGTATTCACCAACGAGATCGCCATTCTCATCCCGCACTGTGATATCGGAGACTACCGACTCACTATATGCAGTCCCATTATTTTCAACACCGGTGTTGATGTCGACATTATTATCGTAAAGCACGTCATCGACAGATAGAGACGAAATCAAATTGGCGTATGTAACATTAATCACCGCTCTATCGATGTCGTCAATAGTAGTTTTTTGAGACAACTCACTCCCTGGATCAATATAAGAGGCTAAGACCATTTCACCAACAAGCCTCTCATCAGTCATATCAAGAGTGACTCTACGATCTTGGTGTTCAGAGCCATCAAGAGGAGCCATGGTCCAATTTTTAGTGGAAATTGCGTCCCCACCAGAATAATTCGTTCCTTCAGCACCAGTTCCTACATCGAACCGTTGACCAGTGCCGGTACTACCAATGTTGAAGACAGTGTAATTGATTGGAACACCATCGCGCAGAATGAACTTTTCACCATCGTTAACGTGAAGCTCCATAGCGAGATTAGGATTATCCGTATTCTCAAACCCATGGCAAATTCTATTAATGGAATCACCTTCAGAGCTGACTTCAACTCTCAGTTCTTTATCGGTGTCATAGTAGAAATCAGATTTTTCAGAGGCATTTTCCTCAAGAACCAAATCGCCCTCTTCATACATCCTAACCGTATACTCATCTTGTTCATGGTTTAGCGGTGTGACTTGAACGACACGCTCACCATAATTAACAGGGGGCAACGTGCGTGTGAGAGTACCATCTAACTCCAAGGCCCAATCATTCGGGTTGACCACTGCATCACCTTCAGAGAGTTCCCATTCGCCAGTCGAACCATCCTCGAAATCGACACACTTGTTAGAGAAACCAGGAGGCCCCTCATTGATCGGTGGGATAGCATTATCTCCCGCTGTAACCCAAGCTGCTCCAGAAGCAAGAGATGGTGCAAAGAACACAACAATGAGGATAATCACACCACCACGGAAGGTATTCCGCCCCAATGTGGTATTGATATAGTCAAACCGAGAGAGGAACACCATCACAAGCGATCCTACAACAATAGCAGCAATACCAACATACAGAAGAGTTTCAACTTGAATTTCTACCAGATTGGTTAGAACAACCTGAAGTTGGTCTTCATTAGCAGCAAGCTCTTCCAAGAACGGATGCTGTGACTGACCGATAAACAGATGTTCATACGGAAGTGGGACCTGCGGAGCAACACGAGTAAACGATCTCTGATAAGATCGAAACCCAACAGAAACCCATGCAACCATTTCTAACAGTGGTATGAAAGCAAACGAAACCACCATCGCAATAGCCGCTTGATAGATGCGTTCTTGAGGTACTTCTTCATATCCCGGCCACTTAGTGAAAAAGAACAGAATCACTAAGAAGGTCAAAAACGAGATAAAGAAGAACGTCACTGTAACTTGGTAAGTGTGAACTATATTAGACAGAAACTCAGCTAGATATCCGAGACCACCTTCACCAATATTAGGACCGATCAAACGGTCTTCCAATGGAGTCCCGAACAAGCCGTCCTCAGGCAATTGATCACCAGGAGCATCTGGATATTGAAGTCCAGTAACGAACCAAGCAACTAGATAAAATGGCACAGAAACAGCTGACGATGCGAAGAAAACCATCGCGAACCGTCGAGAACTAAGACCCGAAAGAAGGCCCGGATCAGCACCCAACCGTTGTGGAAGAGCAGTAAACCGATACAGGGTAGTTATTAGTATAAATATAGCAAGGAAAACTGAAGGGACAGTCAGCGAGTAAGCAGTAAAGAGATTAATCATCCCATCAACGAATTCCTGTGCGCTAGCTGTTACCGGCTCCGGGCCAATCAACCGATCTTCAAACGGAGTACCGAACACGCCATCAGCTGGAAGTTGACCAGACTCCAAATCAGGGTCCTGAAACCCAGTGAATAGCCACATCGAAACATACAGGATAGGGAAGAGTGCGAACAAAGCCAACACCCCGAGGAACGACCTACGGACACGAACTAAAGCGAGCTTATTCCCATAGCTATCGGGCCAATACCCTGCAAAATAGAAAACAAGGAATAACACAAACAGGGCGAGCATCATACTAGTCGTAGTGATAAGATAGACTCTGAAGATAGCGACAATAATATCAACAAACGCAGAGAGACTAGCCACTACACTACCAATAACGTCATCGATCAACTGGAAGCCAGTATCTGTCTCGCCAGCAACACCAGTTTGCAAAGTCATTGATAGAGACGTAACAGGTATATTCCTATCAACAGCCATTATACTTTCGGAAAACTGGCTACCCAACCACAATAAAAATCCCACACACAATCAACGGAACATAACTCTTGATGAAGGCTGAAACACCCTCTAAGGTGTGGCAAAGCAAGATGAGTATACAATACGGGAACAAAATAGTTCTTACCAAGTGGTATAGGAACACCCATTACAACGCTTGGTAAGAAGAAAAAAAAACCAGAGAAAAGTGAAGACCGAATAATATCGAAAAACATCAATCCCAAATAGCTTCAAATAGATTTGCTTCAGCCATCCTAAGAAGTCGAGACATTGTTGGTTGAGCTATATCGAATGAATCCGCAAGATCAGTACTAGACACAGGACGGGGAGATTCGAAATACCCCAATTTGTATGCAGTCTGTAAGATATCTTTTTGTCTATCAGTTAGAGAATCATCTAGAACAGACTTCCATGGTACAGGATGCTCAGAAACAGGATGTTCAACAGTCTTAATGGAAACATCACCCAATTTCCGTTGTATCTTATTGACAAGCTCTTTCTTACTCTCATCTAGAGGCACTGTAAGGTGAGCCACAGTCTTTTGATAATCAACTTCCACGTAGCCAACACGGACACCAAGTTCGGCAATTTCAGTTGCTATAGAACCAGACTCAAACACAACTTCGTACAGATTAGGTTCGTCATCAATCAGCCTGATAGAACCTATACGATCTAAATCATCAGCTGCATTAATCACATCAGATTGATCAACACCATTCACATTACAATGTGCGAGATACAAAGCAGTATTATCATTCGAAGGGTTAGATTTGAGAACGAAATTCTGTATGTTTATTTTGGCATCTAAGTCAGAAGAAAGTTTTGTGAAAGTATCTTCTTGACCAGTAATCTCGAAGCCGTACTCGGCTTGAGAATCACTCGTAAGAGCTATCCTCTGTTCAATTGTATTAAACGAATAACCAATAAGCGAAGCTAATTCACGTAGAATATTGGATGTTGTATCACCGAAATTGTCTGTTTCTGTGCTGAAGACCGTCAACACACCATACACATACTCATGATGTGTAATCGGGATGCTAATCATAGACTTGAACCCCTGATTTATCGCTTCTTTTTTCCAATCTTGATCAAAAATACCTTGACCCATATAGTCAACAGACACGATCTCATTATTGCGATAAGCCGCTATAGGAGGATACAAGTTATCTTCATCCACGGATAGATCAACAAGGTCGAAATATCCATCAGAAACATTGTGATCGACATCAATTTGCATCTCGTTATGTCCTTCATTCAGACTGCCAAAGAACGCAGAATCAAAACCATCTAGTTGAGCCAGACCTTGACAAACCTGAGCCTTGATTGTATCTTTTGAGTGTGCCCCAACCAACACTTCGTTCAAAGATCGAATCCTATCATTTAGTTCCTCAGCGTGCCGCAACTGCTGTCTCTCATATTTCAATTGTTTTTCCCGCTCTTTCTTTTTCGCTTCAACTTCTGTATTCTCGAAAGCTGCCTGTATAGTAGAAGATAGAATCTCTGCCATTTTAACGTCAACATCATCAAATGCAGATGCAACTGTATCTGAAATGAGTAGTACTCCATATTTACCAACAGGAACTACAAGCTCGCTACGAATCGGTGTCTCGGAATTATAAACATGGTCAGAATTCCGAATATCATCATATATCTGTATTTCACCACTACTAAACGCTTCCCATGCTACTGAATTGCCCGGAGTAAAATCAGGTACTGAATCAACTACATCAGTAACATCTCCTGAGACATAACTAGGTTCAAGTTTAGATTCTACTTCATCGTACAAAAATATAGAACCATTCGTATAATCTAAATCCTCTATAATACGGTCGACAACGAACTCAGCAACATCATCAAACCCAGTCAGTTCAAAATTCAACAAATCAGCAGTAATATCATTCACCTTGCGTAGAGACACCTCATATCGTTTTTGTTGACTCACAACACGCATATGGACATACATCACATTATCCTCTGCATGTGAAATTTGTTTAGCAGTCATCTCTACAGGTATCGAATTACCCCCAGAAGTTTTGAGATAAATCGGAGTTCCATCAAGATAAGACGTATATTTGCCCGAACCCTGTTCTCGGATAACATCAAACAAATTAGAATAGCGTTGACGATCCTCTTCGAGAGGGAGATAATACCCATCACCTACAAAATCGTCACCATCAAAATCAAACAAGTGGAATGCCACACGATTCGCAGTTAGAACTTCAAACGACTGCGAATCGAAAGCCACCATCGGTTCAGGAACTACATCTAAAACACTTTCAGCCTGTTCTACACTATCAACAGATGTGAGACCAGAAGGTAGATCGTTAGAGAGAGACTCCAAATCATCCTCATGCCGGTCATATATACTCTCTCGAACTTGATTAACCACAAGATCGCAATCAACTTCACCAGATTCTTTTGGAATGTATGAATACATAGATGAACCAGCTAATTCGCGAAGTTGGGTTTCATTAACAGAAGATGCCCAAAATACACAAGGAATGTCAGAAGACTTAGACTGCACTGTTTCAAGAAACACAGCTGGACCAAGAGCCAGACACTCAGGATCAGCAACAATACAATTGAAGGGTTCTAATTCTAACAAATCTTCTACTTCAGAACAATCTTCAATGTGTTTCACATCCCATATAGCATCATCTAATTCGGTCAATAGAGCATCTGAGTAAGGCGAATCATCGATTAATAAGAGGCTAACTTTACCCGAAGACCGATCAACGGTAGAATCACCAGCCAAGCCGAACTCACCACCCATGCTATTCATATCAATACCATAGTTATGTATTGGACATACATATAGCATCGGGTTTTATTATTATTAGTGACTATTTACCAATCGGATATGTGTGTGAACATGTGGAGCGATAGCACAACGGGGGACCGTTCATGAGAGGAATAGACGGACCTACAAACAGATACATACAACGCATAGCAAGAAATATCGGTTATTTCGACAAAATCCTAAACGCAAAACCGACCACACATATTCTCACCGAAATGGGTCTAGATTACGTAGTTCTTGACAATCTAGAACTCAATTGTGATGGAATCGCCACCATATTCAGTGTTGAAACAGCTGAAATAGCCAACACTGATAGATGGGGTAGTAGTGGTGGATTCACAGATTGTGGAGAGAATATGTATGTGGTTGATTGGGCTGTTACAAACCTCGATACAGAGCAATACGAACACCGGACCTTCATCTTCTCCGATCTGCCAGATCAAGACTCGATCACAACTGCTCACCAACTGAACAAGATCAGATGCGTAATCGGTCAGTCGCATACAGAGCAACACTACACGTGCGAGTGTTGTGGATCTAGAGTCCACTGGACGCAATTAGAAACTCCAGAATGGATGGGTGAGGAAACACTTGATCAGCGGATCACGATGATGAAGCAAAAGGTGTGCGGCTGCGAAGCTACCAGAGTTCTCTCTCCAAGTGTGAAACCCCCAAATGGGAAACAGGCCGATAGCAACGCTGTAACCACACAGCAAACTGACTGATCTTCTGTAGGCCACAGCTGTATACTGTAGCCGTATTCCCGACACAGCTTTCGAATCAAAACAAATAGCTTGCACTTCATCAATACCTATAATCAATCCATATGATTAAATTTCTAATAGAATATCTAGCTATCATATCCGCACCATTCACCGAAAACATTGTATAGGTGGGGATACAATGGAGAAATATGACCCTTTGCTGTAAAGTGGGCAAAGCCATTGATCAGTACGACCTTAAACACGATGTCGTCGGTGGAGACATCGACGAATATCTTTTAGCCCGATGGAAGGGCCACAGTGGTTACACAGAGACAGGGCTAAGACCATTAGAAAGATGGTTCAACCAAAAGATCCTGAAGAAGGTCTATAACAACCACGGTCTTGATACTATCGAAACGAGAATTGAATCTGATTACGAAGTGCTAACAGGAGACAATGAAGTTGAGAAAGATGAGTTACTCAACGAGCTATCATCAGAAGGTATTGACGGTGAGGCTATCCTAGACCACTTCATATCATTTTCCACACTTGGGCGACATTTCAATAACTGTCTTGACGAACACAAGGAGAAGAAAGAGCCAGACAAGAATTCGGATTGGGAGCAAAACAAAATCGAGTACATGAAAAACTCGATGAAGGAGAGTACAAACGAAGTTTTCAGATCGCTTGATTCGAAAGGGCGAATCAAAGGAGCAGCTAATGCGGAGGTGAAAGTTCCGGTTATACTCAGTTGCCCTCACTGTTCCAATGAAGTTAGATTCAACCGCGCCCTCAAACGAGGATACGTCTGTGAGGATCACATGGATGAAGAAGATGCAAAACCAGACAAGATGCTAGAACAAACAACTGATGAAGATGAAGCAGACACCACAAGAACGGACGGAGAAGGTCTACCAGAAGACATTGGAACTAAACCAGAGACGACAACATAACCAAGAAAAACCAAAAATATCCACAAGTAGTATTATAACGTCCAAACCTGTTTACTGAATTTGACATTAACCGGAAAGCACAAATCTCCAATAGCAAGTGCTGAAACCGGGATTTCAAGAAGATATAATGTAACCCGAACTACACGTATAAGATATTAATCAAATATACCGAAAAGAATGCTTTATTACTTTTGAGCTAGAACAATAAAACACAATGTGGAACCTCCAGGTGCAAAATATTGCAGGTATCAAGCGTGGTAACGTCGAAATTAACCAAGGAACGAACGTCATCCAAGCTAGTAACTTTCAGGGCAAATCAAGTCTCATTGAAGCGATCCAGACCGTCATGGGAACGACCGGTGGCGAATTCGGAGACTATAACCTAACAGAAGGCGAAAACTCTGGACACGTACTTCTCGAAACTGAAGAAGGAGAATACAGAGTCGAACTCACGAAACAGGGCACGATCAGCATGGACGGGGACACATACCTCACAGACAAACAAGACAAGGTATGTGCGCGGCTCTTTGCCTTCCTTGGGGAAGACAACCCTATTCGGTCTGCTGTGCGCAACGACGACAGTAAGGCCCTCACAGAAGAACTGCAAAAACCCCTTGAAGTTGAGAGAATCGACGCCAGAGTGACCAAGCTGCAAGAAGAACGGAAAGACATCAAAGCCGACATCAGAGCAGTTGAGAGCGCAAAAGAGAAACTGCCTAAGTTGCAGGAAGACGTTACTCAACTTGAAAAGAAGCTTGAGGAGCTACGCGAACAGGAAAGCGAGCTAGAAGAAGAGGTAGACGAAGACAACCAACAAAAAGAGATCAGTAACGAACTCAGCAACAAACGGTCAACACTCAAAACAACCCAACGCAAGATTGATCGTATCGAAAGTCGGATCGAAACCAAGGAATCCCAACTCGAAAGCAAGAAATCAGAACTAGAAGAGTTGGAAAGCCCAACCGAGCCCGACGAAGAAGTAGACATTCAGAACAAAAAGGAGAAAGTCAGTGAGTTGAATATGCAAATTGAACTCCTCTCAGAACTCTACCGAACTAATAAGACGGTCCTCGATGATAACGAACTGGATCTGGTCAGTAATGTTCGGCGTGGGATCAGTGGAGACAGTTTCACTTGCTGGCTCTCTGGTGACGAAACCACACGAGAAGAGGTTACTGAACACCTCAACAAACTGAACGAGAAACGGAAGAAACTCTCAGACGAGAGATCCGATCTCCAATCGGAAATCGATGAAATCGAAGAGGAAAGAGAAAAGGCGAGAAAAGCCCGTCGAAAGAGCGATCAGCTCAACACGGAGATTAAAGAACTTGAGATGGGAATCAAAGAGGACAAACAAGAACTCGAAACCCAACATGAGAAGCTTGATGGGTTGAAACCAGAAATTGAAGAGCTGGAAGACCAGTTTGAGGAGGTGAAACAAGAAAAGAGTGAAGAACTCAGTGATGTGAGAACAGAGATCGGTTCGAAAGAAAACCAACTGAAACGGAAGCAAGAAAAGCTAGAGGAAACCGAGGCCGAAACCGAACAAGAGGAAGACCTCGATAGCCAACTGGAAGAACTCAACGACAAAATCACAGACCTGAGAGAACGTAGAGACAAGAAGAACCGAGAAATCAAAGATCGGTTCGACACTGCGTTCGAAGAAGTGGTCGAAAGATTCGCACCAGGATTCGACGGTGCAAACCTCCGGCTTGATGAGAATGAAAACAGGTTCTACATCGAAGTCGTAAGAGAAGAAGGAAGAAGAACCGACATCAAAAATCTGAGTGAAGGGGAAACAGAACTGATCGGGTTCATCACCACCCTCGCAGGATTCCGCACATTCAACGTTGACGAGCGAGTTCCGGTAATGCTCGTCGACGGGATCGGCCAATTAGCCGCAGAAAACATCCGAGGCCTGATCAACTACCTTCAGGAATCCACAGAAATCCTTGTGACTACAGCGTACCCAGAAGCAGGAGAGTTCGAAGGTAAAACACTCAACCCAGATGATTGGGAAGTCATCTCCAACGAGATAACCGCAACAGCCTAAACTCATACAGAATCAAGCGGCTCATTTTTCGATAGATTACTCAAACAGGACTTCAAATCCTGACCTGATTGAAACAGATCTTAATAGCCAGTTTTCAGCCCATCAGTGACACAGCTATGGGGTGTT
>Ga0136598_1000861_pt1 | contig 13649 bp, 9 predicted proteins | sample AntRauTorcE11899_FD_104790 | JGI IMG/M metagenome (GOLD analysis project Ga0136598, IMG submission 104790) | Saline lake microbial communities from Rauer Islands, Antarctica - Metagenome Torckler E11 #899 | ecosystem: Environmental > Aquatic > Non-marine Saline and Alkaline > Saline | place... | reverse complement strand
TTGATAAGGGGGAGTAAAAATCTCCCCTGGAAAGGGGCTCAGAGCCGCAGGCGATTCCCGCGAAGCGATACTGAGAGGGGTGTAAAGAACGCAGAATAGAGTCAGAAACACGAAATCGAACTTAAATATTGAAATATTGACGAATTCAAAACCAAACAATGTGAGTTGCTTGAATAGAGCCGAAGATTAACATCCCCCTGAGTCCCACCTTTGATAAGGGGGAGTTGGAACGGGTTAGCGTGTAGCGAAACGCATGAGGGGTGTTATCGATATCGTATAGTGAGCACTACATAAAGTTGATCTCGTTTCATGGCCGCGTAACACCCCACCCACCGGCAAGCGGAATACTCCCCTGAAGGGGAGATTAACTAACAAATCCACTCTCGTGAGGGGTGTGTCGAAGGGCTTTAAGCTCTAGCGTCGGGATCCGCTTCTTTTTCTGGAGGATGATGGACGTGGTCGTTTGCCGCTTTTTCCACTGCTGCCGTTTGTCCCGTTTGAATGGGATTGGGTTGGCTGTTGGTTCATTAGTTTTTCAGTTCTGACATCATACTCACTATCATCCACAACCGGAATTTGCTGATTAATCAGCTTTTCGATATCGCGGAGGTACTCCCGTTCGCTGGAATCCACAAATGAAAGAGCCGTTCCGTTTGAGCCTGCCCGTCCTGTTCGGCCAATGCGATGAACATATGTCTCTGGTATATTCGGGATTTCATAGTTGATTACATACTTCAGTTCATCCACGTCAATTCCGCGGGCCGCGATATCCGTAGCCACCAGTACGCGCGTGGTTTGATCTTTAAAATTGCTGAGCGCCCGCTGGCGCGCATTTTGTGATTTGTTGCCGTGAATGGCCTCGGCCTGGATGCTCTTCTTGTTCAGCATCTTTACCACATTGTTGGCTCCCCGTTTTGTGCGGGTGAAAACAAGTGCAGAACCGACGTCATCGTCACTCAACACGTCAACCAGCAGCTGTTTTTTATTTCCTTTTTCAACATGAAAGATGCCCTGGCGAATTTTATCCACAGTAGCAGATTCTGGTGTAACCTCAATTTTTGTTGGGTTTTTGAGAATTGAGTTGGAGAGCTGAATGATCTCTTTCGGCATTGTTGCCGAGAAAAACAGGGTTTGGCGTTTTTTCGGAAGAACTTTTAGCATCTTCTTCACGTCGTGAATAAAACCCATATCAAGCATCCGGTCTGCTTCATCCAGTACGAAAATTTCAATATGTGCCAGCGATATAAATCCCTGATTCATCAGGTCGAGGAGGCGTCCGGGTGTGGCAGTTAAGATATCAATACCCTTCTTCAGCTGCTTTACCTGGCGCTTCTGGTTAACGCCGCCATAAACAACAGTGGTGCTTAGACCGGTATACCGGCCATAGTTTTGGAAACTTTCATCAATCTGTATTGCCAATTCGCGGGTTGGTGTTACAATCAGGCTTCTGATCTTTCTGTTGGGATCGTTACTGGAATTGGCTGCTAAATGCTGCAAAATTGGAAGTGCAAAGGCAGCTGTTTTGCCGGTTCCGGTCTGTGCACAGCCCAGCAGATCTCTCTTCTGTAGTGCAATGGGGATGGCTTGTTCTTGAATTTCAGTGGGGGTAGTGTATCCTTCTTCTTTTAATGATCTGAGGATTGGATCAATTAGGTTCAATGAATTAAACGACATATAATATATAAAATGAAAAAAGCCCGCTTAACAAAGTGCGGGCTTCAATAATGTGAAACTCAAGGTACGGATTATAATGGTGAAATCTACATACCGCTCATTTGTTGCCGGTGCCTTCCCCTGGAACCTTGTAGATCAGTCCAATAGAATGTAAGTTTAGTAGTTACAACTTAATCTAAAACATGACTCAGCTGAATGATCAGTAAACATATTCTGCCATACATTATTTTGATCACTCTGTGGTTTGCTTCCTGCAAAATGGGATCAGATAACAGCCGCTACGACCTGCTGATCACGAATGCACGCATAGTAGATGGCAGCGGCGCCGATGCGTTTTCCGGCGACATTATTGTACACGACGGCCTGATAGCGGAGCTTGGTACGGTAGACACAACCGGGCTGACATTTGACCAAATCCTGAATGCTGACGGACGTATCGTATCACCCGGATTTATCGATACACACTCACATGGCGATCCGCTTGAAACACCCCGGTTTGATAATTTCCTCTCTATGGGTGTGACCACCATCAGCCTGGGGCAGGATGGCAGCAGTCCCGGCACGGGGGATGTGGCCGCCTGGATGGATGATGTGGATTCTGTGGGAACCGGCCCTAATATCGTACACTTTATAGGCCACAACTCCCTGCGGCGTTATGTGAAGGCGCCGCGAATTGAAGATCTGGATTCTGCTACTGTGGTTCAGATGCAGGAGCTGATTGTGCAGGCCATGGATGACGGGTCATTTGGCCTGACGACAGGTCTTGAATATGATCACGGATCATTTGCCGGCCTCCAGGAGCTTATCTCACTCGCTCAGCCTGTGGCAGAAACCGGTGGCACGGTGATGAGTCATATGAGAAACGAAGATGAAGACGCAATTGCACAATCTGTGGCGGAGCTGGTCAACCAGGGACTTGCATCGGGTGCAAATGTGCACGCCTCACATATCAAGATTGTGTATGGAAATGATCCGCAGCAGGCGGAAGATGTGCTCTCAATTATGCGTGACGCCCGTGAGCAGGAGGGGCTGAGAGTTACTGCGGACATCTATCCCTACTCGGCGAGCTTCACCGGAATCGGTATTCTGTTTCCCGACTGGGCGCTGCCGCCAAACAACTACGACGAGGTAGTTGAAAGCCGCCGGGCCGACCTGGTAGAGTACCTCACAAATCGCGTTGGTATGAGAAACGGGCCGGATGCTACGCTTTTTGGCACAGAACCGTACGCGGGTATGACGCTTGCCGAAGTAGCTGCCGATCTGAATAAGTCGTTTGCAGATGTATTGATTGATGATATTGGTCCAAACGGAGCCAGCGCTGCCTATTTTGTGATGGACGAGGAGGTGATGGCGCAATTTCTGATAGATCCGTTTGTGATGGTGAGCTCCGACGGCAGCCCTACAATGCGGCATCCGCGCGGGTATGGAAGTTTCGCAAAAATCATCCACCGGTTTGTCATGTCTGAAGAGTTGCTAAGCCTGGAGGAGGCGATCTATAAAATGAGCGGGCTTCCGGCAGAGACACTTGGCCTTGCCAATCGCAACATGACAGCTACGCCCAGGGGATTGATTCGGGAAGGGTTTGCCGCTGATTTGCTGATCTTTGATCCTCCGGAAATTCGGGATACAGCCACATTTGAGAATCCTCACGCCTACGCTGAGGGTTTCGACTGGGTATTTGTGAACGGCGTGCCGGTAATAGAAGAGGGGCAGCGCAATGAGGAGATGCCTGCGGGAGTAATACGGAGAATTTGGAGATAAGTGAATTAGTGAATAAGGAAATTTGGATAATTTGGGGTCGAAAATAGAGAGGGACAGACATTGCATTTTTTCGATTTGGCAACAAGTACAGAGACAGTATCCATACGTTTCATAGTTTCAGAATGCCGGTACCGTATCGAAAAATGCTATGTCTTGAAATCTGTTATCGTTAGCTGAAACGGAATGAAAAACACACTGAATAAAAGCCATAAAAAACCCCGGATCGGAAACCGATGCGGGGTTAAGTGCAAGTAGTGAAGAACCAGTCTTCATTTGTTTGCGATTTTATTTATCCATCAGCTTTTTGAAGTCGTCCATAGTGGAGCGGACTGCAGCAACTGATTCATCTAAAAGATCTTGCTCTTTTTTGTTTAAGTCAACCTCAATGATCTCTTTTATACCGCCGTGTCCCAGTTTAACGGGCAGGCCGATAAACAGGTCATTAATTCCGTACTCGCCATTTGGCTTTACAGCACATGGAAAAATGCGGTTTTGATCGAGCATGATCGCTTCAACCATTTGCGCGGCAGCAGCTCCGGGAGCGTACCATGCAGAGGTTCCCATCAGGCCTACGATTTCGCCGCCGCCCTTTTTGGTGCGTGTGACGATCTCCTCAAGCTTGCCTTCGTCGATCATCTGTGTTACAGGAATACCTGCTACGGTCGTGTATCGGGGCAGCGGTACCATAGTGTCTCCGTGTCCGCCCATGAGCAGCGCCTGAATATCTTTTGGTGAGATATTTAACTCTTCTGCCAGAAATGCGCGATAACGTGCCGTATCTAAAATTCCGGCCATTCCCATCACTTTGCTGTCGTCCAGGCCTGATGCTGCGTGCGCAACATAGGTCATGACGTCAAGCGGATTTGATACCACAATAATGATGGTATCAGGGGAGTGCTTCACGAGGTCAGTCGCTACGGAATTAACGATTTTTGCGTTGATTTCAAGGAGATCTTCACGGCTCATTCCGGGACGTCGCGGTATGCCTGCTGTAATCACACAGACATCAGATCCTGCAGTATCCTTAAAATCCACAGTTCCGTTCAGGCGGGTGTCGAATCCGTGAATGGGTGATGATTCCCATTGATCCAGCGCCCGTCCTTTTGAGGGATAGAACGTTTTATCATCTTCTTTTTTTTCGATATCCACCATCACGACCTCTTTTGCGAAATCGCGTTGTGCGACGCTAAGCGCCACGGTAGATCCAACATTTCCACCAGCTCCTACTACAGTTACTTTCATTTGTTCTGTTTTTTTGTTTTTGGTTCGATGTATAATTTTCGTGTGGCCGACTCTGAATCTAACCATCTTGTGCCCGTCGATTGTCCAGCCCCCACATTAACTTGTTGCGCAATGTCTCAAAATAAGTCTGATTCTTAAGCATTACCAAACCAATGCTATGCCGGCTCTTCTGTATGTCCACGGTTGTGATGGAGTTATCAAACATGCGGCCGTCACATGAAAATAAGATATGGTCGGGCTGATCCTCAACTTCTATTACGAGTTTTTTATCGGAGGGCAGCACCAGGGGCCGCGTTGTAAGAGTGTGCGGGTTGATGGGGGTCACAATCATCACCGGGGTGCCGGGCATCACAATCGGGCCGCCGGCAGATAGATTATAGGCGGTAGAGCCGGTAGGTGTGGAAATCAGTAGCCCGTCGGCCCAAAACCTGTTCAGAAGGGTACCGTCGTAGTCAGCCCGGAGACTCACCATGGACGAGGTATCCTTTTTTGTAAACAGAAACTCGTTGAGGGCGTTAAACTCATTACCGTCTTTTGTGGCCGCGTGAAGCATGGCGCGCTCTTCAATTTCAAATCGGCCCTCTGCCAAATCGGTGAGCGCTTCAAAAATTTGATTCGGCTGTACATTGGCCATAAATCCGAGGCGACCGGTATTAATACCCAATACCGGCGCTTTTGAGTGCTTAACATATCGTGCGGCATGAAGCATGGTGCCGTCGCCTCCAATCGCAATAATGAAATCAGATTCCACAACACACTCTTCTTCTGTTGCTTTCAGGCTTACGGTACTGTTTAAGGAGATGTCGTCTACAGAATCAGCAAAGGCAGAGGACAAAAAAACTGTATGCCCATGGTCTTCACACCAGTGAAGAACCTGCTGCAACGGGTCTTTTATGGAATATTTTTCGGGATTGGCCAGGATGCCCAGTTTCATGGAGTATCCGTTTGCCCGTCATTAACCTGAATGTCTTCCACAAAAAATTTCCAGCCTGGCACTACATCCGGGATACCGCTCACATTCAGCTGCGAAAGCCCGTAGCCCGGCGTAATAAGCTGTAGCCAGGCACCCGGTTCAAACGGAGAAAGGCTGGTGTGGTACGTGTCGCTTGAATGTGAATAAACGGCGGTTCTCGTAATAGGAGTTCTGATATCAGTAAGAGCAAACTCAGATTCCGGTGCTAAATACTGTTGCTGGATACGGGTCAGAAGCATGCGCGCATACGGGTCAGAAGTAAATGTCACGTAATATTGAGAATCGGGATTTCCGCTCACAGAGTCCGGCGCTTCAACGGGGGTTAAAATGCTCAGTTCTCCTGTATGTATAATGGAATCAGTGTCAACTTCAGACAGGCGGTTGCGGAGCCATGCCATATTTACCCGCCGGATGTCGTTCAGATAAAGTTGAACCTGCCGTTCGCCGTTGCGATGGAGATTGTACTGATTGATGTAGCCGGGGCCAAGTGAATTACTGTCATTAATGACAACGCGTTTTGTTTCCGGACCCACTTCAGGAATCCAGTGGATCTCTTGTGCTGCAAATGCCTGGAAGAGCTGGCTCTCCCGTGGGTAATAGGTAAAATCGATTCTGTTCAGGCGCGGTGACGTCAGGCGCTCTCCGCCAGAATCAGACAGGTCGCGCGCTAAAATAAGTGTATTGTCGTTCCGCTCCCGAAACCTGAATGCTCCTGTCCCCACGGGGATTGTTTTAAGAGATTTCCCCTGAGCCTGAAGTGCTTCACGCGGATAAATAGACAAATAGGGTGACGCAAGTTTCTTTGTGAAATTGGGATCGGGTTCGATGAGGTTAAAGCGAATTGTTTGTGAATTTATAACCCGGATACCGGATACACCTTCAAGGGAACGCCTGTCGGAATCGTAGACGTAGCGCTGGTCTTCAAAATAATCCAGATATCCTTCAATATTTATCAGCAGTTTGGATGCTTCATTCGGGACTGTTGCTTTGGCAGTTCTCTCAAATGCCAACTTAATATCGGCCGCCTGTACTCGCCGTCCGACACCGCTGATAAATACATCGCTGTCGTGATAAAAAATATCGGTGTTAATTTCGAATGTGTAGGTGAGGCTGTCGTCAGATACGGTGGCGTCTCGAGCGATAGCCTGTGTGACGGTTCCGGTTTCATCAACCGTATACAAACCGTCATAAATAAGTGAAAGAACCCGTTTGGAGCTCAGATTGTTAATAAAAAGCGGGTCCATGTTATCCACTTCTTCAAGAAGGCCGGCTTTCAGCTGCATGAAGGAATCGGCAGAATCGGAGGGTGTGGATTCTCTGTGTGTGACACTTTGGGGTGCTTCATTAATGACCCGAACCTGCTCGCCTGAACCGCAGGAGGCCACAAAAATAAGGATTAATACCAGAAGCGGGCTTTTGTATCGATTAAGTATGTTCATCGGTTATTTTGATGTTTTTAGTCCTTTCATTCCTTTAACGGCTTTTTGGCTAAGTAAGTTTGTTTCATAGCTTTGAACGCGCCCGTTTTTTTCCTGATGCTGCTCGACTGCAATTTTGATCAGCTCTTCCAGCAGGTCTTTGAACCCGATGCCGCTCTCTTTCCAAAGATAGAATGAGAACGAGCCGGGTATGGTATTTATCTCGTTAAAATAGAACTCGTTTGTATTACCGTTGACCAGGAAATCAAGCCGTGACAGGCCGGCTGCCTGAATGGTTGAAAACACTTTTTTTGCCGTATACTGAATTTCTTCAGCCAGTTCAGGGGCAATGTCTGCAGGGATCACACGATCGGCGGATGCCATCCCCTTGGCTCCCTCTTCTTGCTGATATTTATCAGCAAAACTCAAAAGTTCTTCCCTGCCCATGGGGCGCTCACAAACGCTGGCACGGTTCTCTTCGGGAGTGCCAAGTACCGAGCAGTTGATTTCAACAAGGGGCGAAATAGCCTGTTCAACCATCAGGTGAGAGTCGTAGCGAAAGGCAGTTTCGATAGCCGTTTCTGCCTCCTGATTATTTTTCACAATCTCAACGCCAATGCTGCTGCCCAGATTTACGGGTTTCACAACCGCAGAGTCGCCAAGATCATTAATCTGCCCTAAAATTTGTTCCCGTTCGTCAACCCAACGGCTTTCAGTAAAACTAATTCCATCTACTACAGGAATACCTGCAGATCGGCATAGCTGCTTGGCCATGACTTTATTCATGCCGATGGCAGATCCCATCACGCCGCTGCCGGTGTACGGCATGTTGTAGGTTTCGCAGATACCCTGAAAAGACCCGTTCTCGCCTGATGAGCCGTGAAACGCCGGGAGCACCGCGTAGACCGGGTTCTCTTCCGAACGCGAAAAAATACCGGATGTTATGGTTTTCAGCACCGTCTGTCCGTCATTGAGTCGGGTAAAGACACATGATGAAGCAGAGGCCGTGAGTTTGTTCAGATCCTTGTAATTTTTCAGATCCCTCAGATTCTCACCCGTAAACCACTGTCCTGATTTAGAAATGTACAGAGGAATCGTCTGGTAGGGGGAATCCTCAAGGGCGGCAAGCGCCTGCATGGCTGTTAACACAGAAACTTCGTGCTCGGGAGAGACACCGCCAAAAGCGATAATTACATTTGGTTTGCTCATAAATAAAGTGGCATTGTTTAAGACTGAATGATACAAAGTTCACCCGAAAATAGATAGCGAAGTGATTGATGTTCCCTCAGCCGGGTGAATCGTTTTTATGTATGACTTATTGATGTGACAATCAGGTGACGGACATAGGAAGAATAATTTTTCAATCTTTTAAAGTGTCGCTTCCATAATTTTTGTTACTTATAGCAATTAGATAAACTGAGTTCGATTATAAAATACGATTACAGAAGTCTCCCAAAATAAGTGGAGAGACGGTGGGGTGCTCATTGGGTTATCCAAAATTCTGATGAATATCCTCCTACCTCCCCTTTTTTTGCCGCTGGCATTCATCGGGAAAGGGGTACTTTCAATAACTTGTTTTTTTATCGAACTCAGGTAGAAAATGAAAATGCTTTGGGTACCACATGTTTCACGTAGTTATAAAGGGACAGTTGATAAATGATCCGTCCCGGGATATTACGATGTTGACCGTTTAGCACTTCACGCAAACACTTGAACCAGCACCTCATATTTATGAAACGTTCTCTTCCGTATCTGTTACTTCCACTGATCTTTTTAACATCCTGTAATCTGTTCCGCACGGCTTCAGATGACAGTCCGGCCCGTTCACCTGACGCCGCTTCAAAAGGCTACAGCAGCGTCATAACAGGCGAAGCGGTCACGAGTGAAGGAGTATTAGATGTTCACTATGTAGACGATAAAATCTATTACGAGATTCCCGATTCACTTATTGGGCGGGATTTTCTGATGGTGAGCCGCGTGGCAAAAGTTCCCAGCAACTTTTTTGGATTCGTTAGCAGCGGTAGCAAAACGGCGGAGCAGGTATTCATTTTCGAAAAGACCAAAGATAAAATCAATATCCGGCAGCGTTCCTACAACAGCGTGGCCGCAGACACCCTTCCGATTTACAAATCCGTGCAGGCCAACAATTATGAGCCCATTATCGCCACGTTTGATGTGGAAGCGCGCGGACCTGACAATAACACATCCGTTATCCAGGTTAATGATTTCTTTGAGAATGATGTACCGGCAATAACAGGCATGGTCGGTTTTCTGCGAAATATTTATGAGGTGCGGCGCCTGGACAACAGTCGCAGCTACATCGACACTGTGCGGACCTTTCCTGAAAACGTAGAAGCCCGTCATGTGATGACCTATGAGTCGATGGAGCCGCCGTCAGCTGCAGGTACCAACACCATTTCCGTGTTGATGAATCAGAGCATGATTCTGCTTCCGAAAGAACCGATGAGGGCGCGGCACGAAGATTACCGGGTGGGTTACTTTACTGTAAATCAGCTTGATTTCAGCTCGGATGCACAAAAAGCGGATACCCGGTCGCTTATCCGCCGATGGAGACTTGAGCCGTCCGATCCTGAAGCGTATGCACGCGGTGAACTGGTGGAGCCCGTGGAGCCGATTGTGTACTACCTGGACCCGGGAACGCCTGAAAAATATCGCCAGAATGTGATTGACGGTGTAGAAGACTGGAACGTGGCGTTTGAAGAGGCGGGATTTAAAAACGCTATCCAGGCAAAGCTTCCGCCGACGGAAGAAGAAGACCCTGATTTTGAGCCTGAAGATATCCGTTACAACATGGTTCGCTGGATTGCCAACACCACCCGTAACGCCACCGGGCCAAGCACAACCGATCCCCGAACCGGTGAAATTATTGCCAGTGATATCATTTGGTATCACAATCACATCCGTTCCTACCGAAATCGGCTGATGCTGGAAACCGGCGCGGCTAACCCCGATGCACGTTCTCTTTATATTGAAGACGAGTACCTTGGAGAGGCGATCCGGCAGGTAATCGCACACGAAATAGGTCATGCTATTGGTCTTCCTCACAACATGAAAGCCAACTCGTCTTACCCGGTCGATTCACTGCGGTCCCCGACTTTTACTGAGGAGTATGGAGTGTCGGCTTCAGTGATGGATTACGCTCGCCAGAATTATATCGCTCAGCCAGGTGACGGAGTGGAGCGGTACATCAGAAAAATTGGTCCTTATGACAAATATGCCGTGAACTGGGGCTACCGTGTCATTCCGGATGCGGAGACGCCCGAAGATGAGATCTCAACGCTGAATCAGTGGATCCTGGATAAAGCAGACAACCCGAAGTATCGATTCGGCACATCTACCGGATACGATCCGTCGGCACAAAGGGAGGCACTTTCAGACGACCCTGTACAGGCCTCTACATATGGAATGATGAACCTGAAGGCGGTTACGCCAAATCTTGTGGAATGGACGTCGACCCCGGGTGAAGGGTACGATGATCTTGAAGAGCTTTATGGAGAACTGATAGGGCAGTGGAGCCGGTATGTGGGCCACGTGATAACGAACATCGGCGGTGTTTACCTCGAGCGTGTCACGTCCGATCAGGATGGGGATGTATACCGTCCGGTCCCTAAAGAGGTGCAGGAAGAATCGATGCAGTTTATGGTTGAGAATGCATTTACCACACCGCACTGGCTGCTTGATGAGAGCATTTTGAGAAACATCGAGCATGCCGGCGCTATCGAGCGGATTCAATCGCTGCAGGGTCGACATCTTGCAGAGGTGATGGATACCGACAGAATGAACCGGGTGATAGAAGATGAGGCGTTCAGGGGCGATGAGGCCTATACGCTGGCTGAAATGCTTGAAGACGTCCGAACCGGTATCTGGAGCGAACTCGACTCAGGGGAGGCCATAGATCCCTATAGAAGAAACCTCCAGCGGACTTACATCGTAGCGATTCAAAGCCTGATGGAAAGTGATGACTCAGAAGTGAATATTAGTGACATCAAACCGATGCTGCGTGATGAACTGCGAATGCTGAGTGAACAGGTTGACGATTCAATCAGCGGCGCGCCTGACAGAATCACACGTGTACATCTGATAGACATACAGTCACGTATTGAAAATATTCTGGATCCGAGCTAAACATGATCTCCGCTTTTTGATTGGCAAACTCATCAGCCCGCGACTGCAGCGTGCAGACGGGGATTGAGTTCCGCCCGACGATTGCATATTTCGTCGGTTGGGTTGATTTAGGAATCGTACCCAACGATGGGAAATCCTAACCCGGTTTTTTGCTCGGTAAACTCGTCAGCCCGCAACTACAGCGTGCAGACGAGGGCTTAGTTTATTTCCAATGGGACTCGGCAATGGATTCTTTGCTCTCTTCTGAGCCAGATAGGAATCGTTCGGCATCAAGAGCTGCGCGGCATCCGGTGCCGGCTGCGGTTACTGCCTGGCGGTAGATTGGATCCATCGCGTCTCCGCTGGCAAATATTCCCGGGAGATCGGTCTCGGTAGACTGCCCTTTCGTTTGAATATAGCCCACATCATCCATGGTGAGTACGTCTTTGAAGAGGTCGGTGTTCGGCTTGTGTCCGATCGCTATAAATACGCCGGTTACATCTTCCAGTACTGATTCTTCACCCGTATTGGTGTTTTGGATTTTCACGCCTTCCACCACCTTGTCACCCAGAACTTCAGTCAGCTCAGAATTCCATATAAATTCAATTTTTTCGTTATTGAAAGCGCGGTTTTGCATCGCTTTGGACGCGCGAAGTTCTTCCCGCCGGTGAATAACAGACACCTTGCTGGCGAACTTGGTAAGGAATGTAGCCTCTTCCATGGCGGTATCTCCTCCGCCCACGATTATGACATGTTCATTCCGGAAAAATGCGCCGTCACACGTTGCGCAGGCGCTAACTCCTTTACCGCGCAGCTTCTGTTCACTTTCAAGACCGAGCCATTTTGCTGATGCGCCCGTGGAAATGATGATAGATTTTGCGAAAACTGTCGTCTCTTCATCAACGGTAAGTTTGTAAGGCCGTTCGCCGAACTCAATGTTATCGACGAATCCGTAGCGGCAGTCGGCTCCGAATCGCTTGGCCTGCTCCCTGAAATCTTCCATCATTTTGGGGCCCATCACGCCTTCAGGATAGCCGGGGTAATTATCTACGTCGGTTGTTTGCATGAGTTGTCCTCCCGGCTCGGGCCCTTCAAAAACAAGGGGATTCAGATCTGCCCGTGCCGCGTACAATGCTGCAGTAAACCCGGCCGGTCCGCTTCCGATGACGATTACGTCAAATGTCTTTCCTTCGATATCTTTCATGCTTTGCTGTGTTGTTTGATTATTTTGAATAAAGGTAACAAATTTTGAGGCTCAATTTAGTCAATCTTATCTATCAGTTTTATAGCTTTTGGATAACATATTTCATATTTATTCTATGAAACCGTTTCCATGAGAAAGTTTATCTTGTAAACATCCTAAAAATCCATAAGTTTATGAAAATTCTTAAGTTTGAGGACACACGTACATGATTGGTGTTTGTAAAGAAACGGGTAAAAATGAAAGCCGGGTTGCCCTTACGCCGGAAGGAGTTAAGAAATTAAAAGATACCGGCCAGGACATCATTATAGAGTCCGGTGCGGGAACGGCATCCAGCTATTCTGATGACTATTATACTGAGGCAGGTGCGGAAATAGGTAAAGAACGCTCAAAGATCCTGTCTGATTGCGATATTTTGTTGGCTGTACAGGCGCCTGCCATCGATGATCTTAAGAAGATGAAGAAGGGCAGCGTGCTCATCAGTTTTATCTGGCCGCTTCAAAACCAGGATTATGTGGACGTCCTTAAAGAGCAGCACATCTCAGGGCTTGCAATGGATACCGTGCCAAGAATCAGCCGTGCACAGTCGATGGACGCCCTTTCGTCTATGAGCAATATCGCGGGTTACAAAGCGGCGTTGCTTGGAGCCAACACGCTCGATAAATATCTCCCGATGATGATGACGGCAGCAGGAACCATTCCTCCTGCAAAAGTACTGGTACTGGGCGCCGGTGTAGCAGGCCTTCAAGCCATTGCAACGGCCAAGCGTCTCGGAGCGGTTGTTGAGGCGTTTGATATTCGTCCCGCTGTAAAAGAACAGGTTGAAAGCCTGGGCGCTAAGTTTGTGGAGGCTGAATCTGAAGATCAGGATGAAAATGAATCTGAAGGCGGAGAGTCCTCAGAAACGAAAGGCGGCTATGCTAAAGAGCAAACAGAGAGCGATAAAGAGAAGCAGCAAAAGCTTGTTCACGAACATGTCGCGAAATCCGATATTGTAATTACAACAGCTTTGGTTCCCGGCCGTCCTGCGCCTAAACTTATTCCCAAAGAGATGGTTGATGATATGCAGGCCGGATCGGTTATCGTAGATATTGCTGCGGAACAGGGCGGCAACTGTGAACTGACAAAAGCGGGCGAGACGGTAAACCACAACGGTGTGCTGATTTTAGGCCCGCTGAACATGCCGTCAATGCTGGCGTATCACGCAAGTAAACTCTACTCGAAAAACGTGCTGTCGCTTCTTGATCTGTTTCTT
>Ga0136598_1000853_pt1 | contig 13694 bp, 20 predicted proteins | sample AntRauTorcE11899_FD_104790 | JGI IMG/M metagenome (GOLD analysis project Ga0136598, IMG submission 104790) | Saline lake microbial communities from Rauer Islands, Antarctica - Metagenome Torckler E11 #899 | ecosystem: Environmental > Aquatic > Non-marine Saline and Alkaline > Saline | place... | reverse complement strand
GGTCGGTTTCGGGGCGCAGTTCTTATGGCTAGCCTACGCGCGTGCCACAAAGCAGTGGGGCTTCATCGCTACCGCTATGGCTTACGGAGCTGTCTACGCACGGAACTGGTGGCGATGGACCCATGAAACGCAGCTGGCAGCAGAGAGCCCGCCGGTGGACACGTCACCTCCCAGTAGGTAACCTAAAACGAACGACAGGACGGAGCAGTCATGCGCCTACTCGCCGCCTTCTTCCATACCACCACTGCAGCCATCATCGCCCTCATCTGCATGGGCACAGTAGAACCCGCACCAACATTCGCGGTAGCCGCACCAGAACAACCGCCCCTCATGGTGGACCCGATCAGCACCAACCCAGACAGCAGCTGGGCGATCTACACACCCGAAGTGGACGTGGAGTTCCCCCCACCCCCTCCACCCCCACCCAGGGCCGTACCAGTAGCCCGGTACATACCCAACGCCAACACCAGTGTCATCGGCGCCGCCAGGGCAATGATCGGCGTCTCCTACACCACAGCAGGTTCCACACCGGCAGGGTTCGACTGCTCAGGGCTCACCCAATGGGCATACGCACAAGTCGGCATTCACATCCCCCGAACCTCATGGGCCCAACGCAACGCCGGCACCGTCATCCCCAGATCACAAGCACAACCAGGTGACCTGATTTGGACGCCAGGCCACATCGGCATCTACACCGGTGGGAACATGCAAATCGACTCACCGACACTGGGTAGCACTGTCAGCGAACGCGGCATCTGGCAAAGCAACCCCGTGTTCCTCAGGATGGGTTGACGGGCTTCTCCCACTTACACGGGTGGGGGAACGTCAACCGCACACCTCGCCCAACACGACCATGCCATGACGTCGCCGACGACGACACGAACCTGCCGGCCGGCACGTGGGTGTTTTTTGACGTCACCTTCACATCCTGGGACTTCTCCCCGCCAATGTTGTTGAGGTTGCCATACAGGGTGCGACGCGAATACTCCCAAAGCTTCCCGCTGGCCGGCAACACCTCACGCAACTGCTGGTAGGCGTGACGGTTAACCATCAACGGGACATGCAGCTCGTAGCACAGGGGGTCACCGATTCCGAGCTCCCGCAACAGGTCCAACGTGCGTTGCATGTTCATCAGGTAACGGCTTCGAGCTCCAGCACCGTAGGACTTGATGACACGTTCCAACTCGCCTCGATGGAGCACCGGGATTTGCTCCATGGGGCGCAAGATGTACACGTCGTCCATCATCCAGATCACGTCATCAGTCAGCGACTCGTCCTGCATGGCGCGCATGGCGTTGTTGGATGAGTCGATGAAGCTGTTGTAGTCGCGGGCGCCTTTCAGTCGTCGGCACGTTGCCCATGATGGGGAGAACCCTGACAGCACCACCTCGCCGTGGGGCACGTTGTCCAAGGAGCGCAGCGAGTAGCGAAGGTACTCGCCGACACCGGCTCGAACCGGGTAGATCACATCCGGGGTCACCATTTGCGCTCCCGGATCGCCTGCTCCTGTAAGAACTTCAGCTTGATTGCGCGCCGCTTCAAGTCAACATCCGTGAACTTTTTGCCCCGGCGCCCGAGCTTGGACGCATGCGAGTCGTCGCGTCGCAAGTAGATCGTGACAGGCTCCTTCACAGCAACAAAACGGGCACCCTTTTGCACCATGGCGGTCACGAACGGGGCGTTGGGGAGGTCGTGCATTTCGTACCCGCCCACCTGGTAGAACCACTCCTTACGGAAGGGCGAGTGCCCCACAATGAACCCTCGACCGCGAGTTTTCCTCTTCATGTCAGCTGGGTGCCGGCCACGGTGGAAGTTCAGGGGTGCGCCCGGTTTCCACGTGTCGAGCGAGTTCCATGACACACACAGGTAGTCGGCTTTGCTTTCGTGCTTGCTCAACGTGTGGACAGCGTTGGAGTGGATGCCATCATCAATAGACAGGTACATCACCCATTCGGTTTGGGCTTCTCTCACGGCAGCGTTCCGCAGCGCCCCCATCGTGTCCCTGGTGGACTCCACGATCTTCAACCCCGGCAGGAGCTCTAGTGCCGCAGCCCGCGCCTCGACAGTGAGCCCGTGGTCCTTGCCCAATGCCACCACAGCTTCACTGGCCGGCGGGTTTAGTGCCGCCACATACGCACACCACTGGGGCAGGAACTTTCCGTACCCGCCGAACGCGATGGTCACCAAGCCAATGTTCATGCGTCCTCCGGCGGATAACCCAAAGCGATGGCGCCACAGAAGATTTGGTTACCGAACTGTGACTCAAAAAACGGGCGGTGACCGTCACGAATGTTGGGGTTCGCAAAGGCGCTGTGCAACCCTTCGGCGGTGGCCCACAAGAGCACCTGCTGGATCACCACACCGGCATCCAGGTATGGCATCCACTTGATCTCGTCGCCGGCCACATAGGCGACAGGGTCGGCAAACACCAACACCACCAAGGGGGCCCGGTGAATCCACCCCACACCCCCCACGAGCACGCCGCCCAGGAAAGCCCTGTCGTCACGGCCGGTGACACCAAACAGGGAGACTGCCTGCCTGTCGCACGACGAAGGCGCCTCGGATTTCACTGCCGTGATCTCGTGCTGCCAGCGTTCCAGCGTGTTGTGCGGTATGGGGGCGCTGTCGAACATTCGCTCCGAATGGCGGTCCTTCATGATCTTCATGAGGGTTCCTTTTTTGCGTTGCTGGTGCGCCGTGTATCGGGCTTGGTACTGATTGGGTGCAGGCTCCATGTGACCATCGTAGTGGGCGCAACACGCCCCACGCCACATCTTTGTCCGCGCGGCGGACACTGATAGACTGTCCCCATGCAAGACACACCCATGACTCAGACCAGGGCATCCAAGCTACTGAACCGCACCACCAAAACCATCCGCCGCTGGTTGGACGCCGGCGCCCTCGACCCCTACTACGTTGATGGCGTACGGTTCGTCTCCACCAATAGCGTGAGGCGCTACCTCGATCATGACGGCGACCTGCCGTACTTCCTGCACGACCGCATTACCCTCCTCGAACACGGAAGCCGGTAACCCATGGTCAACCGACCCAAACAGATCGGCACGAAAGCCGAGAGCGCTGTTGTGGCCGCATGCAAGCGCCTTGGCTACCCGGACGCGTACAGGCGCACACAGACAGGCTCTCAGGACCAGGGTGACATCGTGCTCTGCGCCAACACCATCATCGAAGTCAAAGGGGGGCACGCCGCCTGGGACGCCTCCACCGGCCAGATCGACAAGTGGCTCGAAGAGACAGGGAAGGAGGTCGTGAACGCCAACGCCATCTACGGGTTCCTGGTCGTCCAACGCAAGGGCGTCGGACACCAGAACGCGGACCAATGGTGGGCGTACACCCCGCTGACCGTGGGCACACACATGAACCTCGTAGTCGGCTACCCCGGCTACCCCATGCTCGACACCAGCCCCTGCATCACCATCCGCACCACCCTCCAGCAGATGCTCACCATCTACACGGCTGCTGGCCGATCACCCGAAAGGAAACCATGAACACCGACACCAACACGCTCATTGAAGGACTTGAAGACTGGAAGTACCACCAGCTGCCACAGTTGTCATCTTCAGGCGCCCGCACCCTCCTTACCTCACCGAAGAAGTTCGCGTACGACCGGGAGAACCCTCGCACCGCCACCAAGGCCATGGAGCTCGGCACTGTCGCGCACACCATGATGCTCGGCACCGGCACCGAAGGGCAGGTCGTGCAACTCGACGGCGAAGACGTGGCAGAGTTCCGCTCCAACGCGGCCAAGGCCGCACGAGACGCCATCACTGCCGCCGGCAACATCCCCGTCAAGCGCCACGAGTTCGATCAGATCGAAGCGATGATCGCAGCCGCGAAAGAGAACCCCGACGCAAAAGAGCTCATTGAAGCCCAGGGGCAAGCCGAACTGACAGCGCTCGCCATCGACCCTCGCACGGGAGTGGGGCTCCGGGCACGCTTGGACAAGGTGATCCCCCGCGATAACGGCGTCCTCGAAATCGTAGACGCAAAAACCGCCCAGAGCATTGATCAGTTTCTGTTCGCCAAGCACGCCTACAGCTACGGCTACCACATCCAGGAAGCGTTCTACCGACACGTCTACAACATCGTCACCGGCCGGTCGCTCGACAAGATCAAGTTCACGTTCATCGTCATGGAGAAGACCGCCCCCTACGATACCCTGGTCTGCAGCCTCGACTCCGACTCCGTGCACCTGGGGAACGAGAAGACCCAGCAGGCCATCGAACGGTTCCGCGACTGCATGGAATCTGGGGTGTGGCCGGCCAGGTACGACAGCAAGCAGATCATCCGCATCCCCGACTACGCATTCCGGGGCGTCAGCGCAGAACCCGCCGAAGAGGAGGCAAACTGGTGAACGACGAAAGCACTTTCAAGATCATGGAAGCCGAAGCAGCCACCAAGCGCGCGCAGCAGGTGACCCACACCTTCATTGCGTTCTTCACCGTCCTGGCTTTCCTGCCGGCAACCGCACTCGTGTGGACGGCAGCGATCCGTTTCATCTGGTGAAACGAGGCGGGGGCACACAGCCAACTAGGTCGACCGTGTGCCCCCGCACGCCATGACACCACCCGTCGTGCCCGGCGCCCCCACTCAATGTGGGCGTCTAGCTCCCCGGAATAGCCATCACATCCATCGCCAGAGGAAGCACAATCCACTGCTGGCCTGTCCAATGACACGCCACATAGTCACGTGCGCCAGGATCCGAGGACAACGCAATTGGGTTGCCGCCAGCAAACGTCTCGTCCACAGTCCACGCATGCCCACCGGTACCGTCCTGAGCCAACACCAAGTGAATGATGCCAGCCTTGTCAGAATCCCACGTCGGCAACGTCAGAGACGTCACGTCCCCCACAATGGTGGCGCGGATCGTCGTCGGCTGCGTCAGACCCGATAGGTCCACATCCCCCGACCAAGACGTCTGCACCACAGAGTCCTGCCATGCCGGATCAGTCGGCCCGGCAAACTCCGCCTCAAGCTGCAACGGGTTCGAGCTCGTACCATCACCAGTCAACGTCAACTCAACGGTGGCAGTGTCAGACACCTGCAGAACCACAGGGTCAGCGTTGATGATGAACGGCCGGCCGGCAGAACCAGACCCCGTTACCGATACCCCACGGCCTGCCTCAATCGCACAACCGCACGAACTTCCCTTGCACCCACAAGCCATGTCAGCACCCCTCTCTTTTGACTGAACCTACACCCATGTGCCCAACACCTTGATCCACGTCTTCTTCACACCCCGCCACGCGCTGGCCACCTTCACCCACGTCTTCTTGATGTTCCGCCACGTGCCGGCAGCCTTCACCCAACCCAAACTGGGAGTCTCAAAAGCAACAGCGGCCCCCCAGTCCCCTCCGCCAGCAGAGTTGATTGCCTGAACACGCCCATACAGTTCTGCCCCTGGAGGCAATGGTGATGCAACGGTGTTGCGCGTCGTCCCCGAAAGCTCGTCATACACGACATCGGTGAAACCCGCATCCGTTGCTACCTGCCAGCGGTAGTCCTCAACAGCGTCACCATTCGTGCTGGACGGCGCCGAAGCCGACAGATACGCACTCGTTGGGCCCACACTGGACACCGAAAAACTGGTGGGTGCTGACGGCGGAGACGCCGGACGTTGCGCCACAGTCCACGAACGCGAATGGCTGGGAGTTCCACCCAAATAGTTGCCAGAGATCGACGCCGAAAACGATCTAGACACTGAATTCGAATAGGACGTAGCCACATTCAGTGTGCGCGTCTCAACCAACACCGTCTTCGTTTCACTGGTGTCAGACTGCAGTGTGAAGCTCTCAGAACCGCTGACAGAACCCGAGTAGCTCAACGTTTGACCGTCGTTGAACCCCCACGACATCGTCTGCACATAGAAAAGGATCGTCAACGTCACCGACGTTGTTCCCGCCCCCACCGACGACGGGGACTGGGATATGTCAATCCCCACCCGCTCTTTGCCGTCTTCGGAGCCCCACGTAGTTGCCATCAGCTGCTACTCCAGCTCAAACCAAACATCACCATCAACACCATCCCCCGAAGTAGGCGGGGTTTCCTCCGCGAAGAAACTACGACCCCCCACGGTGTCCGCATCCACAGTGCCCGTGATCTGACTGAACGGATGCGTGTGAGAAGACGGGGGGAACGAACCAGGCTTAGACGTGATGTCCGACCAGTCAGTGGGCACCGGGGTGGGCGGGACGACACGCAACTCCTCAGCAGAGTCAATATACGTCTCCAAACCATCCAGGGAGCTCTCCGTGGTGTTGGACACGTTGATGCCTAGCGGATCACCGAACGAACCGTCACCCACCAACCCGCCGGGAACAGTGTTCACGGCACCAGGTGGCACAGTGGGCGGCGGTGAGAACTGCCACGCTGAACCCGTCCACACCGGCACGTCACCCACACCAGGGCCTGCAGTATCATCAACGTCACTCAACTCGGTCATGCGGACTGTGGCCTCACCAGTCAAGTTGAACGGGTCAGACGGCAGCCCACTGCCAGTGATAGACAGTGACAACGTGGGCGAACCCTCCACGTTGATCACAACATCGCTGCCTTCACGGGACACCACAAACGGGTCACCCACAGTTCCCGAACCTTGGACAGCAATGCCCTCGCCGCCCTGGATGATGCACGAACAGAGGTCGCTGCAGTTACACGCCATCGTGCACCCCCACGGGCGGCGCCCCACCAGACTGGCTAGGTGCCGCCACGACTGTCCCGGCGGGCTTCGGCCCGTCAGTCTCAGCAATGTACTTCGGAGACAACCCCTTCGACGCCACATCCCACCACGCACGCAACGCAGCACCAGCAGCAGCAAGCACGGACACCGCCACACCTGTCAGGATCGCCCGCCAGTCAAACGCATCCAGCAGGTCCGTGGTGAGGTACGCGGATGTGCCGCCGGCGGGAATCCATGAACCGTTCAGGTTCTGCCCGAACGTTCTCAGCGCCGCAATCTCCGCGTTGTACCGGTACTTCGAGGGAAAGTACGTCTCAAACTTCCTACGCACCCAACGCCCAAACCGTGTCATCGTTCCACTCCTCAGATCGTGATGCCGTATTCGGCGAGCTTGCCCTTGGTCACAGGGCCAATGATCCCGTCAACCTTGATGCCCACGCGTCGCTGGAACTCCTCCACCCACGCCTGCGTTTGAGGGCCATCGAAACCGTCAGGGGTAATCAGGCGCCCACGCTTGTACTTGACCTTCCACCGGTAGGCCGGGAACACCTTGCGCAAAGCAGCCTGAACGTCCTTGATCTGAGCACGCGTCAACCAGTCCTCAGTCGTCTTCCCGCCCTTGCTTCGAGTCACGTCATCAACCTCCTGCTTCGCGATGCGGGCCTTCACGAACTTGTGGGGGTTGACGTAATCACCATCCACCCAGATCGCCAGGTGCAGGTGAACACCAGTAACATTACCGGTGGCACCCATGTGCCCAATGGTCTGACCGCGCTTCACCGACTTGCCGGCCGTCATCCCAGACGCGAACTTCACCATGTGCGAGTACCCCGACTTCACACCATCACCATGGTCGATCTGCAGATAGTTGCCAGCCCTCGCGTGACCAGCGATACGAGAGTTGATCACACCATCCGCAATGGCTTTGATCGGCCACGGGCCACTCTTCGACTTGTCACGGCCGTAGTCAGTGCCGTTGTGATTCGGGCGCCGAAGCGTCCGATACTTCCCGGTGACACGAACCGGCTTGTACGGGTAGTCGAACTTCTTCATGATTCCTCCTCGGGCGTCTTTCGTTGCATTCTACGCTCGTTACTGCTCGGGCGGGGGACGGTCAAAAGAACCCCCACTTGCACCCACATCAAAGTCGCCAAAAACGACACAATCGTCAACCACACAGCCCCATCAACCTCACCCACCAGCTGCCGGTACAACACCACACCAGCACCAACAGTCAAGGTGACCGCCATGCCCATCAAATGCCACCCCAAAGGGTACCGAAACCACATGCCACGAGCGATACGCCCATACCCCACGATGAACGTCAGCCCGGCTGCCAGCGCCACGAAACTCGCGACCAGCCACCCAAGAATCATAGAAAACCTCCATGCTTCCCCCGCATCTGAAACTCAACAGCCTCCGCCAAATGGTTGCGTGTTTGAATGGCGCGCAGATCGTTACCTACCGTGCGCGCTTCCGCCAACAGTTTTCTGGCGCGGTGCAAACGCTCTTCTGCGAGAGCTTCAGCCTGCAGGGCTTCCTTTAGGTGGTCACTCGCCCCGATCATCCCGTGAATCCACCTCCTCGCGATCCTGCATGCCCTCAAGAATTGATGCGCTGGTTCGCGCATGTTCCAAAAGCTCCTGAAGGACAGCGGCGTTGGCATCGTCTGTTTCACGCTTTATACGCAAGGCTGATTTGTAGACTTCGACCACGCTCGCCGGGTACAGAACACCGTTGATCAATGCTCGAAGAACAAACAGAGCTAAGGCAACGAAGAGCCCCCAACCGCCGATTTCCCAAGCACTCAGCGGTATCCCCTCGAAAACCATGTGGCTTCACCCTTCTCCAATCCGATGCTTACACCGTACCGTGCGTGCGGTTAGGACGGCGACCCTTCTTCCAAGTCTGTGGCGTGTTCAGGGCAGTACCCGGCGACCCAGCCACCGTTCCACTCGCCGTCGTCCATCCACGATTGCGCCTGAGGGTCGAGTGGTTCTGACTCCGTCCACGCGAAATCCCACTTTGCTTTACAACTACACGTTTCAAAGGCGCACTCCACAATAACGCGTGAGTGATTGACAATTTCTGTGGTGTACTCAATACTCATCGGTATACCTCCCAGGACATCGACGTTTGGCCGTAACGAAGGAACGCACCAGAGCCGGTCTGTCTAGCGGTCATTTTGAGAGTCTGAATACCTGTTGACGTGACCACATGCCGCCAGCGGCGGTGCAGAGTGATGCGTTCTGTGCCGGGCTCCAGCAAGATAGCTCCGAAGTCTGTGCGACTCCCGTCTACGTAGGGGTAGCCAACGGCTGTACCGCTCGACAAGCCGTCTATGTCCCAGTGCACGTCGAAGAACAGCCGATCCCCCTCCATTAGGTCAAGGTTCACGGTCAATTCAGGCACCTGTGCTTCAGTCCCCGGCAATGCCCAGGCGCTGTTACCGTTGACCATTTCCAGGTAGCCATCTATCGCTAGACCCCTCTTCGAATCCACGTACCCCTTCGTTGCCACGTCGTCAGCCGCCACACCGTCAGCGGCCTTGATGCGTGCGTTGCCGTCACGGAGGGCGAGGGTGTTCGCTGTTGCCGCCGTTGCCTCGGGGGTGCCGCCGCCACGCGGCTTACGCAACTCCAAAGCACGAATACGACGCTGCAGCTGCTGAATCAACTGCTGCGCATCATGCGGAGTATGAGGAGAACCCATCAGGACCCACTCCCCTCACCAATACCGGCCGGCGCCGTCACCATCGACACATTAATCTCCTCACCATCCGCAGTCTCCGTCACCGACATACTGTTCAGCTTCTGCAACTGCGTCAACTCTTTCAACGTCAACGTCGCACTCAACGGCACCCTCACCCCAGGCACAAGATGCTTCATCGACAACACCCCGTTCGGGTTCAACCGCGAGTTCTGCGGAATCCGTACCACCGTCGGCACTGGCAGCTTCCCGTACAGGTTGTACCGGGCCGCGTTGTCCAACGAGTTCTGCGTTGGTGCTTCCAAAGTGTCCTCATCGAACATGGAATCAAGAATCTCCCACTCGCCGTAGAAGTCATCCACCCCGCCGGCGATCCCATACATGCCCGCGTCGCCAGTAGTGACTGCGCGGGTGGCGGAATCCATGCCGTAGGAGGCAACAATGACAGGCCCGATGAAATCGTTCTCAGTCACCAGTGGGGTGACCCCGACAGGGACACGGGTGTCGTTAAGGACGATGCTGCGCCCCACCACAGTCCAATCCAAACCACCAGTGCGCGACATTTCAGACAGGTCATCAAACACCGACAGCTGGAACGGTCCCGTGACCCGTGTTGTGCGCCGCTCCAACTCAACATCATCATGCCTGACCGTCCGCAAATGAGGGACCACATTGATGGGTGGGTCCAACTGCTCCTTGGTGCGGTTCAACTCTGCAGTGATCATGTCCACAGCTCGGTCAACTACGGGCCCCACATTACCGTTGTCGTACCCGTTGTGAGCAATAGTCCGGTACACGTAATGGGAAACGTCGCGGGCGTCAATACTGAACGAGTCACCCTCACGAGAAATGAGGGTTATCGGTCCTTCCCACACTCGCTCTTGGCCCCGGAAAATCACCAACTCGTGCCGGTTAGGCTCCACCTTCTGAAGCACCGGTAGACACGTTTTGGAGGGCTCTGCGATGTCAACTGTCGCAAACGACGTTGAATCCTTAGTGCGCTCCCATTGGATGCGTGACGGCCGACCCAATGCCCCCACAAACCTGGTACCGCCACGGTCGTAGATCGACGCAGTATGCAGCTCACAACGCAACGGCATGCCTACTCCTTCAACGCCACAGCGACACGCACATCAAGGTCCAAAACCTCTTCCGGTGCAATGTCCACCGTGACCACGTAGGGGCTGTCACACGTCAGCTCAGGCCACATCGCCGGCCCGCCGTCAACACCGGTTACGAGGTTCGTGGCAATCTGCTCACCAGTGCCGGCAACATCTGCCACCACCGTCCGCCCGATCCCATCAATCGTCAGCGTTGTATCCGCCGGAATGTAGGACACGTAGAACTCTCCACAGAAGTCACACGGATCAATCTGCTCCGGGGGCCGGGAGAACGCGTTGTCGTAGAACCTCACACGCACCGAACGCACCTGAGAGCTGCCTGTCACCAACGTTGTCAGCACATCAGACTTCGACCACTCCGGTGCCGTGCTAGCTGGGATGTCCACCACATACCGCCGCCACGTCGCCACCTCGTCGTGGCAGTCAACAGTGATCGAAGGAGGTTGCGGGGCGTCGGGCAACGGTGGACAGTCAGGGTCAACAATCGCACTCAGCGCAGACTTGCTCCACGTTGAAGCCGACTCTTCATCTACCCCAACCCAAGAAGCGTCAACAGAATCCCCGTCAAAGTAACTGCCCGCATACGGGGTTTCCTCCACCAGCAGGCGCGTGAACAACACTGCGTTCTCAGACCCGTGTGACGGCGAACCAGACTCCAAGGCAGCGCCGTTGTAAAGCCGAACGTACTCAAACGCCCCAGTCAAGGTGAACGTCACCGACACTCTGCTGCTGCCAGTCACATTCGGATGTGCCTCAGACACATTCAACCCAGACCCGTCTGCCACCACAATGCGACGCGCATACTCGCTCAAATCTCCGTCTTGCGGCTCCGGCACTCCCACGTCAGCCGAGATCGTGTACGTGTGCCCCTCCACGAACACACCGCTCTCTGGAACCTCCACGAACGTTACCTCGGCATCACTGGTCAACGGCTCAACCCTCAACGCGTTCACGGGGAACAAGTCAGGGCCGGCGAGCTCCACGCCCACATCACCAGCGTCAAACGTCAACCCCATGGCACCAATACCCCACTGCGGCACTTCCCCCAGCGTCCCCACGGCAAGCTTTGGGTTGTGCGCGTAGTTCGTTCGCTCCGGCATCCCATTGGAGCAAACGACCTCTGGCACCAACGACACGATTCCCGATGTTGGGGGCCGCACGGGAATTGTTCTCCCATAGATCGAGGGGATGTTCGCGACCATCAGGAACGAAACGAGCTCCATGGCGCCCACATCCGTCTGGAACGTCTGATCAACCTGTGGCCCCGACAGGCGGGTCACCTGATGCAGCGTCCGCACCGCATCCGACGACTGGTCGGGGGCCTCAAACACCTCAACCGGATGCGCGTCCACGCGAAGGTGATACAAGTGCATGCTGTAAGTTTCCCCAGCGAGCACGTCAGTGGCCCCATCAACGCCCACGGTAATCACATGGGTCGGGGTGTCTGCAGTGAACTCCAGAGCAACCCAACCATCACCCAGGTCGCGGTTGGCGCCATGGTTCGCGTCAACGTCCAACACCACACCGTTTGCATGCGCGTACACCACATAGTCTTGGCCCGGAGACAACGCCCTAAGCACACGGGTCGCCCCCTGACCGGAGGGCAACTCGACAGTCGCACCGGTGGTGTTCTCGAAGGCAAACACCAGAACCTCGCTACCAGAAGCGCCAGGATCGACAGCCACACTCGCATCCACCCCCGCTGGTGCGTCAGCGAGCGTCCAAGCGACCGGTTCACGAGTCGCCGAAGCATTGAAACGCGGGCGCGACGCCAACAAGAACTCCGGGGTCCGCTCAATCCGCGCCCCATACAAACGCAGCACAGTGCTTTCACAGTCAACGCCAGGGGCCGTGACACGCACACTCACTGATTCGGCAGGCGCCACAAAATCCACCACCCACGGTGTGCGCGGCTCATTGTGGTGAGTTTGACCAAAACTCCCAAGGAGCTCTGCCACGCCCGCCACCTCAACCAACACCGGTGATGTCGTGGACATGTTCAATGACAGCCGGTAAGGCTGACCGGGGATCAGGCCGTTGACCTTCCGCTGCGCACCGTCACCCCCACAGGGCATGGTGACCCGCAACCCGTTCGATGAGGTGGTTATTTGACCATCAACGTACCCAACCCATTCACCCTTGGAACTCCCCAGCACCTCATCCAAAGGCGTATTCGAGTACCCCGAATAGTCACAGTAGTCCGGCAGGTACGCCAAATAGCAGAACTCATCCCCAGTACAGTCACCGGTGTCACACTCGTTGCCGTTGAGGACACCTTTCAACCAACGGCGACCCTCATCCAACCCACGGTTGGTGGTAGCAACCATCAAGCCTTGGACACGGAACTCCCGTGACGCGCTGCGCGGACGTGACGCCACACCACCATCACCCATCAACTGAGTGACAGTGGAGCCGCGCGTCGAATCATCCGCACCCGTTACAGATGTCGGATAGAACCCCAGGAACTCTTGCGACGCCGGCCGGTGTTGAGACACCCACGGCGCCTCATCCAAAGCCGGTGTGGAGTACGGGTCATCATCCAGGATCAGCGGGAGCTCTTCGGACTTCAACGGGTCCTTCAACCCAAGGTTCGGCAACATCGTCGACGCGTAGGAGTGCACGCGCGCAGAGTTAGCCAGCTCAGTGCCAGCGAACATCATCCACCCGTCAAACATCTACTGCACCTTCCTTGGCAACGCATCCAGTACCTCTTGTGCCACGATACGCGGATCAGACGCCCGCGACACCACCTGAATGGCGCCAGCCTCAATGTTCATCCCCGAGCCACCAGGGTGCAGGCCCTGAGCAAACGCTGACAAGGCCCGTACTGACGGGTCGACCTGACTCAACGGCCGATCCAGCGGCACGAGCGCTTCGTTCCCTGCCTCACCGAACACGACAGGCGTCGGCTTCGTGGCAATCCCGCCTTCAGCAGCAAAACCAAAGAACTCCCCCACTTGCCCCACGCCACTCCCGATGGCGCCAGCAATTTCACCAAGCTTCCCCATAGACACCTGGCCCAAGGCAGATATAAGGTCCCACACTGTTCCGACCACGTCGCTGATTGCCCGCTTGACCTTCAGGCCCCAGTCCCAGAAATCCTTCAACCACCCGACCACTTTCAAGCCAACGTCTAGCAGACGCGCCATCACTGGGCGGAGCACGTC
>Ga0136598_1000849_pt1 | contig 13741 bp, 10 predicted proteins | sample AntRauTorcE11899_FD_104790 | JGI IMG/M metagenome (GOLD analysis project Ga0136598, IMG submission 104790) | Saline lake microbial communities from Rauer Islands, Antarctica - Metagenome Torckler E11 #899 | ecosystem: Environmental > Aquatic > Non-marine Saline and Alkaline > Saline | place... | reverse complement strand
TCTTAAAACAACGTAAAACAACGTTTAGTCCTACGTATGGTCCAATAATCTCACTAACAACACTGTAACTTAGATTATATGATATGTTTTTTAAATGACCGTTTAATTTATACCGAATTAATGTATATTATATAATATGAAATTATACGAATCTGAGACAAAATTTGCGAATAATAATTTAAATCATAAGGAATATCGTGATTCTTTAGATGAGATGGAAGTTGAATTACATAATCTAGCGGATGAATTAGTTGATGTTCAGACAGAATATTTAACAAATAACGGTTATACTCTGATTGATATTGATGGTATAGAAATTTTAGCTTCAAAATCAATGTCATTTCAAGAATTACATTCTTCAATTCAACAAATGCCATCACCAGATATGAAATCAGATGATTCATATGCTTTAAATTATCTCGTATCACCTGAAGATATTCAAGAATCTAGAAAATCTGAAATATATATGGATATTGTTGAAAAAAGACAAGATATAATTGAGGAAATATATTCATTATATAACGAATTTTGGAATAAAGAAATTAAAGGAAGAACAGAAAGTAAAGATGAATCCATTGTATATCTTATGGCAGGATTAGATAAAGATATTAATCATGATACTTTAAGTCAAATAACCGGATATGATGAATCTGAGTGTATTAATTACACATTTAATGAAGAAGGTATTGTTATTAGAAAATAGTTTGTAATATTATTTGATATGTTATATTCTAACAATATTTATAGTATAGTACACTAAATAATAAATTGATGAAATTGAATGTCACTGAACACGTCGAAAATTTAACCGAATTTGAAACAATTAATCTCCGAAACCATATTGGTAATGCATATAATTTAGCTGAAGATTTAGATGGTTGTAATCCAGTGGAAGACTATGATATTCAAAGGAGAAAAATTACAGATATACGAGGTGAACCACCCGTAGAGTCTGTAGTTCCCATACTGACTGTAGAAGTAAATACAAAAGATGAAGCCCATACAACATTCAAAATAGCTGATGAGATATCTAAGGACCACAATGTTAATTTATATGATGTTTGGTATGATAATAATGAAAATAAAATGATAATATTAGTTGAACCGTTTGAAATTGAATAGTACATATAGTATTTTTTATACATATCGCAACATTCAAATATATTGGCTGTATAGTACACATATAAGAACAATGTCTTTAGAACCTAGAGAAAAGTATAATGAATATTTCAGTAAATCTCGATTAAAAACATGGGTTACGTGCCCCCGACAATTTTACTACAAGTATGTTGAAAAAATTGATACGCCAACAACAGATAGTATGATTCGAGGAACAGATATTCACGAACTGATTGAAGCGTATTATGAGAATGCAGAGATTTATTCGGAAGAACATGATGAACCTCCTACAACATTATTCAGTTTACTAAATGGCGATAATCATGAAAATTGGAGAGACTACTTAGACCCCTACTTAGCTCATTTCCTTGCTTTCGAACGCCGTAGATGGAATAATGCAAAAGAAATGTCTGACTGGGTTCCTGTGGCCGTAGAAGATGAAATGTGGCGAGAAGTCTATGATGATGTCCCGGTTCTCATGGGATATGCAGATGTAATGCTTCCAGCAGCAAGTTTCTCCGATAAAGATGTTCCACAAAATGAAGGCTGTGTGTTAGTTGACTTCAAAACTGGCGTACCAAAGAAAAATTATATGAGTCATGAAAAAGGAGGTGTACAATTAGATTTAGCTTATTACGCTCTTTTATTCGAATTGAAATATAATATTGTTGCTGTTGGAGCATATTACCCTAAAACAGACACACTTGTTACATCTGGTTTAAAACAAGAACGAGAACAATTTATTGAGGATACATCTCGGTCTATTGCTGAAGCAGATGAAGATAATATTGATGACTACCCTATCGAAGAACAACCTCTTTGTGCGTGGGATGAAGGAGAAGGTAATCGTTGTGCATTTTATGACCAATGTGATAGTACATGGGCCGTCCCACTAGATAATAAAGAAAAAACTGTTGAATACATACGAAAAGGGTTATCAAATGAAGAAATTGCTGATAAACTTGGAACAACAAAACAAGCTGTAGGATATTGGACTCGAAAAAAGAAATGGCATAGATATAAGTGAATTACCGAAACTATTTCATATCATAAGCGTGATATAAATAGTAATGGATATTAGACATGATAAAAATAGACTTGATGTAAATATATTCACACCAATATTTTTTATAATCGTTAGCTCATTATTAACAGCTACAATAATAACAGGATATTATATTTCGATACCGGATGCGATATTAGTTTCAACATTAATACTTTGTTATGTTGGAATATCAACAACAAATTTGTGGTCTAAAGAGTTAGATAGAGATGGGTATGCGTCAATATCTCACTTATATGGTGGTTATTTCGCTGCTTTATTCTTATGTTTAGCAATTATGCCTACATTATATCTATTAACAAATAGTCTTATATCTATAATTATTGGATTATTCATTTCTTTATTTTATGCATCCATAATAAGTTCCGTTGCATTTAGGAGAATAGATGAAGATAAACGAGATACAGCTATTGAAACATACGCAGGTCCACCTGTAGTATATGATTTAGATGGACCATACATTGAACATACAGAACAAGTGGCTTTTGAAGATAGGTTATAACAAGGGTTGTTATTTATTATCATATCTACAAAAGTTTTTAGTCATATGAAGTATATGTATTATATACAATAAATGAGTGAAATGTGTGATGTATGTGCTTTACCAGAAGAATTGTGTATTTGTGAAGATGTATCAAAATCCGAAACAGAAATAGAAGTATATGTTGAGGATAGAAAATTTAATGATGTAACGATTGCATCTGGTTTCGATAAAAATAATATGGATATTGATGATTTATCTTCAGAACTTAAATCTGAATTTGCTTGCGGAGGAACGACAGAAAAAAACACAATTGAATTACAAGGAAATCATCGTGAGGGTCTAGTAGATACATTAGAAAAGAAAGGGTTTATAATCGTCTAATTAAATACATAAATCTATTTTAAATATACAACGAGATGTGAAAGCATTATTAATCTTTCAAAACATATATTATATATGGTAGACATAAATGTAAATAAAATATCAAAAACATACACTAACGGTACAAAAGCTCTAGAAGATGTGTCGTTTGAAATCGATAGTGGAGAATTTTATGGTTTAATTGGCGTCAACGGAGCGGGTAAAACAACACTCATAAATGCATTGACAGGGCAAATAAAACTAGATAGTGGAGAAATATCCGTTTTAGGATTTGATGCGTCTACGGAAGGTGAAAAAGTACGTGCGAATGTGGGTATATTACCTGAAAAAGAATCTCCACTTAGCTTTATGACTCCTGAAGAATATTTTGATTTTATTGGAGATGTTCGAGGAATTGAACAAAAAGAGTTAAATAAAAAAGTAAACTCATGGGCAGAGAGATTAGATTTAGTTGATGAAATGGATTCTATGAATAGACATCTTTCTAGAGGGCAACAACAAAAAGTATTATTCGCAGGAACATTTCTTCATGAACCAGAAGTCGTGTTCATTGATGAGCCGTTAGCAAATCTTGACCCGATTATTCAAGAAGAATTAAAAGATTATTTGAGAGAATATAATAATAAAGGAAATACAATAATCTTATCAACACATCATTTAGAAGTTGCAACAGAGTTATGTGAGAAGCTAGGCGTTATGAACAATGGTACGATGATAGGTGAACACAATGTAGAAGACTTAGATTCTCATGATGATATACGAGAATTATTAACAAATAATGGTGATTTAGATGAGTAATAATTTATCACATTTGAAATTATTCAAATGGTTCCTCAAAGAAGAATGGAGATTATTTACTTCGCTTTTCGGTGAGAAAAGATTCATCTCATTTCCAATAGTAATATTTGTATTATCACTGATTCTTGGAGCAGCCGCACCAATATTAAATGCTGGAATAGAATCTATATCTATCGTATATTTTTCTATGATTGTGTTATTTGGTTTACAAACCGGTTCAATTGGATTTGACGCAAGAGATAGTATTAAAAATCTACTAGGCGATACATCTAGAATATTATTTGCAAGTAAAACCTTACCTATTAAAAAACGAACGCTTATTTCATTGTTTTTACTTAAAGATGCATTATTTTACGCATTTATATTCTTAGCACCAATAACAATAGGAGCTATAGTGGGATTATTTGTATCCCCTATTGAATCTGGTACTCTGGTAAATAGTGTATCACTATCGATGATTCCTATATTATATATATCATCAATTATATCATTTATATTTGGCGTTTCAATTGGGTTTTCAATAACAACTATTCGACTTGAACGCATAAGTGGAATAATTATATTTGCATCAATACTTTCATCAATAATTGTTATGAATTCATACAATTTATTATCATTAGATGCACTTGCTAGTATTTCCTTACTCAAATGGCTGATTGGTATGTCGATAGCAACGATTTCATTCATTGGGATTGGATTAATACAATTCGGAAATTCAGATAATATATCAAAGAAATCTAGATTTAATAATCATTATAATAAAATGTCTAAACTAATTAATCCAAAAAATAATTATACGACGATAGTTTTAAAGAATTTAATTGATATCCAAAGAAGTGCTGGTGGATTCTTAAAAGTTATATTTTCAACAGGTGTTATCGTTTTTACATCATTTATATTAATATACTTCATGAGTACTTTCTTTGGATTATCACCAAAACCTGAATTTATATATGGTGGTTTGTTTTCATTAATTGCATATCCAATATATGCTATTGGATTTAGGTATGATTCTTTAGATTCTTATTCAACATTGCCAATATCACGAGCAGATGTATATAAGTCAAAATTATTACTATTCACGGTTATTGGTATACCCTTGTCAATAATATTTTATACGCCATTTGTCTTAACAGATACAGGTATAACATCTTATCTACAGGGGGCAATTGTACTAACTGGACTTATGTATTATCAATTTGGATTATTAATGTATCTTGCAAGAGATAATCCGACAGAATTCCTATTTAACGGGTTTTTGTTTGCGATATATTCCATAGGAACGTTAATATTTATTATACCGATTCTTATTATTGGTATGTATGGTCTTTTATTCGCAACGTCTGTATCATCTATGATTACTATTTATGGTTTAATCGCGGGTGTGATTGGTGCGATATTAGTATATACAACAATTATAGAAAATAATTAATAATAAATTAACTCTTTTTATAACAATTTTGATAATTATATAGTAAATTTGAGTGTTATATAGCTCATATATAGCAAATTTAGCGAAATACTTATTAATACCCGTGTCCATTATACATATGCATATGTCAGACCTAATTGTAAAATCGGCAGTTAAAGAATCGGTTGATGGAAATGTTGCAGCAGACTTCTACGATGCACTTGACGAGGAAGTCGCAGAACTTCTCGCAGATGCAGAGCGACGAGCAGGAGATAATGGTCGAAGTACGGTTCAGCCACGCGACCTCTAAATAGCTGTGTAGTATAAATCAAATAAACCCGTTTTGTATAAAAGTAAAATAAGTTAAATAGCGTAGCGTATTTTATTTATATTTAATTATTTTATCAAAAAAGGGATGTACATTTATATTAATGTATGTATTTTTATTATATAAGTAATGACTATAAGAAATACAGCACAAAGTATCGTTGATGTAATACCAACAGTACGTCAGCCAAAAAAGCACGTATCGTTTAGCCAAAAAATTAAATGGACCGTTGCCATTCTTGGACTATATTTTGTAATGACAAATATACCCATATTTGGATTGGCTACAAATGGTGGTGCAGACGCATTCGGACAATTCCGTAGTATTCTTGCAGGTGGACAAGGAAGTATACTTCAATTAGGTATTATGCCTATTGTTACAGCAAGTATTGTTTTACAAATTTTAACGGGAACTAATGTTCTTAAATTAGATATGAATGACCCTCGTGACCAGAACTTCTTCCAAGGTCTTCGAAGAGCACTAATTTATATAATGGTTTTCGTTAATGGTTTTCCAATTATATTTGCTGGAGATTTCCTTCCAGCCTCAACACAGGTTGCAAGTTCATTCGGTGTGAGTATAACAGCTATCCAAGCAATTATGTTTATCCAGATTGCTTTCGGTGGTATATTCTTATACTATCTTGATGAAGTTGTAACAAAATGGGGTGTTGGTAGTGGTCTAGGATTGTTCATTATAGCAGGCGTGAGTCAAAGATTTGTAGGTGGGTTATTTTCACAATTAATCCCCGGTTGGATTAGTATCGCATCTGGACAAGAAGCTATATCATTCTCACGAGATACATTGAACATGTTATTATTAGGAAATGGATACATAATCCCTGTTATTACAACAGTAATTATATTTTCTGTTATTGTTTACGCAGAATCCACACGCGTAGAAATACCTGTAAGTAATACACGAGTAGGTAATAAAGGTAATTATAAAATCAAACTTATTTACGCTAGTGTTCTTCCAATAATTCTTGTACGGGCTGTACAAGCAAATGTTCAATTCTTGGGTCAAGGTATTTCAGGATATCTTGGTTCTAATATGCCAGCGTGGTTAGGACAATATTCAGCAGATGGGCAAGTATTTGGTGGATTGTTTTATTACTTAACACCAATATTTACACCTGAAGATTGGATGTGGTGGTTAGGATTCACTTCAGCAGAACCGCTTCAGATTGCACTTAGAATCCTTGTTGACCTTGGATTTATGGTTGTCGGTGGTGCCTTATTCGCTGTTTTCTGGGTTAAGACAACAAATCGAGATGCAGAGGCCGTAGCACAACAACTACACGCTTCTAATATGGCTATACCCGGATTTAGACGTGATTCTAACCAAATGTCTAAAGTATTAGACCGATATATCCCATATGTTACTATCGTGGGTGGTGCATTGATTGGATTACTTGCGGTTACGACAAACATGATGGGTACTATAGGGGCAGTAAACGGTACTGGATTACTCCTTGCGGTGAGTATTACGTACCAGATATATGAGGAAATAGCTGAAGAAATAGCAACGTCAGCATTGTCTGGTAAAATAGGACTAGACTAAACTCATATAACGAACTTATTTTTGGATAATAATATTATAATCAATATATCAACGATGATATATTTAGGGTTGTAAAACATTAATATAAGTAATCAATGCAATATTCCAAAATACTTACAATATTTCTAATTTCAATAGGTGCAATTCTTATTATGTCTTCAGGGGCAATAGCAAATGATGTTATTGTTGTTGATGACCGAGCAGGAGAAGGAGATACAAACACACTAGAAGAAGCTATACAGATGGTTTCTGATGAAGGAACAATAATAATTAGAGAATCACAGGACATAAAAACACCTTATGAAGGTACTAAAATTGGAACAGAAGATGATATTCTAAATAATGGTAAATCAATAACTATACGGGGAGAAGGTGTAGTTGGATTAAAATCCCCTACAGGTCAAGATTCCGTTATTGAAATTGCAAGAAATGAAAAGAGAGAAATAACAATAGAGAATATTATGTTTTTGAATGCAAAACATGCTATTGAAGCAAAAAGTGATTCAAATATAGTTGTTCGAGATATTTCAATTGGCTCAACAATTACAGATAAACCATTCCTATTTAATGATAATGTTCAGGGCATAGACGGTGTTGGTGGGGCTACAATTACAGACTATGGTGTTTATTATCCTAACGGACAGAGTACTTTGGAAGAAGATGTTGTCGGGGCTGAAACAGGTGACGTATCCTTAGATATTATAGGTAACGACCCTACAGGATTAATTTATGATAGACAAAAAGAAGCTCTTAGATATAATCCCGTAACAGCCTCAAATTACGACGGTGAAATAATTGTTGGTTCTCCAACAGAAGAATTAGATGAGTCAGATGATTATAATATGGAAACAAATTTTTATTCAATACAAGCGGCTGTTGATGCCGCTTCATCTGATTCTGTAATTAGTGTAAATTCTAGAGATGAACCATATGGTGTCGTTGAATTTAATGGTATAGGAACTTCTGGAAATAGTGAAATAACAATTAGAAATAAAACTAGTCCAAATTCAGCACTACCTCGCGTTGAAGGATTTGTAGGAAATTATCCCGGCGAATATGATATTAGGAATATGCAGATAATGAATGAAGTTGTAGCAAATTCAGATGGTGTTGATATAGATGCAAGTAATAATTATTGGATGTCTTCTGAAGGTCCTACATCTACGAGTTCTATAATACCGACAGGAACATCTGCTAATATACTTGTAGAACCGTATTGTGTTGACGATAGATGTCAGAATGAATTTACATTTTCAAATCTAAATCAATGCGTTGAGATAGAAGCTGTTCAAGATTTAGATAATAAACAAGTAAAATACGGATGTGAAGATAATACTGAATTTGTTAATATTACCATTGGTGAATTTATTGACATTAGCGAGTCTTCAAGGATAGAATTATATGATTTCGATACGACAGATTTCAGAGAATCAAACGTTTATGTAGAAACGAATTCAAATCAAAGAGTTAATATAGAGATAAATGTTGTAGCTTCAGATAATCCTGTAGATGCTGAAATTACCGTTCCTGCTGAGGATAACTCTACAGGTCTTATTGAAGCACAATTCGCAAGTATAATTAAAGAACTTGATGTTGGTGAAAGTCAGAGCATAAATACGAGAGCTTACGTTACCATAAATAATAATCAACCATTCGTTATTGATTTAGATTCTACAACTGTTGAAGGTGTTGGTGAAAATACTGGTATTGTTGAACTTCCAGATACCGCTGGTCAAACTAGAGGTAGTATTCAAAGTAATGAATTTGAAGGGGTTATACGTGATGAAACTACTTATGTATCACGATTTAATGCAAATAATGAAGATAGTACAGCATTCCAAGATGATATAATACCACCTACGAAAGTAATTAATGGTGAAACTAGAAATACTGCACGAGGAACAATTGAAAATTTTGAAGAACTTAGAACAGAACCCGGTAAAGCCGCTATAATTCGACCTGAAAACCCACTTAATGTAGGTATGGCTGTACAAGGTATATCTAATGCTAAAAGTCATACTTTAAGTATTACATATGCTCTGCAAGGAAATGATAACCCGCAAAATTACGTTGATGTGAAACTTATGAATTCGCAAAGTTCAGAAATATATAATGGTAGAACAGATGCACAATCTCAATTAGAAATAACTACAACATCAGATGAACCATATTATGATTCAGGTGGGACTGAAAACTTAGAAACAAGAACAAAACAAATTCAATTAGAACCCAGTGAAATTGATTATGTAAATCAAAATGGAGAATTATATGTCGTTTTTAACAGTGAAGATATTGATATTGATACCGTGTTATACTTATATAATGTTGAAGTAAAAACAACGGATGCAGCCGATGATGTCGAAGATAATACAAATAATATAAACGACGGTTCTGAAAGTGTTGCATCAAATCCTGAAGAAAGACCCGGTTCATTTACAATATCATTTAATGTAAATGGAAATAAAAATGCAGAATATGATTCATATGATGTTGAACCCGGTGAAGATTTAACATCAACAGTCATAATTGAAAATGCCGGTGATACAACGATAGATAGTACATTTGCACTCGTTGATAACTATGAAACGCCAAAAATACGATTCCCAAATGAAGACGAACTAACTAGCGAGATACAAATAACAGAAAATGAAATAGACCGATTCTCTATCCGAGTTGCTGGTGGTGAAAGAGAATCAATACCAGTGTCACACTCATGGGATGAAACAGAATTTGGAAATCATACAGTTAAATTTGTAGAGGTAGATGGAGATGGGAATTATAGAAACATTAATGAACAAGATGGTTTAACTCCACAATTCGATGCATATGTATTCCAACCAGCAACATTTGAAATAACAGAAGTTGATGTACCTGAAGAACACTTAACGTATGATAACTTCAATTCTGAAGTAAAATTACACAATATTGGCGATTTATCTGGTACACGAAAATTATATACAGAATTCGGTTCTTGGGAATCAGAAAGAAGTGTAAGTCTTGCTGGAGGTAATGCGCGGGCAGGAACTACTTCAGAAGAAACCACCGTTCGTTTCTCACGAGATATCCGTGAAGAATCAGGTAGTCAGTATGACTTTACTTTCAGAGAATACACGACAATAGCAGATGTTATCTCAAGTCCATATTCAAATGCATATAGTGGACCGTTCGAAATAGAAGATATATCATATGATTCAAATTCTCAATATCACCGACCAGATGCACCATTTGGTCTATAAGAAGGTGTTCATAGATATAAAGCTACAGTAAATAATGAATTTAGAGGAAACTTGTTTAGTCAAATAATAGCAAGCGTACTAACGTCAGAAGTTGAAGAAGAAGTTAGTTTGAATAACATTGTAATAAATGACTTGAATGTTGTTACAAAAAGTGGTGGTCTAAGTCAAAGACCAACAGCAGAAGAAGCTACTATATATGCGAGCGCATACCCATATGTACAACCAAGTTATGGTATTCGAACTGGAGCACTAACCGGTGAATCATATGTGAAAGATTATAATGTTCGTGGTGGGTTTTCTACAATGTATAGCTACAACGCAGATGTAGATGATAATCCATTGAATAGAGGAGCAACACCACTTAATTTAGAAGGTATAGATTCTGTAACGCAACCAAATAATAGATACTTTAGTACATATTATAGCCATCAAAATAGATTCTGCAATCCAGACTTATTGGCAGGTGCGAACAGTGATACAGTACAAGTTCCAGAAAGTGAAGCTGATGAATCTGATACGACTGTATTCTTACCATATTCTGCAAATAAAAAAGATGATAATGATTTATGTGATGATGAAGATAGATATGTTTCCCTTCAAATGCCACGATTTGCTGGAACAACAGATGCAGGGACAGAAAATACAACAAATGTACAACATCCTGACGGTGAATTTACTATAGATGGTGTTAATCAGGAAACATTCCATAAATTAGAAGAAAACGGAAATATAATGTATGCGGTAGCAACAATATCGAACCCAAGTTCATCACAACCAGCCACAGCACGATTTGAAATAAGAACAAATAAATCTACAAATGCAAGGGGTCATGCTGTTGGTCTAGGTGAAAGTGGTGACCATCAAAATGTTCAACTTGAAGAAAATTCATTTGATGATAATGTTGTAGGTGTTGCTGCTGTTGAATTACGACCACAAGAAACACTAGATGTATATGTCCCTGTTATCATCAAGAATGATGTCGGTAATGAAGGTGTACATATATTAAGTATTCATCCACGAAGTGAAAATGATTACATAAGAAGAACAGATGGTGCAGAAGTTCCTACAGAAATGGAAAAATCACCATTAACAAATGACTATCACAGTCAGTTCCAAGTTCCGATAAATGTTACAACATATGGTGACGGTATTATAACAGAAATAGAACCTGTTGAAAGTCGATGGGGTGGTGGTGATGACCCAACAGACGCACAAAGCGCTGATTTAGTTGTAAATGAAGTATGTACAAGTGATGTAACTCAATCAATAGAAAACAGAGGAGAAACGATGCTACTTCCCGGTTCTTTATCTCCTGACCTTGTAGAAGGATTAAATCCTAAATCTGGATTTTTAGGTAAAGATGATGGTTTCGGTGTTGTTAGAGATGATGGTACCTGTAACAATAGTGAATCGACAGATGAAACGGTTGCAAAGTTCGAATCACAATATACTAATTTCGGCGGTTCACCTGTAACAATACAACCCGAAGCACTTGCAGAATTTGAAGCTCGTGAATCTATGACCGTATTACATAGAAATAGTGCACATAGTACAGGAGATAGATTATTTGCTAATTATGAATCGAATACAGACGTAGGAACAAATGCTGAAATTAATGCTGTATATACAGCAAACGGCGATGAAATAGGTTTCGCGGAAGAAGTTGTTATACAAACGGGGGAAACGATGACATTTGGATTCGAACGTGAATTCCAAGAACCCGGATTATATCATATTCGACACAGCCCATGTAGACAGATAACAGAAACCGGTCCAAAACATTATAATTTGGAAGGGTTTACTGGAATAATTGACTCGATTGATTCTCCCGGTCAAAATGGAGATAGATATACATGGATTGAAAATCATAACCGTCCTGAGTCTGAGTTTAATACAATGACTACAAATGAAGTACAAAATTCAGCATTCCACGGAGCAAAAGGATGTGATGATGTCAAGTCATCTGTATTTGTATATGATATTACGAATCCTGTAGCAGACTTTAGAATAGCAGAATCCGACTCTGCTGTAAAATCTTCATCTAATACTAATTCAGAATCAAAAATATCTACACAAGTTCCTGACGATGCATTAACAGCAGATGAAAGAGAAGAAAACGTCCATAATGATTTCGAAGTATATGAAGGTGGTATGTTGTTATTTGATGGTTCAACACAAGACTGTCCAAATTGTTACGAATCTGGAATACCAAATCATGATACAAGTGTTCCTGACGTTACAGATTGGAACAATAGAACGAACATAAGTAGTAATACATTAAAAAAATATAGAATGTCTCAGGTTAATACAATAATAACTGATATGATATGGAACGTTAATGGAAATGCACCTAACTTTGGAAATTCAGAACTTTGTAATGAAGTTACGCCTAGTAAATTAGACGAACATTGTTATATGGAAACATTCTCTGGAAACAATAATTATGAAGTAATTGCACATAGATTCCATCAAGTTGGAAATAATGAATTGAAATTGCAAGTATGGGATGATGAAGAACTGACAGAAGGTGAATCGAACACAAATATTACAACGCATAATATAAATGTTGTCGATGATACCAATGACCCTAGCGTAACTATGAATTATGATAGAAATAATGACCTTACATATGCCGGAGACACAGAATCTGATAATGGAAATACAATTTGGCATCGTAACGAAAATGTCATTCAATATACCTCATTAGATGACTTTGATGATACATATTATAATACATATGAAGGTATCCGGTCTTGTTTATCTGTAACAGCATCTGATGGAGAAATAGGTATAGCACAAGATGCATGGTACAATCTAGGAGATTCAACACTTGTTACAGATGATGGTAGTTATACATACAATTCACATGGAGGGACAACAGATTATGGTGATGTTGATGTTTCGAATACGCGTGCAGGTGATAAAAGATGTATTGTATTCGAAGAAACAGATAGCAGTGGTGATAAAGCACGAACACAAACCTTTGAATATAAAGCATGGGACTTTTCCGGTTTATCTGATGAAGATAGTGTAGATATTACTGTATCACACGATGGTGATGCTCCATCTATAGGATTTAGTAATACATACTCCGGTCAATTTGACCACAATAACCTTGAGAGTTATGTTTGGGCAGCAGATTCTAGCACAGGATATAGTGGAAGTGACGTTGATTTCTCCGCTAGTGCAACAGAAGATGGCGTTGGAATAGCATGTATGGACCTACGCGCAAGACCAGCAAATACAAATTGTCAAAGTATGGCAGATGAAGCAGCAGGTTCATTTGACGTAACATATTCTGCTGAAGAACTTGGATACTATACAGAACAGGATGAAACGGAAGAAATGAAAGTAACAG
>Ga0136598_1000848_pt1 | contig 13749 bp, 20 predicted proteins | sample AntRauTorcE11899_FD_104790 | JGI IMG/M metagenome (GOLD analysis project Ga0136598, IMG submission 104790) | Saline lake microbial communities from Rauer Islands, Antarctica - Metagenome Torckler E11 #899 | ecosystem: Environmental > Aquatic > Non-marine Saline and Alkaline > Saline | place... | reverse complement strand
CTTCCAAACGCACAACCCACGTGTCGTTAAGAATTAGCTGCAAATCCCACCAGTGCGCTACTGCCAGCACGTTCAGGTTTGCAGGGTCAGCCTTGTCAGCACCATCCAAAATCTGAACGGATACGTTGCCCCAACCATCATCGTTGTCGCCTTTCAAGTCGGCTGCGCCAAGCGCGCCCATACCGACAATCAAGACTGTATAAACGTCAATGTTAGTTCCGCCAGTTGACTTCATGTTGGTTGTACCAACTGCAGCGCCAGCATTGATGATAGGCGTCAGCTCAGGAGACAGCAACCATCGGGTATTTTCGACGTTGCCTTTCTCGTGCTTGCTGATTGCCTTGGCCGAACCGTATTCAGCCGGTGTCACAAAACCGTCCACTCGACGCAAATCGGGCAGCATGTTTGTATGGCCAAAGGCAATATATGAAGGCTCGATTGGAACCGTGCCGTTAAACATGCCGCCATCATCAACCTCGGTGAAGTGCATCGCTTTCGCGTCGTCCAACAGTCGGATTGCTTCTTGGATAATACCCAAGGAGATAGGGCCATCAACGTCGGCAATCGCGGCGTGAGCCGGATCATTCCGAAGAACGGTTGAAGCGGCAAGCCATTTAGACCAGCCGACTGCGTTTCGGATTCGCAGCACCTTGTCTTTCAGCTGCTCAACCGAGTTGGCAACGTGGTCGTCCTCAGAAAGACGGCGAGCACGGCTTGTGACCGCGTAAACCTCTACGCGCTCTTCAAACGTACCAGTAACGTCTTCATAAGTGACCGCTTGCCAGTCAGGGTTCACGCCTTCGGTAATGGTGGTCGTAACGACAGCATCATTAACCATTCGGCGCCAGCTGGCGGTTTCGGCTTTGTTTTCGGGAACCGGCTTTAGATCGAGTGCCGGAATAAAAATATCGTCTGCGCGTGCACGCTCCAGGAGCTCAGCAATTGCGACGACGTTTGTACGGTTGCCAGTACCGGAGACAGCGCCTCCAAGGTCGGCAATACCACCGTAATGGCGGGCTTGATTAGCCATGACAAATTACCTCTTTCGTCGTTGTTTTTTAGGATCGCGTTTTTTAGCATCCATATACTTGGCAAACGCCTGCCTGTCTGTCATTGGTCGCTGAACTGCGGATTGTCCGGTAATACCGGCTCCTTGGCTCTGCGGCGAAACAGTTGGCTTGCGCCGGCCGTTATTGGCTGCACTTGCTTGCTGTCGCGTTGATTGCTGATTGCCTTCATTGGCAGGTTTGTTTTTACCTAGCTTGAACTGCTTCTTGTACGTCGAAATGGCGGCTGCCACTTCATCGCCGTTGTCGCTGTTCAGTTGCCGGGCAAGAGCGCTTCTGTTCGGATCAGCCTCAAGCTGCACGCGCCATGTCTGAAAATGGGGAGTTTTCAGAATACTGAGAAAGTCCTCATGGGTTTTCGACACTCGCTGCATTTCTCGGTTTGTCCAAGTCTTACGCTCTTCATTAAGCTGCCGCTGAATTTCTTCAGCCTCTCTTCGCGCTTCCTGGCTCGCCGTTTCAAGGCCACCAAAGATGTTCTTCAGTGCGCCTGCTTCATCGGGGAACTCGGCAGATACTTCTTTCCAAGCATCTGATGCCTCCAAGTCTTTAGGAGTTGGAGGGTTAGTTCTGGCTGCTTTCATTTCCTGGAGTTGATTTTTCAAGTCCTGGTTTTCTCGCTGAATGGGAGCCAGTCGTCCATAAAGCGAAGTAAATTTTTGGTGATAGTCCTGCGCCTGCGCCTGAAGCTGGTCAAAGGTTTCTTTGGCCCCTTCGGGCAGGCTGTTGATCATTGATTCATAGCTTGCTTGAGGGTCTGGATCGTCGCCCTCGTCATCATCGTCAGCCTGGCTTTCTCGGCTAGGCTGGCGCGGCGCGGCTTCATCATGCTCGTCACCATGCTCGTCGTCATCGTTCTCGTCGTCATCAATTTCAGGGTCGTCGTCGCCTTCGGCCTTGCCGATTAGGCTTTCTTCGCCGTTCTCATGCAGCTCGCGGCGGCGATTCATTTCAGCGGCAAACGCCTCTTCGGGCGTCAACTGCTCGTCAGCTTCCTGAATTTGTTCATCGTTCGAGTTCAATTGATCCATTTTCTATTTCTCTTGGGAGTTCGAGTAAATCTCGAAGTCGTTGAATTTCACCTCTGATCGAAGCCAGTTCGTCGCCTTTGACTGATGGGTTCGTCAGTAATTCCATCATTGTAGCTATTTCTTTATTAGCCCACAGACTAATTGTTTTCCAAGTTGTGTCGCCATGATCGAACATTAGATTGAATCAAATCCTTTTTGCATGTTAAGTGATCGAATCCTCTGCTCATTAGCCTCAAGGCGCAACTTAAACCCTTTTGCAAACTCGTCGGCTTGGTTTTTGGCCTGCACGCTCTGCATTTCTTGCTCTTTGAACATGACTTCAATCTGGCGGTCGCGTTCTTTGTCCTGCATCTTGGCTTCCAGTTCCTGCCAGCTGATGTCTTGGTTTCGCGCCAGGCGCATCGCTTCTTCCTCGCGCTCCATTTCAGCGACAAGAATTCGGGTCTTGTTGTCGTCGGCCGATATGGCCTGTCGAATAATGTCGTCCATCGACGCGCCGCCAGTGTTCTGCATGGCTTGGGCGGTCATTTGGGCAATCATTGCCTCCGCTTCGGCCTTGCCAGCGCCAGCCTCAGCAGCCGCAAGTTTGGCCGCAGCTTCTTTCATGGCCATTTCCTGCATCGGGTCTGGCGCCTGCTCTGCGTCTTCAGGCAGAAACAGACGGTCAACAGGCACATCCATTTGCCCGATCGTCAGCTTGTAAAGCTCAGTCATGTCCAGCTTGGCGCGCATTTCGGGGTCACTTGCAGCCATTTGCATGACCATCATCAAGTGCTGAGCCTGCTTGTCTTTAACCAAAAGGTAGCTTGCGCCGCGCGCCTCGACTTCCATTTCTATCTTGATTGAGTCGTCTTCGTGCCATGCCATGAGCCACCAGTAAAAACGGGTAACCATTGGAGCCGTTACCTCGTCATCCCAGCTGTGCGCGTACTTCCGCTGCACAATGTTTTGCTGGTTGAAGATCATCTGAAGGCCGCTGGCTGTTTGCTGAACTTGGTTTGCAGCCTCGCCGTGCGCCATCATCGGCAGCTGTGTCGCGCTGTCGGCGTTCTGAACGGCCACTTGATACATTGGCATGATCATCGGCAGCGAGCTTTCGATATTGGTGAAGCTGATCACATCGTTGATTGAGTTGACGCGGGTGTCTGTTACACGCCACGTTTTAGGCCGATCGACTAGATACGAGCCGTCGGCCGGAACTGCCTTGCCATCCCAATAAACCACTTGCGGCCCGGAACACAGCATTGTGTTGATCTGAGCGGCTTCGTAGCAGATGTCGATCGTGCGCTGCGGGTCGCGCATGATGCGGCATACGCCCTGGCTGTTCATAATGTCGGCTTGGTCGCGGCGGTACGGTACGACGTAGTACGGCACGCGGTCGTCGCCTAGAATCGAATTCAGGTCGGCTTTAAGCGCCCGGCCTTGGCAGAACCACACCTCACCCCAAAACATTTCCAGCGGGTCAACATCCCGCTCCTCGATCAAGCCGAGGCGCGCTAAAAGCTCTGGCCGTATAACGCCGTGATATTCCCAAACGACATACTCGCGCTCATTTGCTGAAGCGTCGTCGTTGTCTGCGCCGCTTAGGATGTTATCGCGCTCAGTCAGTAGCGTTGTTTCGCTGTCAGATAGGCTTGCGCCGTCTTCCAGCAGGCCGCGAAGCTGGTCTTCGTCAAATCCTAACTGGCCCAGCGTCGCGAGCTTGCTTGGCGTGTAACGGTGCATTTCAAACGCGCCCGCGCATTCATCCATTGACCGAACCGGGCCTTCCAAAAACAGCATCCACGGATCGCAATGCGTTACGCCGGGGATTGTGTCAACAACGGTATGAAGCTCAACCGTCGGGTTTTCGGTGTCCAGCATCGGCTGGCCGTCTTCATCGAGCATTTCCGTGCCGTCTTCATAAAACAGCGGCTCGAAGGTTCTTCGTACAACGCGCTTTGAGGCCTGGCGGGCATACGGGCCTTTAATTACACCAACGCCTAACCGGCAACTGTCGTGGATTGACCGTCGCCCATGCTTGGCGTACTGGCACTGGCCTAAATAATCAGCAATGTACGTGCCTGCCTGCTTAACTGCGGCTTTGGCCGTGGCTGCGTCAATCTCGTTGCCGTCAATGTCCAGCGAATGCGGAGAAGGCTTTAGCGCCCAATTAGGATCGTTAGTAGGAAACAGCATGTCGCCGCAGCGCGCCGCAGCGAGCTCTACTTTTTCAGCGGTCTTGTTATCAACCGGCATATCGTCCAGCGCATCATCTTCGTCGTCGCTTCCGCGCGCCCGAAGGCCCCAATATTGCCGCTCGTCTTCGAGCCATTTTTGCTCAATGCTCAGCTTGTGGTTGACTGCGCGGTCTTTCCTTGACTCAAGCTCGCTGACAAGCGCCTCTAATCTTTGCTCGTTGCGAAAGGCTATTTCGTCTTCTTCGTCGTCAAAAATAAAATCTGACTCGTCGAGCAATTCAGGGCCGTCTTCATCTTCACCGAGGGCGTCGTCAAGCAGCTCTTCGGGAAATTCCGCATCTTCGACCGGGAAGCCATTATCATCAAGCACTGCGTTCATCATTTAAGCCTCTGTCCGAAGTTCATTCTGCCGGTGTTTTTTGGAATCATCGTGGCCTGCTGCTGCGTCATACAAATACGCGGGCCTTCGTCGACCAAGTGGCAGGTTGCGTCCATAAGGTGATCGTTCACCTTTTTTATCTGGCCTTTGTCGTCGTAGTGGAACATTCGATATTCCTCAAGCCATTTCCGCAGCGTGCTGTATACCTTTATTTTACCAGTCATTAGGCCTTGGCGCACCTTTTCGATTCTGGCCTCCTTGCCTGGCTTGTTTGCGCCCATAATCTGGCATCCGGCATCATGATACTCGTCAATCATTTTCTCGCCGTTTGTGACACCGGCCAGCCTGACATCGCCGATTCCAGGTATCCATTTGCCGCGGCTGTTGATAGCTGCAGCATGGACTGGAATTACCAGCTCTCCGGCTTTGTGTTCGTCGTACAAGTACCAGGTCGCAGTATCTCGGTCAAACGCGCCCCAAGTAACGGCGGTGTTGTGCCAGCCACCGTCAAACCCAAACGCCCTCGGCCAGTGGTTTGGGATTGTTTCAAGCGGCTCAATAACAAAGCTGCTTTCCGGTATTGGATAGACAGCGCCCACGCCCAGCGTTGGCATACCCTTGCTCACAGTGTCTCGCATGTAGGTTGGGACATTGGCCAAAGCCCCTTTTTTCCACTTTGCCGTAAGGTGCGGAACGTCATCCCAAGTGCAGTTGATCACCTTTCTGGATGAATCTTGCTCGCCGGTAAACAGCACGACAATTTCGGTCGCGCCTTTCTTGGGAGTATGTGTGAGCATGATACACGGATGTTCAGATCCTCTCGTTCTGGTCACAAGCTCCTGATAATGCAGGATTGGCGGCGGTTCATCCATCCAGCCAAGATCAAGGTTTTCGCCAGCCCAATCAATAAATTCTTGTTGATACGTTCTGGCGCCGATCATGCTCATGCCGCCGCTTGCGTGCTTGATATGGCAGGTGTCGATCAGTCCGCCACTGCCGGGCCAGCGCCTGAGCGTGTCAAAGTCAATCAATTCAGTCGGAATAAGGCCGCCGCCGGCCTTTTCTGAGTTTGGTTCGCCCAGCAGCACTTTTTGCTGGTTGGTTCTCGTTGACTTCATCGACTCGCCAGCAAACCAAGCCCGAACAGGCTTCGTGTACCGCACGCCTTCCCACCAGTCCGGATACAGGCCAGTTGCGTGCAATGCAAACTCGTAGCCGCCCATCGACAGCGTTTTACCTACACCGTTCGCGCACATGGCCAGCCTGGACATTACATTCGTGCCAGACCGGAAAAACTCCATGTGCTGCGGGTACAGCTCTCGTCGGCGGTCGCCGGTTTCTGGAAACAGCTTGTAAATCAGACCACGACGTTTTTCACGGCTGATCATTTCGGTAACAATGTCAGATAGGCCAAACCTTGCTAGGGTTTCAGTCATCATCGTCCGTCGCTGGTGTCGTTGGCGGCAAGCCAGGCAGGCCCAGCCCAAGCAGTATTTTCTCTAGGACGATCACGCCGTCCTCGCCCGCGCCTTCAAGCTGGCGTTTCACCGCTGTTGCCAATTCGTCATCCGTCGCGTCAGCCAGCGCCTTGATAGCCTTAACCTCAATCTTGTCACCAAACCGCTCAGGGAATAGCTTGCCCATTAAGCCTTGGCGGGTGGCAATGCGTAATCTTGACCGCTGAATGTGCTCGCCGTTTACACGCCAGCCGGTGTCGTCTTTTGCGTGCCGCTCCATCCAGTCATTACGTGCATCGTCGGCAATCTCAAGAATTTCGTCCGAAAGGGAGTCCATGCGGAGCCTCTGCGCTCGCTCGTAACGCATAAAGAAGCCGTCACGATCCTTCTCGGCCCATCGCCGCACTGTGCTTTCAGCGATCTTCGTGCCTTTAGCCCTAAGATCACGGCAAATTCCTTTTAGCGATTCGCCCTCAGACATCCGGCCGATAATTTCGTCAGCCAGCTCCTTGGTGTAAACCATTAACGGATTAGTCTTTGCGGCTCGCTCAGCGCAAACCGGGCAAGCGGGTACGGCCTTTTTTTTCGAGGCTTTCTTTTTGGCTCTTTTCTTGGCTGTTTTTTTGCGCGTCATAGGGTTAAAACAGGCCCTGCTAGGTCAGGGCCTGCTCAAATAAGCCCAAGAGCTCAGTAACTCTTACTCTTGGCGCTATTTGACTTGCCCGCCTTCGTCGAATTGCCTCCACAGTTCGGTGAAGTCTTGCGGTAGCCGTCGGGGCCAACATTGCGATGGCTCGACTCTCGGCCCAAATTGCCCGATCCCGCTTGGGAGCCTTTCGTTCGGTGTCCGTGTTTCATTATTTAGTCTCCTTGGCGGGGGCTTTGGCCGCCTTCGGTTTGGCCTTGGCCAGTTCGTCCACTCGTTTCTCAAGCGCTTCAAGACGCTTGATGGTTTGCAGTTCTGATGCGTTCATTTCTTACTCCTTGATGCGCGATTAACGCCAGGTATGGGTTGGTGGTAGGTTGCCGGGGCATTAGGGGATTTATCCGCCTCTGCCTTCGACCGTTCAAACGCTGCTTTTGAGTCCAGCGTTCCGTCAGGGCCTTTGGCTTTGCCAAATACCCTTTCTTCCATCGCAGCGATCCGGCTGTCTACCTTCCGCTGCCATTCGTTCATGTACGGCATTATGCGGCCGCAGCGCGCAAGGCCCGGACTCGAACTTCAAGCAGGCCAAGAAAGGTCAGCACATCGCTGTCGGTTCGCCCGTTATACCGATCACGGCCGGGCGCGGTGAACGTGGTGCCGACGTCATCCTCAAACGCCGCCTCTACTGCGGCAATATTCGCTTCAAGGCGGTTTAGCTGCTCCTGACTGACTGGCCCGGCTCTGCGCGAAACGGGCGGCTTAATCTTGCCCAAGTCTCCAAAGTCCGCGCCCATTTGATCCAGTCGCTGTTTGATTCGGTAATCGCTAATTGGCGTGCTGCTCGTGTTCGTCATGCCGTTCTCCGCGTTTATCGCTGTGGGCCATCATCAAACGGCCTTGTTTGAAAGCTATGAACTGGTATTGCAGCTCATTGGCCAGGTGTTCAAGTTGCTCGCTTTGCTGCTGCATTCCGCGCCTTTTGAAACCGTCGGCGCGGATAATTGCGAACGTCTGAGCTTCTTCTAAACTCGATTGGCTGTCAAGTATAAAGAACGCTTGGCCAATATAAACGCCGAGGGTTCGAGCTTCCTTGCCCTCGCCGTCGCACATCATCCCAGAATCAAAGGTCATCCTCGCTGAAATCCTCGCCAGACTCCGCAAGGTCAGCGTCAGCGCCGTCAAGCGGCTCTGCTTCGGCCTGTTCCTTACGAATCTCTTCAAGCACTTCGACATCGCCCTCAGTTGCGGCTACCGCTTCGTCGTGCTCGCGCTGCCGGCGCGCTTCTTTCACGCGATTCAGCGCCATTGTCGTTGCGCCACTGAAATGCAGGCTGGCCATGATTGCATAGAGCTCCTGCAGATCGCCGGGGTCGGTCGCCTCTAGCAGCGGTGGAAGCATGTGCAAAAGCTGGCGTGTCATCTTCAACAGGCGTTTGCGAATGGTCGCATCCTTGTTGCGATGGCTTGCATTAGCCAGGGTGATGTTAATTTGAGACATTAACTTGCCGATTTGCTCGATCGTGGCATCCTCTAGCGACGCATCGGCTTGAGTTAGCTGCATTCGGTATGCAGCAAGCAGCTGTTCAATTGCCTTGTCGTCATCGACGCCACTCTTAACCGCTTTCTGAATATCAATAATATCGGACATTATGCTAATCCTGTTGGGCAGTTGCCTGCCGTAGTTTATTTGGACGTTTCATTGTACTACGGGAAAACCTGAATGCCGCAGACCAGATCTTGGCCCACCCGCGTTCGCACGTAATACTTCCAGAACTCTTTAACTTCCGTCTTGTTGCCGATAGAAACCGTTTCAAACACTGTGCTGAATGACTTATTTAGGAACACTTCCATATCGTTGTCTAAATACTCTTGGCCAAGGTCTTGGCCGAATATCTCAATATCCGTTTTACCGAAGAACCGCTCTTGTGTTACTTGGTACAAAAACTCGTACTTGGTGTTAATGTACATCATAACGAAGGCGTTTCGCTCAGAATCAAACTCCTTGCACCATGCCGGCCGGTTGATTGCGTCGAGCACTTTGGAAATCGTGGCCATTGGCGACACTTCGTAGCGCGCATCCATGCGGATCTGCATGACGGCATTTTCAACGCGCACAACAGCAAGCTCGTCCGTTAAGTCGCGAATGTCGTTAAACATCGACTGAACTAGAAGCAGCCAAGTGGCTCCAAGCGTGCCAATACCAGTGAGAACCGACGTAAATAAAAGCGGCAGTAAGTGCTGCATGGCCCAGCGGCTCTCAGTTTTGATTGTCTCGGTCATTCCGCTTCTCCAGGCAACATCCTGATCCTGTCCTTGTCGGCTTCGCATGACATCCATAGTTGCTTGTATTCCTCGGCCAAGCCAGGCGCTTCGTCGTAATTCAAGCTCCGGCCTATTGGATAAGCGGGCCACTGGCCCTCTTCAGTCAATTCCTCCGGCACTGCCGTTATTTTCGTAACCACTACAGTCACCGGCTGAGCTCTCGTAAGGGGTTCCGGCACGCAGGCTGCAGTCAACATAATCAGGCAGAGGGATAGAGCAGCTATTTTCAGCAGCCGCAAGGCTTTCGCGCATTCTTTTGAGGCGGTTATTAGTTTCACGAGCAGTTATCACCCTTTGGTTTTGAGCTTCGATCACAAGATCGTCCGCCCGTTTTTGTTCAGCTGTGACTCTCTCAAGACATTCAGCAGCCGATTTATTGGCCAACGCAATATCAGCCTCGTTTCCTTTGTTCAGCTCCCTACACAGCGCAAGCGTGGACACAGAAACGGCCAATTGGTCATAGGCGTTACCAAGCCGCCACGTTTGCAAGCCAAGCAAGCCCGCAAGAACCAGGGTCGCGGCGGCTGCTACAGCAAGCACTTTAGTTGATAGCCCGAACATGAGCTAATGATACCAGAAACGCCGTCAAAGCCAATGTTTAAGCGTTCAGGGTTCAAAAATCAATGCCAAATGGAGCAAAAAAGCGCACCCTCCATTTACAAAAAACATTAAACGGTTTAACATTCCAGACTCAAGCCTATGATTTGCTTGATTGAATCACTTATAAACAGGAGTAACACATGCCGACCATGACCAGAAAAGAAGAAACCAGCTACACACCAGCGCCAGTGTACGGAGTCTCAGTAAAAATGAGAGCCGAGCGCGCTGCGACTATTCTTGACCGAGCTTTTTCGGGCAGAAATTCAGACGACCTTCCCATTGGCTTCAAAGCGATCAGTCAAAAGGCTGAAAACAAGCTAGTTGCTTGCGTTGTTCACGACGTATGTGACCGGAATTCAGGCGGTGAACCTAAAAGCTGGTGCATCAAGGTCTACGTTCTAACCGGATCTGGCGGCAGTATCATCCACAGCCTTCCAACTTGGGGTGCGGTTTGTATGGCCGCTGATGCAATAGCGAGCCTATCCAATGAACCAGAATGATTCCCGAGCCTTTGGCCGGCGGTTTAAGGCTGCCCGTCAGAAGCTTGGGATCACCCAAGAAGTTGCTGGAATCATCATCGGCAAGACGCCTACAACGATTAGCCTTTGGGAAAACGGTCACGTTTCGCCTCACCGGCTTGTCCAAAAAGCCGTCTTGCAGATGCTAACCCCGTCCGATACCAAAAAAAGGAGCGAATCATGGCGGCTAAACTAAGCCGGCGGGCCTTCCCGCTGGTTTATATTACCTCAGTCCTCGCCGCTTATCATCCCATCTCGCGTACAGCATGTAACCAAGACCGGCTAGTGCAATCAATCCGAGGATTACCGGCGCATTCTCTGCCAGCGTTCCCATGAGCGGCATTGCTGGCTGAATCGTGCCAATCACGCCAGTCAGCGTTGCAACGCCGGCCGCAGTGCCGCCCTGTACCGTCCGGCTCTGAATAACTGGCTTTTCAGGCGGTTCAATACCGGCCATCATCAAGCCTTTGTCGATCTGAGCCGGGGTATACGGCTGGTTTCGGGCGTTCTCAAATTCAATTATCGCCAGCACCAGGCGGCGCATAGTCTCATAGCCTGTCACGTCAATCAGCGCATTCGGGCTCACTCGAACCTTATCGGCCACGAATTGCGTATAGGCGCCCGTGCTGTTGCTGTAACCATTGCCTTGGCTGTCGCTGCCGGCCTTCGGCGCCCACCGGGCAATAATTCCAGCGACTGTTCTAATTCTATGCTTGTCTTGATAAGTGATTAGTGTGACGGCCATTGCGCGAATGCCCCACTTGGGCTGCTTGAACGCGCAGAACTCACTATCAGGCTGGTCTTCGGCCAATCCCTGCCACGGGCTACCGTGCCGGAGTAAGCCGGGGTTGTTTAATCGAATGCCGCGCGTGGTAATTTAGATTACTCTCGCTCGGCTTTCCATTGCTGATAACGGCTAGATATTTCAGCCCAAGCAAAAACAATCCAACCGCCGCCTTGTAGCGCCGCATCGCCAAGCACCTCACCCGCGCGCACCTGCCAAGCAAAAACAACCAAGGCAATAAAAGCGTATATTCCCGCTGCAATTAGTAAATTGTCAATCATGGGATAATCTCCAACTGAGGCGTTAGGCGTTGCAAGGTGATCTGCCCATAGCAAAAATTAGGACTCGGGCCGGCCTGCGGTCGTGGCTCGCAGTCATCATCCCAAATAAAGACCAAGAAGTTGAGCCGGAGCACGTCAGCGGATAGCTTTTGAACTGTCAGCTCGCCCACCGGCTCACCTAGCGAATGATCAAACGCCGGGAACGACCCGAGGGGCAAGTAGATATTGACAGCAGATTGGCCGGGTTCCAGATTGTCGCTAAAGAACCAAGCCTGCTCACCTTCCGGTGTGTAGGTATACCAGGTCAGCACTGCACCGGCTTGGTCATCCGATCCGAATCCCGTCACCACCAAACCATGACCGGACAGTCCGGGCTCATACCAGATACCAGTATCACCAACATCCAGCGCCTGAATTGCCGAAAAGGCACACAGTAAAAAGACCATTAAAACGGTTTTAAGGCACTTCATCTGGTTTCTCCATTTGAGCTGTCAAGCAATCCTTGACGGTTGAATGTTGTTTCCCGGGCTATCTCACCCGCCATTACGAGCGTTCCCGGGTCTGTAAAGCTGCTGCGTCCAGCAATGGCGGTCGCCTCTCAGGGTTTGGTAGCAGAGGCCGGACTCGAACCGGCGACCTTTTGGTTATGAGCCAAACGAGCTGCCAACTGCTCTACTCTGCGATTGATTAGATCATTTTCAGGTAAATAATAGCATAACACTAGCGCAAACAACTGCTTAAATCAGCCCTGCTTGCCAGAAACATAGTCCAGCAAAATGGTTCGCCTAAATTCTTCAGAAACGCCCAGCCTCATGGCTTCTTGAGCATCCCTGATTCGCCTTTTTTTACGCCTCTCTTCAAGTCGCTGCAGACTGCTTCCGACCAAAACGTCGCCATGCGAGTTGACATTGCCTGATACGTTTTTAGTCGCGTCCAGATGGTCTAGTAATTCTTGGTCTGTTTTTATGTGGCTCATGTCGTATCTCCTTCATCCATCAATCGTGCATCGGGCTGATGCTTTGCGTGCTTAATAAGATTCCGAACGCCTCGGCCTTGGTTTATCTCCTTTTCTACCATGTCAATTCTGCCGCCGATCCACTCCATCACGTTGACAGCCATCGAATTTCCAAGGGCTTTGTATCGCGGCCCGTCTGGACAGTTTTCGGGGGTCTTTCTGTTCCAGGGGATAGCCGTAAAGCCATCGGTGAAGCCCTGTAGTCTTTCGCATTCGGTGGGGGTTAATCGCCGGACTTTCATTCCGGCTTGTGAAATTGCAGCATGACCGCCTGCGTTTGCGTGGCTGGCGTCATTATTCATTGACCGAAGCGGCGCGCTGACGCCTTCGCTGGTTTGTACTTGGCTGCCTTTGCAATCGAAGTAAATTGAAGGGATCAACGTCTGGCCTTCATCGCACGTTGTATTGATTCCTTTGTGTGCGCTTGCCGATTCGGTTACAAACAGCCCACAGCCGCCGTTAATATACTGGTTTTCTAAACCTTGTTTAGATCCAAAATGCGCGTTTAAAGTTGGAGCACATTCAGCCGAAAACGTAGCCTTGCCCGTAAACTCTGGAACCATATAACCCGCCGCTGCGCGATCAATCGAGTTACTCCATCCGCCACTATTGGCGTAGCTTAACATCGTGCCTGCAACGGCAACCGGAATGACACAAGGTCTTCCAAAGGTCTGGTCAGCGCCTACAGTTAGGGTGTCAGCAACGTCTAAAGAAACCGCTATCACCGGGTCTTGCCCTCGCGTGTCTCCGGCTCGTTCAGTTCCCCGGCCACTGCTGACAAGGCTTGGCGCAACATCATGGGTAGTTCCTTGCCCCTGCGTGCGGCGCGGCGGAGGATTCCTCTGCATGCTTTCGGCGTCGAATAAAACCGCTGCGGCACGTCGCCAGTCTCCAAGATATCCGACAACGAACACACGTCGCCGTCGCTGGGGGATCGCCCGTCTAAATCGGCATGTTCTGACGTACTGAGCGTCAAGCACTCGGTAGGCGAACCCATACCCGAGTTCTGCCATCGCCCCAAGGATGGAGCCAAAATCCCGTCCTTGTCCGCTTGACAGGACGCCGGGGACGTTTTCCCAAACCAGCCAGCGGGGTTTATATCGGTCAGCGATTGCAAGATATGTAAGCGCGAGGTTCCCACGCGGATCAGCCATGCCCTTTCTAAGTCCTGCGACTGAGAAAGACTGGCACGGGGTTCCTCCGACAAGAAGGTCGATTGTTTCATCTGGCCACTCCTTAAATTTTGTCATGTCGCCCCAATTTGGAACGTCTGGATAATGATGGGATAAAACCGCGCTTGGAAATTTCTCAATCTCGCTGAACGCGACCGGCTCCCATCCAAGCGGGTGCCAAGCTTGCGTAGCGGCTTCGATTCCTGAGCATACGGACAGGTATTTCATCCGGCCTCATCCATCAACCGCGCATCGCCAAGCGCGAAACTCGACGCCATTGCAATTTCGATCACGAAT
>Ga0136598_1000836_pt1 | contig 13849 bp, 13 predicted proteins | sample AntRauTorcE11899_FD_104790 | JGI IMG/M metagenome (GOLD analysis project Ga0136598, IMG submission 104790) | Saline lake microbial communities from Rauer Islands, Antarctica - Metagenome Torckler E11 #899 | ecosystem: Environmental > Aquatic > Non-marine Saline and Alkaline > Saline | place... | reverse complement strand
GGCGTATCCAGGAAAATAATCTGCATGTTTTCCTCGGAGTGAATCCCCAGAATTTGATGGCGCGTGGTTTGCGGCTTGTGCGTGGTGATGGAAATCTTCTGCTTTAAAATGCGATTCATAAGCGTAGATTTACCCGCATTGGGTTTGCCGATAATGGCGATGTAGCCAGACTTGTGCTTGTTTTTTGACATTAAGGAGTTAAATAAAATTAATGATAGTGATTTTAATGAGTGAAGTTAGAAGTTGGATGTTTGAAGCTGGAAGAATCATCAAGTATCAAATTTGTTCAATTTATGTAATTTCAAAATAAAACTTGATAAATAAGAATCAACTATCATACTTACCGGCCTCTAAGTTTTTTTCATGATTTCTAAAAATGCTTTCACCGTAGGTTTCAGTCCCTTGAATAGCGCCGTAGAAACGAGCGCGTGGCCAATACTCACATCATTCAAATGAGGCACATGTTTTATAAAAGGCTCGAGGTTTTCAAGATTCAAGCCGTGACCGGCATTTACTTTCATACCCAGTTCATGGGCCTGTTCCGCTGCTTCTTTAAGCCGTTGCAGCTCTACCTCTTGAGAGGGTTTCGAGCGCGCATTGGCATAGGTGCCGGTATGCAGTTCAATGGCATCGCTGCCCAGTTTATGGGCCCGTTCTATATCTTCGGGATTCGGGTCAATAAACAGACTGATGGCAATATCGGTTTTCCGCACGCCGGGAAAAACGCGGTGTTTAAAATCATCAAAAACCCCCGGCATATTTAGGCCGCCCTCGGTGGTTAGTTCCTGGCGGCTTTCGGGCACCAAGGTGATCAAATCCGGCTTAATTTCCACACACATATTCAGCATCTCGCGGGTGGCGGCCATCTCAAAATCGAGCGTGCCCTGCACCGTCTTTTGCAGCGCATAAACATCTTCATCGCGGATATGGCGCCGGTCCTTACGCAGGTGGAAGACAATTCCCGCCGCGCCGGCACGTTCACATATCTCAGCAGCTTTTACCGGACTGGGGTAGCCTTCACCGCGGGCATTGCGCAGGGTGGCTACGTGATCGATATTTACCAACAGTTGCATAAATTAAAGCTAAGCTAATTCGTGGTTGTAATTCTTGACCTAAATATAGATCATTTATAGCAGATAATAAGCCCTTAGTTGGTAGCCATCATGAAAATAATCGGTCACATCATATTTATCAGCATTTTGATTAGCCTCCTTGCAGGCTGTGGTGTTGCTGAACGGACCGTGTCTCAACAACCGCCTTCGCAAACGGAATCATCAAGTGCTGAGGATAATCCCAACCCAAGCCGTCCGATGGCTATTTCGGTCTCAAAATACAATGAGGTGCAAGCCTCGCTGGAACAGGCCTACCGCGATTGGGAGGGCACCCCCTACGCCTTTGGCGGCATATCAACCAATGGCATTGATTGCTCGGCCTTCATGCAGGTTGTTTTCGATGATTATTTTGGTATTAATCTTCCACGTGATACCCGCCGACAACTGTATGCCGGCCATTCCATTCGCCGGGAATCGCTCAACACCGGTGATCTGGTGTTCTTTAAAACCGGCCGTAAAACCCTGCACGTTGGGGTGATTATTGAAGAAGATGAGTTCTTGCATGCCTCCACCTCGCAGGGTGTAACCACCAGCAGCCTGGATGATTATTACTGGAAAAGTCGTTATTTGGGTGGGCGAAGGGTGATGCAGCTACAGTGATGTTGGTTAAATGTTGAATGTTAAATTATACGGATTCAGCATTTATCATTCTCCTTGGCTGTGAGAGAGCACTCTTGCTGAGCTTTGGAAATTTACCACAGAGTGAAATAAATTCAGATTTTTCCTCTGCGTACCTCCGCGTCCTCCGGGTTAAATTAATTTTTAGAAAGCTCCCGGGTTACCTCTTTTTTATAGGTTCGGCTGATGGGCAGGCTTGAGCCGTTGACCTGCACCTCGGTTTTAGAAAACAAACCCACTTTTTGGCTGTTGACAATAAACGAGCGATGAATACGCAGGAAGTTTTCGGGGAGCTCTTTTATGATGTGACTGATGCGCTCCCGAGTGATGATCGGCTCATCAGAATCGGTGATGATCTTTACATAATCTCCCATGCTTTCGATATAGACAATATCCTCGAATAGAATTTTGGCTTGCTGCCGGTCTGCACGGACGGTTAAATAGCCTTTCAAAAACTTATTCTTTTCTGCTTTTAGTGATGCTGACTTTTTTTGAATAGCAAAAGATCGCTTAATCAACAGTAAAAAAGCGGTAAGAAAAACGATGAAGTAAAGGATGATGGCCAGTATAAAGACATTGGTCACAACCGGACTAAGGTTACCGGCGTCAAAATCAGCCAATAGAATAAAGGAACCGGTAATCACCCACATTTCCAGCCAGGTGGAAATGATGAGCAGATACACAAAATAGAGCCCAAATTTTGCATATCTTTTTTTAAGCAGGTAGCGCGGCACCAAAAAATAATTAAAAAAATAGGAGGTGCCCACGGCTACCGGAAGCAGCATGGCAACGAAGTAAAAAGATAGGATGAAGCTTTGAAAGACCCGGCCGAATATGGCTGTGAGCAGGGCCGTTAAGATAAACCAAAAGATGATGTGTGATTGAGTCTTGATCTTCATGGGATTGCTATTATTCTCGATACACTGATGGTTCCATACTAAATCATCTTATATATTTTGACCCACCCCCGTCCCCTCCCTAATAATTTAGGGAGGGGTGATCCGCCAGCTGGCGGATCGGGGAGGGTAAGCTTAGCCGGGAAATTAATTTTAGACAAGTTTTCCATTTATCAAAAATATCATTGACAGAACCTAAGCTAAAAAACAATTTTTTAAGCCAATAAGCCATATTTTTTCGACGAAATGCAGGTTTTGGAAGGGATACTACATTGCCTGCAAGCCTGATTCGTATTTAGATTGAAGCGACGAATCAATCACAACTTAATAAAACTATTATGACAAGTTTATTTTACGAAGGCGGAATATTTATGGGAATTCTCACCATTTTACTGCTGATTATTATAGCAATGGCCGTTTATCAGTTTGTACAAATTTCAAAGAATAATTATGAACACGCCACAACTTTTCGTCATCATCTTAGCCGGATTAAATCTCTGGGATTATTTGCACTGGTGGTTGGAATTTTTGGTCAACTGCTTGGGCTCTATCAGGTATTTTCTTTTATCGGCCAGGCGGGATCAATATCACCCGCAATTTTAGCCGGAGGACTGAAAGTATCGACGATTCCTACCCTTTACGGGATGATCATTTTCCTGCTTTCATGGCTGATTTGGATGGGCCTGGATTTCAAGGCTTCAAATAAATCGCATTAATCAAATTTGCGTAAAAATTTTAGCTCTAAATCTTTTAGACCAATGGAAAAATTCATTTTTTTGATATTTTTCCTTTTGCTTTCAGCCCAGAGTAGCCTTGCACAACAGATAGGAAACGATGAAGAACGTGCTGAATGGATTTCAAATAATTTTATCAATGTTGATAACCTGCTTGGAAGAAATGGAACGCAAGATGTTCAAGATGGCAAGCCGTTTCAAACCATCCCCCAGGAAATGGCCGATGCAAAAGTTATAGCATTTGGCGAAGCGAAACATGGAGATGGAGCCAAGTATTCCGGTGGAATAAAAATTCTTTTCTTGACTTGAGGCCCCCAAAAAGGATTTCTTCTTTGTGGTAGCGAGGGAACCCACCAAAGGTATGCCGATGGTAAATTCCATCGCTATTAATGGATTATATTTTGCTGTCATTCTTAACTAATAGTCAACATGTAGCTCGACATTCATGTCGAGTTTGATCGAGATAAATCTCGATCTACAGATAATTTCTTCAGCCGGATTGGTCCTATGATGATGCCGTGCCCATGGGCAAAGTTATAAGCAAAAAACTTGCGGATGATTATTACGTGATTGCGTTTACAGCACGCGGAGGTAGTTATGGTGCAAGTCATTTAAATATTGAGGAAAAAGAAATAAAACCTCCTAAGTCCGGTAGTCTGGAAGCCCTGGTTTGTGATGCCGAGTTTGATACCGCTGCATTTCTTGATCTGCGCCAACTTTCACAAATGGAATCCGGCGGCTGGCTAAATAATGATTTGTTGGCACGGCCGCTTGGATATAACTTTATGAAAGCGAATTGGCCTTCCGTTTTTGATGGATTGATTGTAGTTCGCGAGATGAGCCCAAGTATGCCGGTGAAATAAAAATTCTATACTAATAGACAACATGTAGCTCGACATTCATGTCGAGTTTGATCGAGATAAATCTCGATCTACAGATAATTTCGCGGTTAAATATTATTCAATCTCCGGTTCTTCATTCATATTGTACAGGGTGAAGGAAAAGATGTCCGTCAGCTGCTCAATAGTTTTGCTGGTGGGCGTTCCGGCCCCGTGACCTGCACGCGTTTCAATGCGAATGAGCACCGGATCATCCCCGCCGTGATACTCCTGCAAGCGAGCTGCGTATTTAAAAGAATGCGCCGGCACCACGCGGTCGTCATGGTCGGCCGTAGTGATGAGCGTTGCCGGGTAATTGGTTCCTTTCTCAAGATTGTGATAGGGTGAGTAGCCGTAGAGATAGTTGAACATTTCTTTAGATTCATCCGAACGCCCGTAGTCGGAGGCCCAGGCCGCGCCGATGGTAAACAGGTGATAACGCAGCATATCCAGTACGCCCACCTGTGGAATAGCGACCCCGGCAAGGTCCGGCCGTTGGGTCATGGTGGCGCCGACCAGCAGGCCGCCGTTGGAGCCGCCCATAATGGCCAGTTTCTTAGAGCTGGTATAATTCTCGTCCATCAGATATTCGGCGGCGGCAATAAAATCATCAAAGACATTTTGCTTGTTCATTTTGATGCCGGCTTTGTGCCAGCTTTCGCCGTATTCGCCGCCCCCGCGTAGGTTGGCCACCGCCACCGTTCCGCCCAGTTCCAGCCACGCAGCCCAGCGCGTACTGTACGAAGGCGTTAAGCTGATGTTAAACCCTCCATAACCGTAAAGCAGCGTGGGTTGATTTCCATCGCGGGCCAAGCCTTTTTTATGCACGATAAACATGGGGATTTTAGTGCCATCTTTGCTTTCATAAAAGATCTGTTTGGTTTCATACTGGTCCGGGTTGAAGGCCACATCCGGTTGCTCGTAAAGCGTGGATTGGCCCGATTCAATATCAAACCGAAATATGGTGCTCGGATAGGTGTACGATGTAAAGCTGTAAAAAAGTTCTTCATCATTCGACTCACCGCTAAAACCGCCGGCAGAGCCAATGCCCGGCAGTTCAACGCTGCGAACGGAATCACCCTGCAACGTCATTTGCTTAATGGATGATTTGGCGTCCTTCAGATAATTTAAAAACAGGTAGCCTCCGGCGGTGGATGCGCCGGTCAGCGTTTGTTCGGATTCAGGAATGAGATTCGTCCAATTTTCAGGGCCGGGGTTGTTGGCATTTGCGGTCACCACGCGATAGTTGGGGGCATCGCGGTTGGTGTAAATCATCAGCTGGTTGCCATCACTGTTGATGACGTACTGGTCATTATCTTGATTGCCTACCACCGTTGTAAAGCCGTTGCTCGAATTTTGCAAGTCTTTGATATACAGTTCATTACCGCTGGTTCTGGCACTGGCGGTAACCACTAAAAAGCGTTCGTCTTCGGTAAGATACCCCGAAGCAGTCCGGCGCTGAATGTCATCACCAAATACTATTTTGTCGTTGGATTGCGGCGTGCCCAGCTCATGGTAATAGACCTTTTGATTTTGATTGGTCTGGGTAAGTTTTTCGCCCTCTTCAGGACGTTCGTAGCTGCTATAATAAAAGCCGTCGGTTCCTTTCCATGAGATGCCGGTGAATTTAAGATTTTTAAGCGTATCATCTACCATTTTCTTGGTTTGCGTATCAAGAGTGATGGCCTTGCGCCAGTCCGAACCGCCGTCGGAGATGAGATAGGTCATCAGCGAGCCGTCGTCCGAAAAGGAGCTGCCGGCCATGGAAATTGTACCGTCGTCCGAAAATTTGTTCGGATTCAGAAATACGTCTTCATTATCGGAATCCAGATCATCGGTGCGGTAATAGACGCTTTGGTCCTGCAGCCCGGTATTTTTGTAATAGTAATAAAAATCGCCTTGTTTACTGGGTGCACTCACGCGCTGGTAATCTATGAGCTCTTTCACCCTGGATTCAATTTCGCTGCGAAAAGGAATTTGTTCCAGGTAATTGAACGTAATTTTATTCTGTTTTTGTACCCACCGGGCGGTATTGTCGGCATTATCGTCTTCGAGCCAGCGGTAGGGATCTTTCACCTCGGTGCCAAAATAGGTATCAACCGTATCTACTTTATGGGTTTCGGGATATTGAATATCAGCGGCGGAAGGTCCTTCAGTTTCATTATCATTGCATCCCATAATGAATGCAGCGATGATGAAACCGGTCATAAAAAGTGAGCGTTTCATAACAAAATACCGAAAGGGTAAAGAATTATTGATAGATCGGAATAATCAGATCATCACAAATACAGATTGAGATCATTGATGATATGAACTCGCTTATTCTTTAAGCGGACTTTTGTAGGTAGTTAGTAGCCAGACGAGAAGAATAACTCCGCCCATGATGGAAAAATACCATTGGTCGGTATGCGTAAGAAAATCAACCAGCCAGGGCGCGATAGCCAGCACCAAGCCGACAATCAATTCAACATATCCGTGAATTTGAAAAGGAATTATTTTAATCAGCCCCATTGAAAATGCAGTAAGAATGGTCATCAACAGATGAATGACGGCTAAGCTATAGGCAATAGTAGTGCCGGTTTCGGAAAGGGAGAAAAGCGAGGGAGAAAGCGCAAAAACAATGACCGTAACGTAATCGAGAACGCCGTGAACTTTGGAAGTAATCATGGAAGTAAAATTAACTTAAAAATGCGATAAATTATTGATAAAGCATTTAAAGATTACTAAAAAAATAGGGGAAAAACTAAATTTAAGAAAGGAAGCACACAAGAGAGGACTTCCCGATCGGAAACAAAATTGTCAAAACTTGAATCAAACTCTTTTTATGTTTCTAAAAACTTGTTTTTTTAACCAAAAACAGAAATGTACAACATGAATTACACTGAGTTCCGTAATACGATGAAAGTTTTCCCCAATTAATGGCTCAAAAGTTTTATGCTGTTATTAATCGCCACCGCAATAAAGGAAGAGACTTCTATGACTTGGTATTTTTGATGAGTAAAGATGTTGTGCCTGATTATAACTATTTGGATATGGAATTGATGGCAAAAGATGTAGAACCATTTCTATTCAACACTTCTGATCTGGAAAAAGTAGTGCATTTTGATGATGTGTTGTGCCAGTATTCTTTTTAAATCTAATCGCGTGATCTCAAATTATTGTCACTTACGGCCAGTAACTGACGATAACGCGTGTACCGATTGTAACACCCTTCCTTGTCATCCTGAACTTGTTTCAGGATCTCCTAAAGTAATCACGGGGCTGTCGGCTTGAAATTGGTCATCATTTTCTGTGATTGGAGATCCCGGATCGGGGTCCGGGATGACAAGATCGTTTATTTTAGTCTTTGATAAATAATTTTGTCTGGAAATTCAGTCGGTACGCGTGTTGACGATAATTTATTCATTAACTGTGAGTGATAACCTACCGCGAATTCTCTTGGCATTGATGACTGATCAGATAAACTTGTATTAAGAAATACAACAGCAAGGGAGGTATCAATTTATAATCTAAATAGTACCCAAGAGAGGACTCGAACCTCCACGGCCTAACGGCCACTAACACCTGAAGCTAGCGCGTCTACCAATTCCGCCACTTGGGCAAATTTCTGTGGAGCTGAATATAGGGAGGATTGGACAAAGGTGAAACGGCAGAAGCAAGAAATTGGAAACTGGAAGTTAGATATTAAATTTTGAAATAAAGCTTGACAAAACAGAATTGATTGAGGCACTTTCCAGCCTCCAGCCTCCAGCCTCCAGCCTCCAGCCTCCAGCCTCCAGCCTCCAGCCTCCCTATCCACGTTCTTGCTCAAAAATATGCTGCATGAGTTTTTTATAATCCTCAGTAAGTTCCACATCCCGGCGCGCCATCATGGCCTCCATGGCTTCAAGGGCTTTGTCAAATTTATAGGTTTGAAGGTTGTCGGAACTAACCCAGCTAAAGGATGGAATATGCTTGGGGGGGAAATCACCGGCAAAAATATTGCAACTGACCCCGCAAATGGTGCCTGTGTTAAGTTGCGTGTTAATGGCAGTTTTGGTGTGATCACCCATTATGGTTCCCAAAAACTGCTGACCGGTTTCCAATTCATCGCCGCTGCTCCAGTCGGTTATGCGCACCGGGCTATAATTATTTTTGAGGTTTGAAGTATTGGTATCGGCGCCGAGATTGCACCACTGCCCGATGATAGAATTACCCACAAACCCATCATGGCCCTTGTTGGAATAGGAGTGAAAAATGGAATTATTAATTTCACCGCCTACTTTACAAACAGGGCCAACAGTAGTGTCGGGATATATTTTTGCGCCCATTTTCACCACGGCGTTTTCGCAAATAGCAGCGGGTCCTTTAATCATAGCTCCGGCCATTACGGTAGCGCCGGGGCCGATGTAGATAGGCCCTTCATCAGCCATAAGAATAGCGCCCGGTTCAATACGAGCGTCTTTTCCCATAAATATTTGTGCCTCATTTTTAAGCACCGCTTGGGAAGAAACCGTTATATCCGTAGATGAGGGATTATTTAACCGTTGGAGATCACCCTCAATTTCAGATCCATTTTTCAGGAACAAATCCCACACATTTTTAATACAATCGTTAGAAGAGGTTTCTGTTGAGTGCAATGCTTCGACATCAATTTGTTCGTGTTTCAGCCATCTTGAAGCAGTAGATGCATCAACCCGAGCCGCAATAATCGGTTTTTCATTTTGCAGACAATAACCGGAGTCTAATGCTTTGATTTGCTCAACCAATTTTGGGTCGGGCAAATAGCGGCTGTTGATAAATAGGCTACTTTCAATGACCGAGGGAGTTTCGGAAGCAAATACTCCGGAAAGCGGAGCACTCAGCATTCGGCTGAAGGATTCAGGTTGTAGTGTGTAAATCCACTTTTGGGCAATGGTTAATATACCGGTGCGTAAATCATCGGTGGGTCGTGTTAACGTCAGCGGATGAAACCGCCTGCAGTATTTGTCTTCAAAAAATATAATATGCATATAACAGCGTTTAAGGAATAATAAAGAGAATATTTAATTATATTGCGAAGATAGCTATATTAAAAGTCTATGAAAGAGAGATTATATAATACAGATAAACTAATTACAAAGTAATCAAGAATAAACATGTGTGGAATTGTAGGATACATAGGAGATAAGAAAGCCAGTGATATCATCATAAAAGGACTTGAACGACTTGAGTATCGTGGTTACGACTCGGCGGGAATTGCAATGGTTAACGGCCAAGTTGAAATAAAAAAGGGCAAAGGGAAAGTAGCAAATCTCAAGAAAATGCTTGAAGAAGATCCCATGATGGGTCATGTCGGCATTGGTCACACCCGGTGGGCCACGCATGGTGCCCCGAATGATGTTAACTCCCACCCGCATGTTAGTCAGTCGGGGAAGATAGCACTGGTTCACAACGGCATTGTTGAAAATTATGGCACCCTGAAAAAAGACTTGCAAGATAAGGGACATACATTCTACAGCGATACGGATACGGAGGTTATTGCCCAGCTTATTGAAGAAATTTACCTAAACGGCAGTGATATAACGTTTGAACGCGCTGTTCAGCTTGCCCTTAAGCAGATTGTAGGTACCTATGGACTTGCCATCGTAAATCATGAAAATCCCGACCGCATTATTGTGGCTCGCAAAGGCTCGCCGCTGCTGCTTGGTATTGGTGATGGCGAAATGTTTATAGCCTCGGATGCGTCCCCGATCATCGAGCATACCGACAAGGTGGTTTATCTGGATGATGGCGAAATGGCGATTGTTAAGAAAGACAGCTATGAAGTTAAAACCATTGACGATGTTGCGCTCACCAAAGAAGTGCATGAGTTGTCGATGGATCTGGAAGAAATTGAGAAAAACGGCTACCCGCATTTTATGCTCAAAGAGATTTTTGAGCAGCCGGAGTCTATTGCAAACTGCCTGCGGGGACGGTTGGATATTGATAACAACCGCATACAGCTCGGTGGTTTGGTTGATGTTATCGATAAGTTAACCGATACCAAGCGGCTGATTATTGCTGCATGCGGAACAAGCTGGCATTCGGCCCTGCTTGGGGAGTACCTGATTGAACATTTGGCCAAGGTGCCGGTGGAGGTTGAATATGCTTCTGAATTTCGATATCGCGAGCAGCTTATTGATGAAGATGACGTGATGTTGGTGATTTCGCAAAGCGGTGAAACGGCCGATACCCTGGCGGCCATGCGTGAAGCTAAAAAACGCGGCGCCACGGTGCTGGGTGTCTGTAATGTGGTCGGATCAACTATCGCGCGTGAAACCGATGCAGGGGTTTATATTCATGCCGGTCCCGAAATTGGCGTGGCTTCTACCAAAGCATTTACAGCGCAGGTTTCGGTGTTGGCCATGATAGCCATACTGCTCGGACAGCGCAGAGATAGTATTGATGATGATTATGCAACCGCACTCATTAAGGAATTAAATGAAATTCCGGGGAAAGTTAAACAGATTCTTGATAATAGCGACTCTTTGAAGGCCATGGCCGATCAATACACCTATGCGCCCAACTTTTTATACCTTGGCCGCACCTACAGCTTTCCGGTAGCGCTGGAAGGAGCGCTCAAACTCAAGGAAATTTCATACATACACGCCGAAGGATACCCTGCTGCAGAAATGAAGCACGGCCCTATTGCGCTTATTGATGAGATGATGCCCGTGGTGGTTATTGCAGCAACCGATCATACCAACCAGAAAATGATTAGCAATATTGAAGAGGTAAAAGCCCGCGATGGTCGTATTATTGCCATCACCAGTGAGGGCAATGAGGAAGTGACCAACCTGGCAGAATTCACCTATCATATCCCCGAAACGCTTGATTGCCTTTCGCCGCTGCTTACGGTTATTCCGCTGCAACTGCTTTCGTACTACATAGCGGTAAATCGCGGCTGCGATATCGATCAGCCCCGGAATTTAGCCAAAAGTGTAACCGTTGAGTAACCCCAAGCCTGCCGAAGCAACATTTGAGAATATTATACGTAATGGCAGTTAAATCTTATAAATCTTTTAAAAATACTATCCCATGGATTTACTTATCAAACTTTTGATTAACGCAATAGCTGTTTTTGCTTTCGGGGCCTTGCTGAAAGGAGTTCATGTAAAAAGTTTTGGTACCGCGGTGATTGTTGCCATTGTGCTGGCACTGGTTAATGCTATTGTATATCCTATTGCTGCATTTTTTGCTATTCCATTCATCGTGCTCACATTGGGACTGTTTTTATTAGTTCTAAACGCACTAATGGTTATGCTGGTTGATTGGATGATAGATGGGCTAAAAATTGACACCTTTTGGTGGGCATTGCTTTTCAGCGTGTTGATGTCGATCGTAAACGTTATCTTTTTCTAAGGCTTAGGCTTTGCCGACATTGATTTTCGGGTATCCTTCTTTTTATCAATTTGCAAAGTGTAGAGTTTAGCGGGTGGAATGTTACGTAGCACAAATTTTTTGTCGTGCTCATATTCATCAACGACCTTTTCTTCAAAATCAGATTTAAAATTCCGAAACTTAACATATTTAAAATAGCAGATGTATGAGTTCTGCTTGCATAGGGAAAGTTTCTTTTCCCATATTCTGCGGCTCGTTGCGGGCGGCATATTCTCGTACGGAAGGCTTGAAAAAATATAATCATAGCTTCGGGTGGGCTCAAAATGCAGGATATCACTCAAATGAGCTGATATATTGTCACTGCTAAACTTCTCATCAATAATTTCGTAGAAGTTTCTTTGCACTTCAACAATATCCATGTGATCGTCCGGGCGCAACAGCTTGATAATTTCTTTGGTGAGGGGGCCGGTACCCGGGCCAAGTTCCAAAATGTTGAGGGGCGGACACGAAGTGCGGTTCAATTCACATTTTAATTGATCTACTAAATCTCGGGCTAAAAATTTAGAGCTGGGTGCAATGGCCCCTGTTTTTTTTAAATCTTTAATGACCTGTTTGAAAAAATCCACAATTTAGTTTAATGAGTTAAGCTAAAATTAAAATACTAAAGCTGTTGATAATAGGAAAAAATATTAATTCTCCAAGAGCAGAAGGTTTTTAAAGTATATTAAAATGTTTTTAAAAGGGATCGTTTTTAATATTTTAAGTCAGAAATCAAAGGCCTGATGTCTTCACAACTAAGGATGTATATAAATGACAGCTTTACCAATTCAATACAGCCTTTAAGACTGCACCCTCATGTCTCATGTTTTACAACTACAATCTAAAATTGACTCCATTTTTATGATTTCATTTAAAAATTTGTTGATCATTTCCCTGCTGCTGAGTTTTAGTATGCTGGCCGGATGCGCCTCTACTGATAAAATGCAAAAGAACGGTAAAAAGTCCCCTTCGTCCACGAAGGAAGAGCAAGAAAAGGAAGGTGACTTAAAACCATACAGTGAAGTAATCACCGATGAAGCCGAAACAGATGAAGGATTATTCACCGTGCACCAGATTGATGAGAAGTACTATTTCGAAATACCTGATTCTTTGATGAACGAAGAAATGATTCTGGTCTCGCGCATTGCCAAGACCGAAAATAATCTTGGATATGGTGGTGAAAAGCTTAACACACAGGAAATTCGCTGGCAGAAAAAAAATAAAAAAATTCTGTTGCGACAGATATCATACGAAAATGTGGCGAGTGATACCACAAAGCCTATTTATAAGGCGGTACAAAACTCAAACTTTGAGCCCATCATCAAAGCATTTGATATTAAATCACTGGGCGAAGATTCGGCAGGGGTGGTCATTGAAGTGACCGACTTATATAAAGATGATATCCCGGCACTGGGTCTGCAACGCAGTCAACGAGAACAGTATCAGGTTCGCCGTCTTGATGATGATCGCACCTTTATAAATTATATAAACAGCTATCCAAAGAATATTGAGGTCCGCAACTGGTTAACCTATCAGGCCCAAGACCCTCCCTCAGGTTCTTCTACAGGAACCATTTCAATTGAGGTTAACCACAGCATGGTACTGCTGCCACAAGAACTAATGCAGACGCGTAAAGCAGATCGAAGGGTGGGATACTTTACCGTGCAACAAACAGAATACGGCACCGATACTAACAGAGCCGAAGACGTGCAATACATTGATCGTTACCAGCTGGTTCCCAAAGATAAAGAAGCCTATATGGATGGCGAATTGGTAGAGCCGGTTAATCCCATTGTCTATTATATCGATCCTGCTACGCCGGAGAAATGGCGTCCATACCTAAAGCAGGGCGTTGAAGATTGGCAAAAAGCATTTGAGGCCGCCGGTTTTAAAAATGCTATTATTGCCAAAGATCCGCCCACAGCTGAAGAAGATTCGGCCTTTAGCCCGGAGGATGTACGCTACTCAACCATTCGGTATTTCGCTTCCGACATCCAAAATGCATATGGCCCAAATGTAACGGATCCCCGGACCGGAGAAATTATGGAGAGTGATATTGGCTGGTACCATAACGTAATGAACCTGCTGCGAAACTGGTATTTTGTACAGACCGCTGCGGCCAATCCTGAGGCTCGTTCGGTAGATTATGATGTAGAAACCATGGGGCCGCTGGTTCAGTTTGTATCAGCCCACGAGGTAGGCCACACATTGGGGCTTCCTCATAATATGGG
>Ga0136598_1000833_pt1 | contig 13885 bp, 8 predicted proteins | sample AntRauTorcE11899_FD_104790 | JGI IMG/M metagenome (GOLD analysis project Ga0136598, IMG submission 104790) | Saline lake microbial communities from Rauer Islands, Antarctica - Metagenome Torckler E11 #899 | ecosystem: Environmental > Aquatic > Non-marine Saline and Alkaline > Saline | place... | reverse complement strand
CCAAAAATCGTTCTCACGGACAATCGTGAAATCAGCCTAAGCTCGGCAGACTTCGGCCTTAAAGCCTTCGCCAGTATCAGCGATTCTCTCAGAAATGAGCACATCACCTATCCAGATTTTTTGTTCAGAGATGAAGTCATTGACCAGGTTCTTTCTGAGGCTTCAGCAAAATTGACGAGCATACGCAAGCATACGCCTTTGGCAGCAGGGCTTGTTGTCTCAGCGTCTGTGGCTCACGCTGAACAAATAGCAAGGCGCCTTGCGATGGCTGGAGAGCATCCAATTATAGTCACCTATCAGACTCCTGAAGCGCAGCGCATTATTTCCAATTTCAAGACATCGTCCGATCGCTGGATCGTCTCGGTTGGAATGATCAGCGAAGGCACCGACATTCCCAGGCTTCAGGTTTGCTGTCACCTCAGTCGAATCCGAACGGAACTGCATTTCCGGCAGGTGCTCGGCCGGATTCTCAGGCGACAGCCCACAGATCCGGCAGATACGAGTGCTTGGCTCTACGTGTTGGCTGAACCAAATTTAGCGGAATTTGCTCGTAGGATTGGAGAAGATCTTCCCGGGGAAAAGGTTGTTTCATTCGTCCAGGATTCGGAGACTCGAGGTACTCCGGAATCGAAAGCAACGAAGTTCTACCAGGACGACAATTTTGCTATCACCTTGGATATGGGCGAGCAAACGTCAGTTGAAGATCCCGGTCTATCCAGCGAAACGCCGGATGAAGAGGAAATCGACCTGCGTATTAGTAATCAGTACTGGAATGAGGTTCTCGCCCTTTTTGCTACTAGCACTTAAGATTTCCGTAGGTTCTAGCCCTTTTCCGCTGACATTTACGCATGGTTTGCGTAACTATGCATAAAGTGAACAATCGCCTACCAAACAACGAATCGATTACTAATGGACCGCGCTAACAGCCGCTGTCACGCTTGATATCGGAAAAGGCGGTCATTTAGATAGGTACAGGTTTATGTCCGAAAGAAAGGGCGAAACGCCCGAGATTTCGCCGGTAATGGTCGAGCGTAGGGCCGAGACAGTGTTTGAATCTCGGGAGATCGCTCTGAAATGGTTAGAGCGTCCGATCAAGGCGCTGGGCGGGGAGGTCCCGAGCAAACTGCTTGGGAGCCCTGAAGGATGTAGGCGAGTTTATCAGGTGCTAGCTAAGATCGAAGCTGGCGACTTTAGCTGAGAACACTCCTCCTAATCTTTCCGAAATACCCTTGGCACGAGCTATGGCCCGACGCTGACGTTTTCTTTTGAGCCAGCTCAAAAACGGGAGATTACCGACCATGGTAACAATTGTGTTCGATTGAATAGAAAAGAGGAGGCTGCGTTGAAAGAGACGATAAAGAAGGACGGCAAAGACCTGGTAATTACTCTCCCGCAGGAGGTTCTGGATGATCTTGGGATAATGATCGGTGACGACGTCGATATCAGCTTAAAAGACGGCAAGATCGTGATTGCCCCGAAAGAACCCCCGGTTCACCCGGCGGTATAGAGCAGTGACTTCGCCTAGGTGTCCAGAAAGGCAATCAGAGCTGTCAAAAGACTGAATAACCGGCCAAGAAAACGGCTAGGATATCGCTCACCGACAGAGGTTTTCTGGGGTGAATGCTCAGGAGCTTTGGATACGGGCGGAGCTGCGCTTATTACTTGAATCAAAGATGGGATGATCACATAGTAAATACACCGCGCATGCATGAGGCAGATATGGGTATGGAAGCTGGCATTCTGACGGCCATTTCAATCGGCATTATCGGTGGCGGCATACTGACGGCTTGGTGCCTCTGGTCTCGACGTGAGGAACTCAAAGATCGAAAGACCGCTAAACCCGCTGGTGGCCGACCTAAATTGAAGCGTAACCGCTGAACGTTAAGCATTCCAGATAATGATACCCTCACGAGCAGGGGTTCTACCCCGTCTTTGCTTTCCTTTTTTGCGACTAGCTCGTAAGACTCCCTCCTGAAAATAAACGGCGAGTTGATCAGCCAAAGCTATGAAACTAGGCCTGATAGGCCAAGGCGTTACTCTCGACCTTTCAGCGGCTGATCCCGGTCCTCTACGAAATCTTCGGTCACGCCTTCTTCGGAATCAAAATATTCGTCCCAAACGGGGTCTGTTGGCCTCTCGTAGCGTTTCACCGAGCCTTTTAGCCGCTCCAGTGGCGTCAATTCCTGCGGCAGCACCGTGGCTAGTTCATCCGCATGGGCGGTGTGAGCATCGAGGTCCTCCAGCAGTTCCCGCTCTGTGAACGTTTTCTTTTTCATAGAACCCTCTCAGTTAGCAGAAACGATTACCACCTGAATCATTTTAGCAGGCGGTCAGCTACGACAGCTGTCCAGGAAGGACTTAATCCACCTGGTTTCCGGAGGAGAGGGCTTGAGATCGTACTGCTTCACCAGGCGGAGAAACCTCGCCACGTAACCGCACTGGCCTAACGGTGGCAACCATTCATTCGGCCCGCGAGCACCCTTGCTGCTATTCAGGCTTGCTTATAACAAGCTAAAATATACGGAATTTGTTGTCGTGTGAGTGAGTAACCCTTAAATATCAGCGCTTTAATATACGAAAAGGGCAACATTTATAAAGCAATGTATTTGAACTGACGATTTGGCGGTGTTCCAGGCCAACCTGATTGGGACGCCCTGCTATTAAATCCGGTACGTTAGGGCCTCATCAAGCCATCTGATCAGCTCACCATGATTTGGCCGCAGTTTCACACCATAGTTTGACCGGCGTCGGATCTAACTTTTTTGCTATGACCACAAAGCAGAGCTTTTCAGATAGGGGCCTACCCAATCCGCTATTCGGAAACAAGGCACGCTGAGGTCGCAAAGCGGACATTCAGGTTTGGGAAGAACGCTGGCGTAACAGGTCGTTTTGTGAAGCGACAGCGGAACAAAACGGTGGAGTTCCCCCAATAAATCGGACACGCCGCTTCAATTTGGACTTCCCCCGACACACATGACCTACCCCAGCCTACAAGTGGGGTAGCTGGGCCACACACCGAGAGGGACAGATCGTTCTTAACAACTCTCAAACGTCTAATCGCTATAGTGCTCTATAACCTTTCGGTGCTGTTTCTTCGCCTCTTCAAGGCATGACGCATATTCTTTGATGTTGTTGGATACGATTTCCTCAATATACCCAATCAGATCTTCGCTGATCTTCTCGTTTTGTTCCTCAACGGTGGGCGGCGAAACCATTGCTTCATAATTGGAAAGAATGGTTTCTACCTCCTCCGTCCTACCTCGAGATCTGAGCACTGTGTTGCGGAGTACCGGGTCCTTCGAAGCTAATTCCAGAATGCCAATTTCCCCGGCCTGATACCCTCTGAGAGCATCCAGTCGACGCTTAACCGATTGATATTTTCTGAAGGTTGCCTCGTCGTCTCGAACTTTGGACGCCACGAACACGTAGATAAACACGCCGATTAACCCTGACGTCAAATACCATAAGTTGCCTGTTCCCCTAACGATGAATATGGATGGCATCGAAAAGAAAAAAACGAGTAGAAAAAATACCTCGTAGTTCCATCGATAGCATGCAAGACAGGATTGGCACTCACCGCCTTGCAGCTCTGTCTTGCAGTATTTACACGCACTGCCACCCATTAAGAATCACCTGCAATCGTTAGTGTAAGAGGATAGCCTTACCGCGGCTGCTTGCATGGCGAAGGCTATTCCGATGGCAACTACGATACCAAAGGGCCCGAGAGTCGCGAACACCAAACCCATGACAAACATAGCCAAGGCTAGGAAGCTAAATAGCGCTGTGGCGGCGGCATCACCGCAAGTCAGGCCCCACGCTAGAACCGAACTCAACAAATTAATGCCGCCCGCGATCAAGGACACAACGGCTCCTATCGGGCTTCCCACTAGCGCCTGCAAAGAACCGTTCACACCAAAGGCAAGTGCTATCCAGGACAGGGCGTCCATGAATGAGGCCACGTTGGTGAGCTGGCCACCATTCGCACCACCCGCAATCTTGTAGGCGCCCGCACCGGTTTCCGGATCGATTAATAGGTACCCAGAGCCGACCCAATTGTAGTGTATTATTTGCGCTTCATGAGCCGTGGCCACTTTTCCGGCCATCACCGCGTTGCGAATTTCGGTCTCAACCTCCGAGCCCAAGTCGATCTGTTCCAATGCAAGGCTTAGATTATTCCTATCGATAGTCCAGACCTTTTGGCCTTGAGCAGTGGCCAACGCCAATGCCTTAACTGCCGATATTCCGTGCGCCTGTGAGCCTGGGATGCTGAACACCTGCTCCGGTACCCAGTGTTCCATCGCACTCCAGCGCATTCCGCTCGCCTCAGTGAACTGGGCCTGGGTTTTTTTATCGTTATCCTTCGCGACGCCATGGTAGGTCACCGCATCCACGTCAATCGTCAGACCACTGAACGTCGTGTCGCGGGGGACACCGAACCAGTAACTCGGCTGAACCGTCGTCGAAAAGACCCCGTAACTCGGGAGACGATACGTCACCATGTTGGCCGGCTCACTCTGAGCTTCCTCGTGCGCATCGTTGAGCGCAAAGTAGCTCATGATGGTGGCGTAAATCAGATCGCCCAGCACATCGTGCTTAGTCAAAGTGTTCAGCTGAGACTCGGCGCCGCTCTTGAGTGTCGTTTTGGTGCTTTCGAGGTCCTGCTTCAGCCGCTGAGCCTGCTCCGGGCTGATACCCTGAAGATCCAGACCGATAGCACGGTATTGCCCGACAATAGGATTGTTGTTACTCGTATGCCAATTGTGAGAAGGGCTATAAAGTCCCAAAGTCTCATGGAGTTCGGTGCCCATCGTTTGGGCGCCGGCCCGCTGAACCACCTCACCATCCAAAACGATCTCAGGCGAGAGATTAATCAAATAGCCTGGCAGCGTGTTCGGCACGCTTGCTGGATCGATTTCACCGCTATCAGGATCAGGCTCGGGGATATAACTTTGGATAATCACTCTATCGTCGTCAGTCGCTGGAACGAAACTCAGTGCTAGCTTTTTGCCAGCAAGCTTCACTGTGGGCTCGTTTAAGGCGATAAAGGGAGCATTCGGATAGCCGTAACTCTGTGTCGCCAGCTCATACTTGAATCGGTGCCGCAAATTATCAGGCACTTCTGAAAAGCTGTCCTGAGTCACAATATGGGCGTAAGGCAGACCCGCGGCAAGCGGTCGCGGAGGCAACACCTCAATTTTCTGTAAACCCAATACCTCACCGACCTCGGCGTCTGGGTCTTGGCTCGCAATGTAGTCGGCTATTTGCTCTTCGAATTGCCGCAAGTGCGATTCGATATCGGTTTGGGGCACACCCTGTACCCAACCCTCGTCCTCGCTGATTTGGGCATTTTGTTCAACGTCACGTTGCAGAGCCTGAACATCGAAGGACACCTGCTCACTAACAGCCATCCCCGCCTTGAATTCATACTGCTTAAAGGACGCGTCCATGGGAATCCAGTTGTCCCCTGCACGATTCTTTATACCTCGTGATGGCTCAAAATCGACGAAGGCCTCGACCCACGTGTGCTCCATCCGAATTTTGGTGATTTTTCCGCCTTCAATCAGCGCGGTGTTCGGAATACCCCCCTGCCCAAGCAGGCTTTGGGCCGCCTCTGGCGTGGTCACACCACCTACCCAGTTCATGACCTTGTCGACGGGAATTTCGACAGTGCCGTAGGCATACTTGGCCGGGATGTCGGCGGCACGAAGCAAGGCAATCAAAAGGCTTGCGGTGTCGATCGCATTGCCACGCTTGGTTTCGAGCGTGTATTGAGAACCTTGAATAGAGCCGTAGCTGGGCACAAAGCGAATGTTGTTATGGACCCAGGTGTAAATTTCAACGGGGTTGTTGTTCAAGCTTTGAGCCAGATCTTGGATCGCATCGGTGATCTGGATGTCGATGGTGTTCGCCAAATCGGCCTCGGTGACACCCTTTTCATCAGCGAGAGAAGTCAACGCCAGCATATCCTGGGTCAACTCGCTCGAGGCGAATTGTAAGTACCCGGTGTAAGGATCGATCCCCAACGCCGCTTGCAGGTTCCGCTTGTTGGTTTTCGGCTCACGTACTTTGTCGGACGGTACACGCCAAGGAAGTTGATTGGGGTCATCGGCCGTGGGTCGGCGTTTAAACTGTTCTTTGCCGAGACTGTCACTCAGGTCATCAAGCAGTGATTGCTGCTCGTCAGGATCTTGTGTTTTAAGGAGCTGTTCCAGCTTAGTGGTTAATTCAGCATACTGACGTTTGACCTTTTCCACAGCCGCGGCATGCCGTTCGCGAATCAGGTCTTTGACTTCCTCGGGTAGGTTTCCCCGGGCCGACAGTTTTTCGTCCTCACGTTCAAAACGGTGGATGGCTTGCTCGTAGGCCCGCTCTACACCCTTTTTAAGCTTTTCCAGCTCTTTGACGTCTTCACTTTGTAGGGGCATAGCGCCGAGGCCAACGGCCTGCAAGGCCTCGTTCATCCAACCCTTGTCAGCATTTCGCTGTGCAAGCTTGCGCGGCAGTTCCTTCGTCAGCTTCCGCTTGAGCTTCTCCAATCGATGCGCCAGTTTCTTCTCGGGAGTGTTCTCCAGAAGTCGCTCAACTTGAGCTTGGCGTGCGTCTTCTTTACTCAGTTCATCTGCCACCGCCTTACTATTGGGTGAAAGATAAAACACGAACGTGAACATAAAGGCAGTAAAGGCGGACGTGGCCTTTGAGAATTTGCCGGAACGAAATGCATCCATGGTCAAGCCATTCATCGTAATCCCCAAACTAAACCGTCTAATCAAAAAGTGTTTCTGAGCAGGCTGAAATCAGCCTGCTCATCAAAGTGCGTTTTCCCGAACTGCCCGTTACAACTGGCGTTGAAGCTGGTAGAGCCAGAAGTCCAGCAAGAACCTCAGTTCCACGGCTGTTGGGTAGCTTTCCTGCGCTATCTCGTCGGTGGCCAACAAAATGGATTTGACGGCATTGTCCACCTTGGCTTTGTTGAGATGGCCCTGAGCGTGATCGAGCTTTTTCGCGATGAAGCGGTAGTTGGCAATGCCCGGGCCCTGGGCCATCAACTGCTGAACCATCGTTGAAACCTGTTGATGCTTGTGCCGGCCATCGATGGCACCGAGTGAGAAGTTCAGTTCGCTGTCATCGACCATCAGGCTGCGATTGATGCCGGCATCGATATCGACCTGCAACGTCACCTCGCCGGTCACACCATCCGGTAACTGGATGAAGAGGACATTAGAGGTGTCACCGGGAGACGCGAAGTCGCGCTGCCACAGCCAGGTGTCATCGGCGAACGTGGTCGGCAGCTCGCTCTCAAGAATGGTGCCGCCCTGTGGCAGGGTGAAGCGAATATCAACAGCGGCTTTGCGGCTGAGGTTTTCCAATCTGATTTCAACCGGAATCACACGGCCTGCGGCGACCGGCCAGACCTGTGGCTGAATCGCCAGCAACGCCTCAAGAAGAAGTTGCTCGTGCAGCCCCTGCCAGGAGGTCGCCAAGTCCAGCACGTCGTACGCGAAGTAGCTGTTTGCGCCGCTGCCATAGACGCCGAGGGTGACGGCGGCAGGCGCTGGAGCGTAGGCGCAGTCGTCGCTGGCGTTCTTACCGCCGCCAAACACCGCCCAGACATCCGCATCGCAGTGCGCCAGTGCCAGGCCCTGGGTCACCAGCGCATCTACGGCCACCGGTTGTTCAAGGTAACCGTTATCCGAAATCGACCCCGCTTGGTTGTTCCGACCGGTCAGCTTAACGCCCAGCGCCTTTTCAACGTGGTTGTTCCGACGGTTCCAGCTGCCGCTCACCAACAGCCCCAGTCCGTTGTGCTGGGCTTCCACCAACAGCTGCTCGGTTTGCGGTGCCAGGGTGACTTGCTCGGAAAACATCGCCTCCGCGCTGTAAAGTCCAGAGTTGAACTCCGCGGTAAAGTCCCGAGCACTGTCGGTCAGGGTGTAATGCCACTGATGACGGGTCAGCAGGTCCTCAAGGTAAGTACGTTGGCGGCCAGCGTCATTCAGGTCAGACGTCGCGGTGGCCAGGTCGTCCACCAACACCAGCAATTTCCCTTTCGCGGCCGGATGCAGGTCGACCATCACTGTCGGGGGAACCACCTCAAAGCCGGCCGCCGCGAGCTCGAGAAGTTCACCGTCTGCCTCCGCCATCAAGATGCAGCCATAGCCGCCGTAGGCCGGAGGATCCGACAGCAGCAGCTGATACGGATGGGCAATGGTGTTGCTCACCGGGGTGTCATTTTGGCGGATTTGGGAGATCACCGAGCCATCGGCGAGGCTGACCAGCTGATAAATCAGGTTGGCCTTCACCTCGGCCTGAGCGCTGCGATTGGTGATCTCGAAATGGCAGGTTTTGGCTTCGCCAGTGTCGTAATACTCAACCGTGACGTTGCCAGTTAGCGACATCAGCTCAGAGCGTTCGACGCGGAAACTTGCCTGACTGGTCGCCAAGATCTCACCATCCTGACGGACGATCCAGCTGACACGATACCCGCCCGCCTCACGGTCGACCAACGGCAAGGCATACTGACGATCAGTCGATCCCTGTGGCGGCAAGCTATTGAGGTTGTAGGTTTGTTCTGCCAGCAACTTGCCATTGGGTCGACTGACCTGAAGCGTTCCCACGCCACCATCAAACAGACCATTGTTGCTGACGTTGCTGACGCGAAGATCAATCCGGGCCTGATCCCAGGCTTGGTAGACCGGCTTATCCGTGGTCACCAGTGCGCCCACTTCGGCAAAGGCGCCACCGGCGGTGGTCATGGCAAAAGGTGCAACAGACTGGGTTAACACCTGGCCGTCGTTGCCGAGTAACTGGCCTACAACCTGGTAGGTGCCTGCATAAATACCGGCGGTGTTGAAAAGTTGGTCCGGAATTGCCGCTTGGCCCTTGGGTGCAATTGCCTGCACATCAAAAATGCCCAGATTAGCCACCCTCGCCTGCTGATTATCCTCAATCGTCACGACAACCTGTGCATCGGTTTCGATCTCACTGAGGTTCCCGAGCACACCCGAAATGACCACGGACTCAGCCGGGCTGTAGACGTCTTTGTCAGTATCAACGTCGAGCGTGGTGAGTGAGGGCGCCACCTTCACGCTTTGTTCACCGAGCGTTTCGTGCACCGGATTGCCATCGATATCGGTATAGGAGATCGCCAGCTGCTCGGTCACCACCCGCTGGGAACCGGGCTCAACATTAAACAGCTTCAACTCGGTGGTGAGGTTTTCAAGCTGGCCGACGCTGAAGGTGTCAAATTCCCAGGTAACGATGGTTCGGTCGTTCTCCACTTCGATCAGAGACGGCGCAACGGAGTAGGAACCGCTTTCGATTCCAATGCCGGCGGTCGACAGGGTACTGACGATTTTGACATCCGAGATGGCCGGCTTGATCACTTCAATTCTGACTGAAACCGGCGCAGACGCGCCGCCGCGATTATCATTAGCCAGGAAGGTGACGAGGTGCTCGCCCATATCCGCGGTCGTCGGGGTCCATTCGAGTGTCGCAACGCCGGTGGTACCGCCGCTCACGCTCTGCTCAAAGGTGGCGCCAACTGGCAAGCCCACATGGTTCAGGTAGACCTGGTCGTTGGGATCCGAGTCAGATGCTTGCACGGTCAGCGTGAGCTTCTGACCGACCACCGCCTTGATCACAGACCCAGCTTCGGGCGTCGGCGGATGGTCAAACTCGGGCGAGGCATTGGTGCCCTGATCTCGCAGATTCAGCAGGAAATCAATCGCTGCGGAGCTTTTGACATTCCCTTCTTCATCGCGGTCTTCGATGGTGACCTGGATGGTATACAGGCCGTTGGAGAACGATTCCGCGCCATCCCAGGTAAACAAGCCAGTGTCGCGGTCAACCTTCATGCCGGAGGGTATACTATTGATGGCCGACTCCGAGCGCGTGGACATCCGCCAAGTCAGTTGATCGCCATCCGGATCGACGGCCGGAATGAGGAATCGGCAATCGTACTTGGAGCAGCTCACGATCGGAGGCAGATTACTGAACGGCGACGAATTGCCATTCTCCAAATTAACACGGGTATACACACGCCAAGTGCTGCCTGAGTTCCTGAGGCCTCCAATCTTACAGCAGCTACTGAAATTACCGATCCATGGCTGACCATTATTATTGGCCGCCCGATAGGTATGACGCACGAGATTGTTCTCATTCCGGGTATCGATGGCTTCCCCGACAATCCAGTCCTCTTGGAGATTTCTCGCGATCACCCGATAGGTGTGGTTTGAGGAATAGCCATCACCAAAACTGTAACGACCGGGACGGAACGTTTGCCCGATTTTGGGGTGACCGAAATAGCTGCTTCGGAACGCCACGGTCATCCGAAAATCAGCGGTCGTGGGTGAAATATCCGGCCGCGCTTTGTAGGTAAAGTGGCCAAAGCGGAAATGACTGGCTTCGGCCACAGAAACGCTGACCATGAGCAGTACGAGACAGGCAATGCGAGCCATCCATTCTTTCAATGTCGTTAGATCCATCTTATTCACCATCCATTCCTTCTACCTGAATCCTGCTCTCCACCGACACACCTTCTAGTGGGACAACCTCACTCGGATTAAGTGACTGGGTGGTTCTCAGTCGAATGGACGGTGGAACAAACACGGTGCCGTCGGATTGCTGGGTGACGGAAGCGCCGGTGATGTTTTCCAGCACAATCCGATACTCACCGCTGGCCACGAAGTCGTACGGCAATACCGTGAGCACTTGGCGGACATTCGTCTGTGAAGGCGCCATATCCAGTTGGCTGTGACCTTGCGTGATGACCCGGCCGTCTGGGTCCAAGAAGGTGTAATCAAACTCCAGGCTGACCTCGACGTTGGAGCGGTTAAAGATCTCCGCAAACAGCTCCACATCGGCCTGATTGTTCAGCAGCACATAGCTGGGGGATCCCTTTGGAGCCAGCGAGGCCACTACGGCGCTGGGCTCCACTGTGACAGTGGTACTGCTCTCCGACACCAAGTTGCTCGTGGTGCGATCGAGCGCCTGCACGGTCACGGTGTAAACGCCGGGCGCAACGGTCAGGGTGTTCCACCACTGTTCCAGCTGAACGGTTTTCTGCTCCCCAGGCGCCAGGTTTTCGACCGCTTCATCCAGGTGCTTCTGGTAATGAGCCAGTTCTTCGGGATCGCTCTTGGGGTCGATCGGGGGCAGATAAACGCCGGAGAAGTTTTCGATGTCAGTGCCCGCGCTGTCCTTCACCTGAACATAGAGCCGCGCGCCTTGATTCAGTGCGGTGTCGTTCTTCAACTCAGCACTAATCAACACTGGTTCATAAGCGCCATACACGGTTTTGTCCGTGGTCACTTGAGCGATGTCCACACCGCCCAGATCCGCTTTTCGAACACTGATATCCAGGGTCAATTCAGTGTGCTCTGCGAGCGAGACATCCTTACCCGAGTACATGTAACCTGCGGCGTTGGTCGCGACCGTGAACTCAAGAACCTGAATGTCAGTGATGCGATAGAAGCCGTTCACATCGGTGGTGGTGCTCAGGCCTCCCACGGAGACCGTGGCGCCAGCCACACCGAGGTTAGAGACCATGTCAATGACCTGGCCCTGCACCGAGGTCGACGGCAGCCTTTCCTGCTCGTTCAGGATGATCTGGCCGACATCCACGTTTGTTTTTTCAGGCACGACAAGGCTAAAGCCAATGGTTTCAAAGCCCGTTTTGGACACGGTCACGGAGACCCCGCCACCGTTCAGGTCCGCTAGCGTGAATCGGCCTGCAGCATCGGTCTGGGCGGATTTGGTTCCACCTGGAACCGTCACCAACGCTCCGGCAATAGGATGGGCATTGGCGTCAACAACGGTGCCCACGATGCTGGAGCTGTCCAGTCGTTCCTCAGACAGCGGCTGCAACGATGGGGAGAAGCTCATTTTCGTGCCCGCTACAAGATCGGCGCTCGCGGCCACGGGGTAGTACTCGGCGGACTGAGCAGACAGCACCGTACTGCCGGGCTCACTCAGTAGTTGATAGGTACCATCGGCGCCGGTCACGGTGCTGTTCACATTACCACCAACCGTAGAGGAAACGGTGACACCACCAATCGGCCCGCCGGACGACACGTCCGTGATGACCCCAGTCAACAGTACGGTGGTTGGTGCGACCGCCAGTTGAATAGTGCCAACATTGGCGAACTGTCCTTCTCTCAAGATCACACTTTGCGACGCCCCCTGATAACCTGGGGCGGAATACGCGACGACGTAAGAACCTGCACTGAGATTAGACACGGTAAAGCTGCCATCGGGCTGAATGTCGACCTGATCGTCGGAAGTGCCCAGTACATCAATGGTCGGCTCAGACAAACGCGCGCCCGACGAGGCGTCCACCAATCGCCCGGCCAGTACTGCTTTCTCGGGATCCAGAGGGACATCAATGGAAGACAGCAGGTTCAGGGCCGCCAAGGACAACGAGGTGGCATAGACTTGCTCGCCCCAATGCCCGGCGGAAGACTGAAGATTCTGGAGATAGCTTACCGCGTCGGTGTACTTGCTCACGTCGGTGGTCACGGGGATCAGAGCCTGCAAGGCCAAGGCACTCTCCCAATCCGTACCCCAGTGCCCTTCTGCATTCTGAGCGGCATAAAGATAATCAACCGCCTGACTCAGAACGCCCGAGATATTGTGCGTATACAGATAGGCCTTCATCGCCTTGACCGCCAAGGCGGTTACCATGACAGACGGCTGATCGTTGTAGACCGAGAATCCACCTTCGGACAGCTGCGCCGATGACAAAAACTGCAAGGCTCCGGGGGCGACCAGGGCATCGGCGTTCGCCGCTTGTAGGGCCAACAGCGCGTAGCTGGTATCCAGTGGCGTACTGTCATAACCACTAAAATGGCCAAAGCCGCCATCTCGACCCTGACGCGACAGCAGTTCGGTCTTTTCCAGCTCCAACCCTCGGTTGGCATCAGCAAGGGCGTTCACCAAGCGAGAAAGCTGCTCAGTATTTAAGCCGGCCAAATCACTACGAAGCGACTCCAGTGCAGCCTGCCGATCGACTGCAGAAGCGTCCAGTAGCTGGAAAACCTGCAGAGCCTCTGCGGTGGACTGAAAGTCAGTTGATATATCGGCCGGGGCACTGACCCAGCCCGCAGGTTGTTGAGACGTCTCTAGCCAATGGAGAGCGGCACCAACATTGACGTCTTTATCAGCAGACTGGTGGTCTGCGCCGCTGTGTGCGTGCCCATTTAAGGTAATAAAGAAGAGAAGTAATGCAAAGACGTTGAATATACAGTTCGATCTTTTCCTGCCCACAGCCAAGACTCCGCTTGTACATGAAACACACTGTAGCGATGCAGGAGGCGGGGGGTTATCCAAAACCCTCTTAATATCAAATTTGATATTAATCAGCATCCCTGCCTACAGAATATCTATTGACAGGGATCCTATAGAGCACTTACCAAGAAAACCAGACGAAAACGGACCAGAACCGTGAAACACTGTAAAACGCGGACAAATTGATAAATCAGTCACATATTGCCGTGCCAGTTCAGTCTTGAACAACTCTTCGTCGTGTGCCGGCGCCATCGGAATAGTTGGGTTTTCGACGTCTGACGCTAGTCGCAGCAGGGACAGCGAGGGTCGTTCTGCAGAAGGGCCGCAGGGGTCGCAAAGCGAACGTTTAGGCGCACTTGTTTGCGACGACGTTTCTAGCCTCCCCCTGAAGCTCCGTAAAAGCCTGGAATTTAACCTGGCTGATTTTCCTCAGGGCTTCCGAGAAAAATGTGGTCAAGTCTCGCCGGAAAGCGTCTCGATTATCCGACAGTCCATGATAACCCCGCCCTCACAACATTTGCTCAGTCTCTCCAGCTCCAGCTCCATCGCACGCAGATCGCTCAGTCGAGAGCGCACCTGTGCCAACTGCTGCTCAACTTTG
>Ga0136598_1000829_pt1 | contig 13920 bp, 11 predicted proteins | sample AntRauTorcE11899_FD_104790 | JGI IMG/M metagenome (GOLD analysis project Ga0136598, IMG submission 104790) | Saline lake microbial communities from Rauer Islands, Antarctica - Metagenome Torckler E11 #899 | ecosystem: Environmental > Aquatic > Non-marine Saline and Alkaline > Saline | place... | reverse complement strand
GAACACCTGCGCGCTACGATCCGGCAGATGCTTGATCATGCCTCCCGCCAAGATCAGGCCCGATGGGTCCAGCACCTGATTAACCCACCTCAGCAACCAAGCCAGGTAATCCGCCTGTCGCGGAATTCGCATAACCACCAGATCGAACGCCACTACTGGCGGCTTCAGCCAGCTTTCCGGCTCGAGGTAGGGCAGATTGTCAGTGACGTTGAGGCGCAGCGCGGAAATCAGCGCTGCGCTGTCGGCCAGAGTCACCGGCGAAAATCCGGCAAGCCCCAGCGTCAGTGCCCCGAATTGGTCATCAAGAATCAGCACCCGCTGTTCTGGCCAGTTTCTGAGACCTTCCAGCGCCTGTTCAAGCAGCAGCTCGTCAGCGGCATCCCAGCCACGCAACCCGCTTGCACGGCTTCCCGGTCGCCTGAGAGAGAGTTCAACACCATTAATCTGAAGCAGTTCATCCGGCATAACGGTCAGGTTTCACTCATCTTTTTCAGAATCAGGAGCATCAGACGACATTCTAGGCTGATTATTCTAGAAATTAACTCTAACCTTCAGTCCAGTGACATTTAGCCGCATCCAAAAGGTTGTTTATGATTCCGGATTCCCTCAAGCAGCGTTACGAAAGTCAGGTTCGCCCACAATTCGATCGGGCTTCGGGCGAGCTCCGCAAGGTTCTCAAGGATCTGGGCGTTTCCATGGATGAAGAACGCTCTCTCAAAGAGGTGATCACGCAGATCCGGGCCAAAAACCCGACCTTCCGGGATCTGACCCTGAATCTGGATATGGCGACATACGACCTGCGCAAGAAGCTCTGGTGGGACGCCAACATGCTGAGGGCCTATGCCTACGACAGAGCCGGCAAGACCTATGAAACCGACGTTGCGGCCAGGTTCATCCAAGCGCGAGAGCGTGCCGAAACCGAAGCGCGAAAGCTCTTTGATCAGTTACGTGAACTGACAAGCCGCAAGGCGCCCGAAGCAGACACTACGGACGGCCAATAGCCCTTAGCCCTTAGCCCTCCAACATTTCCCTTTCGTTTGGTCCTTTGTTCAGGACACAAACCTTTTGCCCCTCACCCCAGGGGCTTTTTTTTACCTCGACATCAGGCTTTTCGGGCAGACCAGACAACAAATTTCGTGTCTTCCGACAGAACCGTCGCCCGTCCGATATGTTGCTGAATCAACGCCTTGTAGGGTAAAAACCGGTTGGCCACCAGCCGCAACTCCCCGCCTTTTACCAAGTGACGACTGACACCCTGAAGAAACTGCTCAGTCACGGAAGTGTCGGCGCGAATACCGGTATGAAACGGAGGATTAGTGACTACCGACTGGTACTGACCTGCGATTGCCGAAAGGCCGTCCGAGGCGGACACTGTTCCCTCTGCACCCGCCCGGTCGTAGGTAGCCCGGGCGCAGGCCACTGCCTGGAACTGGACGTCTACCCCGTCCACCGGGTAGACCGTGTCAGACCGCTGAGCCTGAAAGCGCTGCCACCAGGCGCCAATCACACCGGCACCACAGGCGAAATCCAGAGTTTTCCCGGGCGCCAGCGGCTTCCTGGCCAGGGTGTCCAGCAACATGGCGGTTCCGGCATCCAGTTCACCGTCACTGAAAATACCGGGCAAGCCCGCCACATCCAGGGCGATGCCATTATTTTCAACACCATGCCACTGCATCCAGTCCGCCAGCCGAAAATCGGTGGATGGCGATACCGCATCTGCCTGCCAGACCTGGCAATGGCGGGCATTGTCTATTTTCTCCGCCTGTGGCATCTGCTCACGTAGTTGCCGGACCGCACCGGCAATTCCCTCTTTTTTCTCACCCACTAGGATCACGCGGCCGCCATCTGCTACCAGCCAGAGTGCCAGCGACAGCCGAAGTGACAGCTCAGAGCGTGATTTCGGGAGGAAAACAGTCACGGTATCTGCCCTGCCCGCAGCCAACACCGGGTCGTCATAACCAAAGGCGATAGCCCACGAATCATGGGAGTGAAGAAGCGCTCGGGTGCCCGCGTTTTCAGTCATCACCAGACCATTAACGGTGATCTGGTCGAGCAGGCCCGGGTCAGTCAGTCCGAGAAAGGCAAGACGGCCTGACAGCCGATCGCGATTTTTCAGCAACGCTTGGTGAGAGTTCGGCAATGCGGACATGGTTCAGAGCACCCTTGAGACAATCCGGGGCTACTTTAAACGGAATGGAAATGGAACGGAAACGCTTACTTGTAACCGGAGACCATGGTGGCTTTCAACGCATCTTCCGGGGACATGCCCCAGTTTTCAGGGGATGCGGACTTCGACTGCACGCTGCCGGACGGGCGACTATGGCGGTCAGACACTTTTGAGTCTCTGCGAACACTCATGGCGGTCAGCGCTTTCTGCATCATCTCTCGCATGGTTCAACTCCTCAGTTATCACATAATTAGTGTAACAACCGGGATAGCCAAAAACTGTGATGACACCGAGGGTCAACAAGTGACGCTCATCACGAATTGTTGACACAATTCGACACCGGATGTGTCGCTATTTCTGACGCCCAGCGCGGACGGGCCGCAAAACCAGCTCATCGACGCTACTTTGCCTAATGCCATCTTTTTCGCTGTCAGAGCCGATATGCAATCCCATATCCCGCAGCAAACCATCCTTCAGGTCGTAAACAAACCCGTGAACGGTCAATGCCTGGCCCCGTCGCCAGGCTTCCTGCACGATGTTGTTCTGGCACACATGGGTCACCTGCTCAACTACGTTCAGCTCACAGAGCCGGTCGACCCGGTCCTGCTCGCCCTCAATACCGTCCAGCACATGCTGATATTTGTCCCTGACGTCCTGGACATGGCGCAGCCAGTTGGCAATCAGCCCGAAACCCTCGTTGTGAAGCGCCGCTCTGACACCGCCACAGCTATAGTGTCCCACAACCAGAACGTGCTTCACCTTCAGCACGTCCACGGCAAACTGAAGCACCGACAGACAGTTGAAATCGGTATGAACCACCACATTGGCGACATTCCGGTGAACGAACAGCTCGCCGGGCATCAGATCAACAATCTGGTTCGCCGGCACCCGGCTATCCGCACACCCGATCCACAGATACTCCGGTGCCTGCTGGTTTGAGAGCTTCTCAAAAAAGTCCGGATTTGCTTCCTTGATACCGGCTGCCCAGGCTCTGTTTTTCTCCAACAACGCATCCAGCTGCCCCATTCAACGCCCCTCTTGATCAAAAAACTACCCGGTCAAACAACGACACAATGACACGGTTCGAGCGGCATTGAACGGTAATCAATGCCACAACGCAATAGTCACTGAACCTCACTGACGATCTCCTCACGCTGGGTGTGCAAAGTGGCCTGGGCAAGATCAAGCAACTCCCGCAACGCCACAGAGAACATGGCATATTCGGGTTCACGCACGCCTTTAAGCTCCGCAAGCATGGTTTTCCAGCGATGTATCAGCGTGACATGGCGCTCCATCCAGCCATCCACGCATACGCTTACGTCATCCGGCTTGCCCGCAATTCGCAGCACTCCGGTCGTCAGGGCCCGCTGCTGCCAGTCCAGATCTTCACGGAAGCTTTCCCGGGCAAGTGCCTGCCAGTGTGATGCCGGCGTCAGCGATGCGATGGCCTTGGCAAACCAGTTCAGATCAAGCTTGTCGCCGAGATTGTAATACAGGTTGGCCACTGTTTTGAGCGGCATGCCCGTTGCCTCATGGGCCTCGATAATACCCAACGAGGAGTAGAGGTAATTGGTTCCCGACACCACCGATGCCAGCTCGTCCGGAAGCCCCACCTCTACCAGTTCGTCGTGACGACGCTTCCATTCCTCCCTGGCCTGATCACCCAGGTACTCGGGCAGGTCGGAGGTAATCATCCACACGTTGTCTGCAAACCGCTCCATGTGGCTCTGAATGCTGAGTTCTGCCCTGCGGTTGCGCAACAACCAGCGCACCGCACGCCGGATCAGGCGCATCAGGTCGTTCATCAGCTCAACCTGAAGTTTTGCCGGAATAAAGTAATCGAGATACTCGATCTTGTCCCACCAGGTATCCAGGCGGAACACGTCACGGGCTATGATCCAGGCCAGCGCGACAGAGGCCGCATCAGCACCGGTGGACTGTTTCAGTCGCTCCACAAAGGTAATGCCCATGTGGTTAACCATGTCGTTGGCGATCTGGGTGGCAATGATTTCGCGGCGTAGCTGATGCTCACCCAGCTCCTTCGAGAATTTCCGGGTCAGATCCTTAGGGAATACCTTGTACATCTCGCCCGCCAGCAGAGGTTCATCCGGCAGAGAACTGTTGATCAGCGTTTGTTTCAGATCGCCTTTCACGTAGGAAATCAGCACCGACAACTCCGGCCGGGTCAGGCTCTTCTTGTCGAGCTTGCGCTCGGACAGCGTCTCATCGTCCGGCAGAAATTCCAGGCTTCGATTGAGCTTGCCCTCGCTTTCCAGAGTGTTCATCAGTCGGCGGTATTCCTCCAACCGGGTGACAGCGCCTACGCTGGCGATACTGATCGCCTGAGCCTGACGGTAATTGTTTTTCAGGACCAACCTGGAAACATCATCCGTCATTTCCCCCAACATCTGATTACGCTGCTTATCCGTCAGGTCGCCCATCGCAACGGCGTGGTTCAGAAGAATCTTCATGTTCACTTCATGGTCCGAGCAGTCGACACCACCGGAGTTATCGATAAAGTCGGTGTTCAGTCTTCCCCCGTGCAGAGCGAATTCGATACGTCCAAGCTGGGTCATGCCCAGATTGCCGCCCTCGCCGATGATCTTGCAGCGCAGTTCAGAGCCATCCACGCGAAGTGCATCATTCGCCTTGTCGCCCACATCACCATGGGTTTCGCTCTTGCTTTTCACATAGGTGCCGATGCCCCCGAACCAGAGCAGATCCACCTGGGATTTCAGGATGTGGCTCATCAGCATGTTCGGTGGCACCCGGTCCGATTTGATGCCCAGCAACTTTTTCATCTCCGGACTGACGGGTATGGATTTGGCGCTGCGGTTGAAAACGCCGCCCCCTTTGGAGATGAGTTTGTTGTCGTAGTCTGTCCAGGACGACCGGGGCAGCTCGAACAGGCGCTTTCGCTCTTTATAGCTTTTTTCCGGGTCCGGCGACGGGTCGATAAAGATGTGCATATGGTTGAACGCCGCCACCAATTTGGTTTTCTCGGACGACAACAGGCCGTTACCAAACACATCACCCGCCATGTCACCGATACCAATGGCCGTGAACTCATCCAGTGCCGGGTTAATACCCGATTCGCGGAAGTGACGCTCTACTGATACCCAGGCACCACGGGCGGTGATGCCCATTTTCTTGTGGTCGTAACCGTTACTGCCACCGGAAGCGAACGCATCCCCCATCCAGAAGCCGTATTCAGCCGCCAGCCCATTAGCAATGTCAGAGAAAGTGGCCGTGCCTTTATCGGCAGCCACCACCAGGTAATGATCATCTTCGTCATGGCGCACCACCGCTTCGGGTGGTTTTATGCCTGCATCCACCAGGTTATCGGTAATATCCAGCAAGCCCCGGATAAAGGTTTTGTAGGCCACGATGCCTTCTGCCTGGAACGCCTCACGATCCGACATATCCGGCAGCCGTTTCGCCACGAAGCCGCCTTTGGCGCCCACGGGCACAATCACCGCATTTTTGACCTGCTGAGCTTTTACCAGCCCCAGAATTTCGGTGCGGTAATCCTCGAAACGGTCAGACCAACGCAGGCCACCCCGGGCCACTTTGCCGCCCCGAAGGTGAACACCCTCCACTCGCGGCGAGTACACGAAAATTTCGAACATGGGCAGCGGCAAAGGCACATCGGGAATCATGTGAGGATTAAATTTCACGCTGATGTAGGGCTTGGTGTTGCCCTCTCCATCAGGTTGGTAATAGTTGGTGCGCAGAGTCGCTTGCATCAACTCGATAAACAGCCGCAATACCTTGTCTTCGCTGAGGTTTTCAACGTTATCCAGCCCGGCACTGAATTCAATTTCAAGCTTTTGCTGCGCAGCTTTGCTCTTGCCCGGGCTCTGGTAGCGCTCCGGGTTAAAGCGAACCTCAAAGAATTCCAGCAGCAAGCGGGCAAGGCCCACATGGTTGACCAGCGTGTTGGAAATGAAGGTCTGACTGTTGGACACCCGGATCTGGCGCATGTAGCGGGCAAAAGTTCGCAGCAGTGCAATCTCCCGCCAGCTCATATAGGAGTACAACAGCAAGCGGTTAAAGGCATCGTTTTCCGCGTCGCCGTACCAGACACGACTGAACAGATCCTCAAAAATAGGCCGGATCCGATGAAGATCAACCACTGAACCGCCGGTGGTCTGAAGCGTAAAGTCATGAATCCAGACCACGGCTCCCTGGCGATCTGTCACCTCAAACGGATGCTCCCCAATCACCCTGAAACCAAGATTGTCGAATATGGGCATTACGTCAGACAGAGGCAGGGTTTCGTCCGGGAAGAACAGCTTGAAGTGCAGCGTGTTCTAATCTTCCTCCAGGGCCCGATAGAAACTCATGGTGAGTTTCTTCTCTTTGGCAGATACCACGATGTGATCCAGATCAATCGCAGCGCGACGGGGCGAGAACATATCCTTGTAACTGGCCGGAAACGCCGAGCCGTATAGCCGATACATTTCATTGCCCTGCTCTTCGCCATAAGACTCGTTCAGGGATTCCAGCAAACCGTCGCGCCAGGACTGAGCCAGAGCAATGACTTGTTCCCGGATTTCCTGAATCGGGAGCTGACGGTTTTCAACCCGGGGTACCCGAATAGTGAACTGCACACGAGCCAGTACCGATTCGGAGAAGTGAGCAACAAACTCGATGTCTTCTGCTTCAAGGGTCTCGACCAGAACCTGCTGGACCTTCAAGCGCAGTTCAGTGTTGTAGATATCCCGTGGGAAGAACGCCAGGCAGGTGACGAACTGGCCGTATACATCCTCGCGCATAAACAGCTCAATGCGACGACGCTCCTGGATGTAAAGGATATTCTTGGCGACCGAGAGCAGGTCAGACGGTTCGATTTCAAACATCTCGTCCCGGGGATACACCGTCAGAATCTGATCCAGCTCTTTACCGGCGTAATCGTCCCGCATAAATCCAGAACGCCGCATCACCGTCTCAAACTTTTTCCTGAGTAACGGAATCTCATCAGGGCGCTCGTTGTATACCCGGGACGTATAAAGCCCCAGGAAGCGCCACTCTCCCACCACATCCCCTTTTTCGTCAAACTTTTTTACAGCGATGTAGTCAGGGTAGGCCGGCCGGTGCACACGGGAGCGTTGCGCGGATTTGGCAAAAATGAAAATGTCGTCGGTGCGGGTCATTTCATGGCGGGTGCGCTGAGGCAGCTCATTCAGCCTGACCATGTCGGGCCGTTCGTTATTGACCCTCAAAATGCCCAGTTCCGAGTTCTCAACCCGGCGTACAACCATGCCTTTTTTGTCTTTGACGAAGTCATACTCGTCGTAGCCAAGAAACGTGAAATGGTCTCTGACCAGCCAGTCCAGAAACGCCTTGGCTTCCTGCTTGTCTTCGTCATCAATAAAGGCTGCGGTGGCTTCCAGCTCCTTGCTGATCTGGCTCACCTTCTCCTTCACGATCGGGAAATCGTTTACCGCAATTCGCACCTCATGAAGAATGTTCTGAAAGACCTGTTCCAGATCATGCAGATCATCCTTGCTACTGTGCCGGTCGATTTCCAGCACGATAAAAGCTTCGTAGCTGGTATTGCTGGCTTTCTTTTTGGGCGGATAAAGCTTCGTCAGCTTGCCGCCGGAATCACGCTCGACCTGCAGAATCGAATGCTGGATCGAGTGAGTACCAATTTCTCGCTGGTTGATGGCAATCCGCAGGGAGTCGATGAGAAAAGACATGTTCGGGTGCAGGATATAGATAATGGTATGCGTCGATTGCCATCCGTCGCTCTCAAGATCCGGGTTGAAAACAGAAACTGGCGACTCGTACTGTTCCCGCTTTTGCAGGAACTGCCAGGCCGATAGAGTGCCGCCGTAGGTGTCGGAGAATCGTCGGTGAGCCAGCTCTTCAAGGGGAATGTGGGCGAAATGCTGCTTGGCGAACTCCATGATTTTTTTCGCTTCTGCATCCGCGATTTTCTCAGCGAAAGCATCCCCCAGCTGCTCGAAAAACTGATCCTTGCTGGCGATTGTCAGCGCATTCATAGTCAACCCCTGAAAGTGTGAAATAAACGTAACCGTTGGTCTGTGACATAAGGATAGTCAAACCCTTGATTTTTGCCGCTCAGATGCGAAAACTGCGACATCTACTTACGTGAACCGTTTCTGAACCGGAGTGAGCAACACCCATGGCATTACAGGATACGTTCGGCGACCTGAGAACTCAGTTAGCGAAAAGGATAATTGGCCAGGAAAAACTCGTTGATCGCCTTTTGATTGCCCTGCTGGCAGACGGTCATCTATTGGTCGAAGGTGCGCCCGGTCTTGCCAAAACGACGGCTGTCAAGGCCCTGGCCGAGCACCTGGAGGGCGACTTCCACCGCATCCAGTTCACACCGGATCTGCTACCTTCGGATGTCACCGGCAGTGAAATCTACCGCGCCGAAACCGGTCAGTTTGAATTCCAGCACGGCCCGATCTTCCATAACCTGGTGCTGGCAGACGAAATCAACCGCGCACCTGCGAAGGTTCAGTCCGCGCTGCTGGAAGCCATGGGTGAGCGGCAGGTCAGTGTCGGCATGCGCACCTTCCCGCTTGATCGCCTGTTCATGGTGATGGCCACCCAGAACCCCATTGAACAGGAAGGCACCTATCCACTCCCGGAAGCCCAGCTCGACCGATTTCTGATGCACGTTGTGATTGACTACCCATCGGCGGAAGCGGAAAAGGCGATTCTGCATCTGGCGCGGAACGACTTCCGTCGTGGCCAGATCGCAGCCGAGACTAAAGTCTCCGCCGAGCAGGTCTTTGGGGCCCGCAACGAAGTGTCCGATATCTACATGTCCGAAACCGTCGAACAGTATCTGCTGGCTCTGGTGCTGGCGACTCGCTCACCGACATCCGTCGATCCTGAACTGGCCCGCTGGACCGCTTTCGGGGCAAGCCCCCGTGGCACCATTGCTCTTGACCGTTGCGCCCGCGCCCACGCATGGTTGGACGGCCGTGACTATGTCAGCCCGGATGATGTCAGAACGGTTGCTTTCGATGTGCTCAGGCACCGAATTCTTCTGACCTTTGAAGCCGAGGCTGAAGGAATAACGGCAGACACCATCATCAAACGCCTGATTGCACACGTTCCGATAGCAGCCTGATGGCCGTGGCCATGACACCCACAGAGCCCGCTACCCACATTACGCTGCCGCAACTGATTCGCCTGCAGGCGGATGCCCGCGCCCTGAAGCTGCCCGCGGCCAGCCAGGTGCGCTCCCGGCAGGCTGGACTGCAACGGTCACCCCGCCGGGGCCGTGGCATGGCTTTCGCCGAGGTACGCCAGTACCAGCCCGGCGACGATATCCGCAGCATCGACTGGCGCGTCACTGCGCGCCGCCAGTCACCTCACACCAAACTGTATGAGGAGGAGCGGGAACGCCCGGTATTGCTGCTGTGCGATTTGGGGCCATCCCTGTTTTTCGCCAGCACCGGAGCCTACAAACAGGTGCGTTGCGCGCAACTCGCCGCCATTCTGGCGTGGCTGGCGTTGTGGGCAGGCGATCAGGTCGGGGGCATCGTATTTGATGGCCAGAGCCTTTCGGTCCAGCGCCCGGCAAGGCGTAAAAAGTCGGTGCTGAAAATACTGGACACCCTTGCCAGCCTTCAGCGAATTCGCGGCCAGGACGCGGAGGCACCTGCTCCGGACGGCCCGACGGCAAATCTGGATACCGCGCTGGGCGAGGCAAGACGCGTGGCCCACACCGGCAGCCGGATTTTTGTTATCAGTGATTTCATGCACATGAGTGACGATACCTCGCGTCTGCTGGGATCGCTGGCAAAACACAACACGGTCAGCGCGCTGCGGATCGTGGACCCGCTGGAACTCCGACTTCCGGACACTGGTCGATTTGCCATTGCCGGAGAGGACGGCCCGGTCTGGTTTGACGGCCGCAATCCCCGATTCCAGCAGGCTTACGCCGCGAAAGTGGCCGGGCACAGCGCACTGCTGGACGAATGTTTTCGCACCGCTGGCATCAGACCAGCCACGGTCATGACCGGTGACGAGCCAGCCATAGCGCTTCAGGCACTGCTTGGCCCCCGGGGACACATTGGTTAACGACTCACTTGCGGATTAATGATGGAACAGGACCCACTAAGCCAACTCAGAGACATTCATATTCCGGCGCCCGGCGGCTTCTGGCCGCCCGCGCCCGGGTGGTGGATTCTACTGCTGATTCTGATTGCGCTAATCGCGCTTGTCACGCTGGTCATTCGCCGTCGCAGGCAACGGAACGCCTGGTACCGCGTGGCCAATCGCGATCTAGGCAGGCTGGCCCAGCGGGCTGCCGTGACCGGCCGCTGGTTCAGCGAACTTAACGTCCTGTTGAAACAGTCCGCTCTTGCCCGTTATCCGGAGCAGCAGCCAGAATCCCTGACCGGGCCCGACTGGGTCAGCTTTCTGCTGGAAACCAGTCCCAAAGACCGAGTCGCCTCCCGGCCGGTTGTAACCGCACTGGTTGAGAGCTGCTACCAGCCCTCCCCAAGCTGCTCCCCCGACGATGCCATCCGGTTTGCCCGGCTCTGGATGGGAGGGCAGAAATGCTGAGCTTTGCCTACCCCTGGCTGCTGGCATTAATCGCCCTGCCGCTGTTGCTGAATGCCCGCAAACGCAGGGCGCCCGCCGTGGAAGCACCGGTGTTGCCCACCGGACACTGGCTTTCGGATCTGCCCGGCGTCAGCCGCAGTGGCAGCCGCAATTCGCTGCTGCAAACACTCGTACTGCTGATCATATGGGTGCTGCTGGTAACGGCGCTGGCGCGGCCACAACACGTGGGCGAACAGGTCCAGCTTCCGGTCACGGGCCGTGACCTGCTGCTTGCGGTGGACATCTCCCCCAGCATGGACGAACAGGACATGGTGGTTCAGGGGCGCAGTATTAACCGCCTGCAGGCGGTCAAACGGGTGCTCCACGACTTTATCGAGCGCCGGGAGGGTGACCGCCTCGGCCTTTTGCTGTTCGGCACCGAGCCCTACATCCAGGCACCACTGACCTTTGACCGGCGCACGGTCCGGACCCTGCTCGACGAATCCGGCATCGGTATGGCGGGCCGGGCAACGGCCATTGGCGACGCCATCGGTCTGGCGGTTAAGCGGCTGCGCAACCGGCCCCAGGAACAGCGTGTCGTCATCCTGCTCACTGACGGCGCCAACACCGCAGGCGAAATACCACCGGACAAGGCTGCTGAAATTGCCAAAGCGGCCGGGGTACGAATCTATACCATCGGCATTGGCGCAGAATCCATGGTTCAGCGGGGGCTGCTGGGGTCTCGTCGCATTAACCCTTCCCGGGATCTCGACGAAGGCCTGCTGACGCGCATGGCACAGCAAACCGGTGGCCAGTACTTCCGCGCCCGCAGCCTGCCGGAGCTGGAACTGATTTACGAAAGCATCAACCAGCTTGAACCGATCGAACTTGAAGGTAAACGCTATCGCCCGGTAAACGAGCTCTACGCCTGGCCCGCAGGCCTGGCGGTGCTGATCTGGCTGGCGCTTCAGCTGGGCCGGGCGCTGATGCTTGCGAGAGCCACCGGCACCCATCACCGGGAGAGTAATGAGAGTGATCATGGCTGATTTCCATTTCATTCGCCCACTCTGGCTGCTTCTGCTGATTGCCGCTCTGGTGATGCCTTTGGTGCTGCGCAAATTCCGCAGTAACGACAGCGGCTGGAGCCGGGTAATCCCATCCCGACTGCTGACCCCCCTGATAAGGTCCTCCGGCAGCCCGGGCTCGGGTGCGCGCTCCCCCACTGTTCCGCTGATGCTTGCCATTGCACTGCTCTCGGTCGCGCTTGCCGGACCTTCCTGGCGGGAGGTGCCGGCGCCGCTTCAGCAACAGAATGACAGCCTGGTGATTGTTCTGGACCTGTCACTGTCGATGCTGGCGACCGACGTCGAGCCGGACCGCCTGACCGTTGCCAAGCGCAAGATACGCGACATACTCGATGCCCGCGAAGGCAGCCTGACCGCCCTGGTGGTTTATTCCGCAGACGCCCATGTGGTGACTCCGCTCACCGACGACAGCCAGACCATTAAAGGCATGCTGGATGTGCTGGATCCGGTCATCATGCCAGCCACCGGCAACCGAGCTGATATCGGCATCAGGCGGGGGCTGAACCTGCTGGAACAGGGTGCTCCCGGCAAAGGACGACTTCTGCTGATTGCCGATGGCGTGTCTGACCGCTATCAGGGCAACGTCCGCGCCGCTCTGGCCGACAGCGCCTACTCGCTCAGCACTCTGGTGGTTGGAACTACCAAGGGTGGCCCGATCCCTCTGGCGCAACAGGGCTTTATCCGCGACAAGGGAGAGATTGTCATCACCCGGTCTGACCCGGCGTCCATGCAGGCAATGGCGGAAACGGGCGGCGGCGACAGTCTGGCCCTGACAATCACCAATGCCGACATCCGGGCTCTTGAGCTGCGGTCAGAGGATGCCGACGAATGGGAAACCAGCGAACAAAACCTCACTGTCAATCGATGGCAGGACGACGGCTACTGGCTGCTCTGGCTTGCCCTTCCGATTGCGTTACTGGGCTGGCGCAGAGGCGCCGTGCTCCTGGTGCTGTTCACTGTGTTGCCACTGACACCACGCCCCGTTCAGGCTCAATCCTGGGATGGCCTCTGGCAGCGGGAAGACCAGCGGGCGCCGGAAATGATTCGCCAAAACCCGGAGCAGGCCGCGCAAAAACTGGAAGACCCGGACCTTCGTGGTAGCGCACTCTACCGTCAGGGGGAGTACGACAGCGCAGCAGAAACCTTTGCCCGGGGCGACGCGCCTGCTGCAGCCTACAATCGTGCCAACGCCCTGGCCAGAGCAGGAAAACTGGAAGAAGCTTTGAAGACCTACGATCAGCTGCTTGAAAAGCGGCCCGAGCATGAAGACGCCCGGTTCAATCGCGATCTGGTCAAACAATTGCTGGAGCAACAACAACAGAGCCAGTCCGAAGAGCAGGGCGATGAATCCGGTGATCAATCCGACCAGCAGCAGAGTTCTGATCAACAAAGTTCTGATCAACAAAGTTCCGACCAGCAGAGCTCCGATAGCCAGCCCGAAGATCAGAACCAACCTGGTGAGAACCAGAGCCAGAGTGAACCGTCGGAAAACCAGCAGCAACAGAAGGGTCAGAACGGTCAGCAGCCGCAGGAGGACAAGGCTTCAAAGCCGGGTGAAGAACGGCCGCAGGCCGATAGCGACTCAGGAGAAAACAACGAGCAGCAGCGGCAACCACAGGCGCCCGCCGAGCTGGACACCGCTCCCCTTACCCAGGGTCAGGAACAGTGGCTAAGGCGGGTTCCGGACGACCCGGGCGGACTGCTGCGCCGCAAATTTCTTCAGCAGTTTCAGCAAAGGGACACACAAACCGACGAGGGCGACACACCATGGTAAACCGGCTGGTTTTTCCACTCATTCTGATCCCGATTCTGTGGGCCCTGGTTACCACTGCCACTGCATCTGAAACCCTGTCGGTCGAGCCGGACCGCGAGCGCCTTTACCAGGGTGAGGTGCTTAGCCTGGCTATAAAAGGCACCATGACGATCGATATCAATCTAAGCAATCTTTTTGACTTCGATACATCGAGCCTGCCACAACCGGATATTGAAAAGGTTAAAGACGATTTCGAAATCCTCGCACAAAACCAGCGTTACTCCATCCAGACCGTGAACGGTGAGATGATTGGCGAGGTGACCTGGACCTATCAGCTTGCGCCCAATAAGTCGGGGCAGCTGACCATTCCCTCT
>Ga0136598_1000794_pt1 | contig 14153 bp, 14 predicted proteins | sample AntRauTorcE11899_FD_104790 | JGI IMG/M metagenome (GOLD analysis project Ga0136598, IMG submission 104790) | Saline lake microbial communities from Rauer Islands, Antarctica - Metagenome Torckler E11 #899 | ecosystem: Environmental > Aquatic > Non-marine Saline and Alkaline > Saline | place... | reverse complement strand
TATTCAATCCACTTAACCTCACAAACCCACCCCTGCCTAATCGCTGAACGCGATTTTGGCTGTCCCCTCCCGAGAGGGGATTAATTAATAAAAAAACCCGGACTCGAAAATCGAGACCGGGTTAATTATCCATAACGCCGGAAGAGACTTTTAGCGGAGACCTACCGGCATTAAGACATAAACCAATATACAAATGAGTAACGTAAAATTCGCATACTGGGTACCAAATGTCAGCGGTGGCCTTGTGGTTTCAAAACTACCACAAATGACCAGCTGGGATTTCGAAGCAAACAAAAAATACGCACAAACAGCGGAGCGGGTGGGGTTTGAGTACGCCTTGCTGCAGACGCGGTTTATCGCAAGCTACGGTGCTGATAATCAGCTTGAGGCAGCAGCACTCGGATCTGCTCTTGCCGCTGTGACCAATAAGATAAACCTTATTTCGGCCGTTCATCCGGGTCTTTGGCATCCGGCCGTGTACGCAAAAATACTGTCAACTATTGATAAAATCAGTGATGGCCGCGTAGCCGTAAATGTGGTCAGCGGCTGGTTTAAAGGTGAGTTTACGTCCTTTGGCGAGCCGTGGCTGGAACATGACGAGCGGTACAGACGATCAGAGGAATTTATTGAGGTACTGCGAGAACTCTGGACCGAAGAGGAAACCAACTATCGCGGTGATTTTTATCAAATCTCCGATGCACCTCACAAACCAAAGCCAAATAAAGGAGGTATTCCAATATTTCAAGGCGGAAATTCCAAAGCCGCCAGAAAAATGGCAGCCAGGGTATCGGACTGGTATTTCATGAACGGGAATACCAATTCAGGTATCAAAGAACAAATCGACGATGTAAAACAGCTTGCTGAAAAAGAGGGACGCGACGTAAAATTTGCCCTGAATGGGTTTGTTATAGTCCGGGATACAGAGGTGGAAGCAATCGATCAACTGGAACAGATTATAGGTCACGCAAACGAAGATGCCGTCAATGATTTCAGAGACGCCGTCCAGCAGGCCGGGGCTTCATCAAAAGAGGGTGAAGGAATGTGGGCCGATTCTTCCTTTGAAGACCTGGTCCAGTATAACGACGGATTTAAAACGGGCCTCATTGGAACGGCTGAGCAAGTAGCTGACCGTGTTATAGAACTGAAACAACTGGGTGTTGACCTTATCCTGACCGGTTTCTTCCACTATGATGAAGAGCTGGAACACTTTGGCAAGGAAGTAATCCCACTCGTTCGGAGAAAGGAAGAAAAGCTGAAAGAAAAAGGAGTTGCAGCATGACCATTCTCAGAATTTCCGGAAGCCTGAGCCAGCAATCCAAAACGGAACTGGCGATTAAAAAAGCTCTTGAGTTTGTTCACGGTCGGAGTGATTCTGTCACTACTGACCTGGTCTCACTCTCTGATTATTCTCTTCTGTTTTGCGACGGACGGAATCCTGATCTCTATGACGGTGACACCCGAACGGTTCTTGATAAAATAGCCGAAGCGGACGCCTACATCGTGGGATCTCCCATCTATCGCGGAACATATTCAGGTGCATTTAAGAATCTGTTTGATCTTATTCCAAACGATACACTGAAAGGAGAGGTTGTCGGAATCGTTGCAACCGGCGATTCAGACCACCACTACCTTGCTATTGAACATCAGTTCAAACCGCTCTTTGGATACTTCAACGCCTACACGATTCCGGGTGGCGTGTATGCGTCCAATAAGCACTACATCGACGGCGAGCTGACAGATAATAACATCATCAACCGGCTGAACCGTCTCGCTGAAGAGACCGTGAGATTGTCAGCCCGCCTGAATAAAACCTACAGATGGCCTGACTATCCAACCATCAAACGCGAAGCTTTAACTGAATCCTAAAAACTGACCTACTATGAACCGGGGAATCACAAAAACCCATCTTGAAAAAGATTTTATCACCGAATCGGGCTACAGGTTTGAAAAGCCTGAAGCAGCCTATAAAACCTGGGGAACTCTCAGCGAAGACCGTGACAACGTAATCCTGATTTGCCATGCCCTAACCGGTCATGCTGCAGCCGATGAATGGTTTCCCGGGCTGATTGGTGAGGATAAACTCTACGATCCGGACAAGAACTTCATCATCTGTATCAACGTGCCCGGGAGTTGCTACGGTTCGGTAGGCCCGTGGACGGAAAACTCCAAAACAGGTAACCCCTATCGGTCGGAATTCCCTGATATTACAATTCGGGATATGGTTCGGTTTCAGCAGCTGCTGCTTGATCAGCTCGATATACGAGGAATTGAGCTTGTGATTGGCGGTTCCATGGGCGGCATGCAGGCACTTGAGTTTGCCATTATGGATCGTCGGGTACGATCAGCATGCCTGATTGCGATGGGGGCTGCGCACCGGCCGTGGGCTATCGGTATCAGCGAGGCACAGCGAGCGGCCATCCAGGCAGATCCGAAATGGAATGGCGGGAATTACGATTTTGATGACGGACCCGATCAGGGATTGGCGGCAGCACGCATGATGGCAATGATTACCTACCGAACTCCCGGCAACTACGACACTAAATTTGGGCGCCGAAAACAGGATGAGTCCGACCTCTACTCGGTTCAGTCATATCTGCGCTACCAGGGAGAAAAACTGGCCAAGCGATTTGATGCAAACTCTTACGTGATTTTATCGAGAGCGATGGATACTCATGATATATCCCGGTGCAGGCCATTAAAAGAGGTTGTACTGAACCGGGTTGAAATCCCTGTTCAGGTGATTGGGGTCGATTCAGACCACCTCTACCCTGTTAATGAGCAAGAAGAGCTGGCCCGGTTGCTCCCGAATAGTCGTCTACACCTGATAGAGTCACCTTACGGACATGATGCCTTTCTGATAGAATTTGAGCAGCTACACAACATCATTAAACCATTCAAGGATATTCAATCGATACTAACGTACTAATATGAGCAACTTAGCAGCATTGAGCAGAGAACTTTCTGTTCCGGGCGTTACATCAAATAAAACCGACATCTTCATAGCAGGTATCGGAGCCGTTGGTTTAACCCTGATTCGTCAAATTGACGGTCTTTCTGATGCCGACTCTTTTAATATTATTGGGGTATGCAATTCCAGGCGGGTACTTTGGACCCAAAATGAGGGTCCAAAGATCAACAAACAAATTCTTGCAAACGGTGACATCAAGAAGTGGGGCCAGATAATAAAAAAGCTTAAACCGGCCGATGGAAGAGATCTTGTATTTGTCGACGCCACCGGCGATCACGACGTTGCCGGCCTATACCTGGAACTCTTCGAAAAGGGTATTCACGTGGTGACACCAAGTAAAATTGCCAACACCCGAAAACAGGTCTATTTCGATCTGCTTCAAAAAACGGCGAACGAGCAGGATGTGAAGTTCTTATACGAAACAAACGTTGGTGCCGGCCTGCCCGTGCTGCGTACCGTCAGAGATCTTGTTAAAAGCGGTGATTTAATTAGAGAAATAAGCGGCGTTCTGTCGGGCACTATGACCTACATCTTTTCGCAACTTGATGCCGGAAACGCCTTTAGCGAAGCTGTGCTGAAAGCACGGCAGTTGGGATATGCAGAACCTGATCCCAGAGATGACCTGTCAGGTGAAGATGTTGCACGTAAAATGATGATTCTCTCGAGGGTCAGTGGTTATTCTGTAGAACGCGAAGATCTTGAGGTGGAACCCATTATTCCAGATGAACTGAAAGATGTGGATTCGGGTACATTTCTTGAGCGTCTGCCGGAATTTGACCAAGGGTGGAAGGAGAAACTCGAACAGCTGAAAAAATCAGGGAAGACTCTTCGCTATCTTGGAAAGATGGAAAAAGATCGTATACATGTTGGTCTTCAGGAGCTTGATATTAATTCACCGGTTGCCCGATTGCAGGGGACCAATAACATTATTCAGATTCGAACCCGGCGCTACAACGATCAGCCCTTAATTATACAAGGGCCGGGCGCGGGAAAAGAGGTGACTTCCGCCGGTGTACTTGCAGATATACGACAGATTATGAGAGGCGGGAGATGATTAAATTGTTTTGGAGTAAATTTTAAATCTATGTCAATTAATGTGAGAACTCTCTATACATTCTTCTTCGATAAATATGGACATCTGACATAATTGTAAGTTTTTCAGGTACTTTGAAAAGGTGATCTTGTAAAAGTGGAACAAAAATAACTACCCAAACTCCGCTGCTAAGTGTCATAATCCAACCCTCCCATGAATTGTATCAGTTCAAAGAATACAATTAATCAATCAAACATAACTATTCTCGATTGTTGATCAACAACATTTTAGCAGAAGGAAAATAACTACCATGAATATCTCTTGTTGCAAAGTACTGGTTTGAAGTAGACATCACATGCGGAATTTCTTCTGGTATAAATTCACCCTTTCCACTTGAACTATCTATAATATATGATACAGTATAATCCTCTCTATTTTCGTCTTGAAATGATCTAGTTAATTGAACCAAAATATATGTGCCTTTTATAGTTAAAGGCTCAAAGAAAAAATCGTTGATATTTTCATTCCTGCTATAAGCAAACCTTACTCTACCCTCATTAAGCGTGGTTGATACTCTTGGTAGGTTCAAGTCATCAAATCGAGTTGACCATTCTAATTCACCATCTTTAGCAGAATAGGCCTTTAACAGGGGTATAAACTGGTACAAAAATGAAACAGTACCCGATTCTTCATTACACACCATATTGCCAGCACTGAGCCTCTGGACTATATCCGGATAATTACTCTGGTAAGGTCTTCCGAATGAATAGAGATGTTCAAAACTACTTATGTTGTAAGCATGAATTAAGTCAATTTTGTCGTTTTCATCATTTATGTACCTATGTAAGAACACGTTACTAAACGTATAGAGAGTATCACCAATCGAACATATGCTACTCACACCATGCTTCAAATTTACGGTTTCAACGTATTGTGGCTCGGATGAGATGTTGAATATTTCAATTTTTGTAGCATCACTAACGAGAAGAAGGCTGTCTGAATAGACCATTATTTTTCGTGGATTCATAAACTCACCAGGTCCACTACCCTGCCTGCCAATAGTTCCTTTTAATTCTCCAGTTGAATCAAACTGGTGGACAGTAAATTGACGTGAGTCCAGTACAAACATTTCGCCCGATGAAGTTGTTGCCAGATCATCAATCATCCCAATTACTCGATTAAAATTTGAATCTTGGGTTTCAACTGAATATAGAGTGTCTGCGTATTTGATTAAATTTACTAAAGACTCATAATCTTGATTCAATTCATCGTTATCGATATTTAAAATACTAAAAGCGTCACTGTATGGGAGTAAATTTGAAGAAGTGGGATGTGTGGTATTTAATTCGTTACCAACATTATTGTTGCAGGAAATATGAACTACACTTATTATGAATAGAATTATTATTAATCTCATTTCCGTATTTTTTATTTAATATTGATGAATGGTTTTATAATCCAGTCACTAATTTCTTTTCTTCCCTTCAATATTAGAATTGGTTCTTCACTTAATAATTTCCTGTCTAAATCATTTGAATCATATTCTCTTACTGTAATAAAAATTTGTGGTGTAAAAGTTTCTTGTTGAAATTCACCAATGTATTTTAATACTCCATGATTATACCAATTATTCCCTGTAATCACTTCGTCAAATTTAGCGACTTCAAGTAAATGTTTTAGACCATCGTGAAGTTTCCAATCAATTGATATTCCAATTGATGTAAAGTTCATATTTTTAGAATTTGATTCTCTAGACAACCAAGATTTTGCCTTATCAAGTTCGAGTTGTTCTAATTGCTTACAAAACTGGCAATTTGAACTTGCTAAATATACTAAAGCAATTTCTTTTTGCTTTTTCTCATAACTTTGATAGTAATTATTTTTATTCCAATCTATATATAAATTAATGTCATTAAGCATTTCTGAAGAATACATTGCCGTGGCAAAGGAACTGAAAAACAGTAATAAAAAGATTAGAATTAGATTTAAGTTATTTTTGACTAACTTGATAAATTTCATTTTTATTAAGTACTATATTCAGGTTTAAAATATTTCTGATGCTCAAATAAAATTAATTTATTAAATATTAACATGAAGCTGATCCGAAAATAACCATTTTCGGATCAGCTTTGACATTTAAATGTTATCAATAGGGATTGCTGGACCACCAGAACAATTCTGGTCTGAACAATCACCACCACCATCTGTACAGTTTTCTGCTCCAGGTATACCCCAACATCTAAATTCCGCTTTTATAGGTTCGTAACCACAACCAAAATTCTCACATCCAGAGTCTGCAATACTGCTATTAAAAAAAGAACCTGACAATAGGCCGATGAAAATTGAAAGAGTAGTTATAACTAATATTTTATGCATTTTTTTCATATTTATTATTGGTTGGTTTAATATTTAAGGGCTCACTAATTTTAATTAAAAAAAAAAAGGAATAACAAAGCCTTTTTTTTAGATTTAAATACCCCGGATTATTACTTAGGACAAGCAAGTTCGTCACATCAATACTTTATATAGATTTTCAAAAATTGAATGATTACTACCTCCTACTAAGTGACACTATAAAAATCGGTAAACTTGTTGGCTGATATTCGGCAGATTATGAGGGATGGGCGGTGAGTACGTTCATTAAGCAATGAAATAGATCCATCATCAAAAAAAATTAACCAGATTAGTCCTCTGGTTCTTTTTTATAAAAATAGCGTGAGACAGACATTGAACCATAGGAAAGGACAGAAATGGCTAATCCATATAGGGGAATATAATCAACTACATTAAACCTCTCACATTCAAGGTGAGATTTAATTTGCAATCATTCTGGTAACTGAGAGAGACTTTTCAATAAACCACCGTCTCGAACCAATGTTGAAAATAAAAGTTTATTTTCGAGGCTTTTTGTAGACGGGTACATTTGAGCACGCTTCGCCGTACATCAGTTTTTGAACATATGGCAGGAGCTTCTTTGTAGCATACATATACACATCCGGCGGAACGTCCATTTTGCTGCACCCTTTCAGAAGAACAAATCGTCCGTCGTACTGCTGCCAGTCTACGAGATCCAGCTTCTCTTTAAACAGCTGTCGAAGCGCCTCGTCTTTTGTGCCGAAGTAGACATTACGTGCAAACTCTTCAGAGTGCTGAACCACAAGCATGTACGCCCACTTTGGTATGATGGCATCTGTTGAGCAAAAGACAGTGAGATAATGACCTTTAAACTGAGACCAGTCGAATGCATTCATTTTCTCTCTGAAGTCGTTTTCTTTGAGGATGAGCTCCTGAAACAGGAAATCTTTCAGATCTAAATCGTTGATCGTAATTCCCGCGGCAAATTTTTCAAGATCAACCGTCTCGAGTTTCGACTGTTTAACTTTGTTTACAATCTCTCCCATCGTACGCCTTTGCTATTTAATTATAAATTCTGAGTTCATTCAATCAGAGAGAAAAAGATTCTCCGCATGAACAGGTTCGAGCCGCGTTGGGATTGTAAAAATGGAACCCCTGCCCTTCAAGTCCGTCCGAGTAATCGAGTTCCGTACCGGCCAGGTAAAGAAAGCTTTTCATATCAACGATCAGCTTAATACCATCGTCCTCAAAGATCTTATCGCCGTCTTTAACTCCGTTCTCGGCATCAAAGTCGAGATCATAGGTTAGCCCCGAGCATCCACCGCTCATTACGGATACCCGCAACGGGGTTCCCTCCGGGTGATTATTGCTCAACCGAATCTGTTCAATTCTCTTGGCTGCCCGATCTGTGATTGAAATAGACATGTCGATTCCTTTTCTATACAGAAATTACCTGAAGTTCCGGATCAATGCGTTTTACCATGCTTTCAATGGCATAGAGTGTGCCTGATGTAGCTGTTGGACATGTACCGCAGGCACCCTGGTAGTGAACCTTCAGCCGGTTTCCATCAAGGCCCAGAATTTTCAAACCACCGCCGTCTGCCAGCAGATACGGACGCACCTGCTCATCGAGCAGCTGGTTTATTTGCTGGAGCCGGGGATCATCGGTATCCTGAACTTCTTTTGTTGCATGCACTTCACCATCTTCTTCTACATCTAACTGCGGCTGTGCCTCCCGGATTGGCGGCGCAAGTTTCCGCAGCAGATCCGACCACACTTCCTTACCGTCTTGAGTGACCGTAATATACTTATCTACATAGTAGACGTTTATGACGTGATCAATATTGAACAGCGCACTCGCAAGCTCATCGTGTTCAGCTTCTCCGCTGTTTTCAAATGATCGTGTCACACCGTTAGTGAGTGGTTCACCCAGCACAAATCGCATGGCGTCGGGATTCGGCGTTCGTTCTATTTCTTTAATTTTCGGCATAAGTCAGGGTATTTCTTTGTTACTAAATATTAAATCGGTCGATAAAAAAAGCTATTCAAAAAATGTCTTCACATATTCAATTCCATCGATCAGTTGATCGATGTCTTCCTTCGTATTATAAAACGAAAGTGATGCCCGGGTTGTTGCCGGAACGTTAAATCGTCTCATGATCGGCTGTGCACAATGGTGACCTGTCCGAACCGCAATTCCACGTTTATCGAGCAGTGTTCCCATATCGGAGGCATGGATGTGATCGAACACGAATGAAGCTACTGACGCACGATGATCGGATTCACCAATCAATCGAAGGCCGGGAACAGTTTTTAGTCTGTCCACCAGATAATTCACCAATTCATGCTCCCTATCGGCAATCGACTCCATTCCAATTGAGCTCAGATAATCAACCGCAGCTCCCAGTCCAATGCCGGCAGCAATTGGTGGCGTACCGGCCTCAAACTTAAACGGAGTTACATTGTAGGTTGTCTCCTCAAAACTCACCTTATCGATCATGTCTCCGCCACCTCTATAAGGAGGCATGGCGTCAAGGATCTCTTTCTTACCGTACAAAATGCCAAAGCCGGTTGGCCCGCACATCTTGTGAGCTGAAAACACGTAAAAGTCGCAGTCCATTTTCTGAACATCAATCACTTCGTGTGGTGCTGACTGAGCTCCATCTATCAACACGGCAGCGCCATACTCATGCGCAAGATCCGTAATCTGATCAACAGGATTGATGGTTCCAAGCGCATTGGAAATATGAATCACTGAGACGATCTTCGTCTTATTGGAAAGCATGGATTTGTATGCTTCCATGTCAAGATCACCGCGATCATCAACCGGGACTATTTTAATAACAGCACCGGTCTTTTCGGCAATCATTTGCCACGGAACAATATTAGCATGATGCTCCATCTCGGTAAGGATTATTTCATCACCTTCACTTAGATGTTGCCCGCCATAGCTACTGGCAACCAGGTTGATGGAATCAGTGGTGCCGGTGGTAAAAATAATTTCATCTTTCAGCCGCGCATTTAGAAACAACTGAATTTTTTCGCGCGTCCCCTCGTATGAATCCGTCGCACGCTGACTGAGCATATGAATGCCACGGTGAACATTTGAGTGTTCATATCGTTGATAGTGATCCATTCGATCCGCAACCTGAGCAGGCATCTGGCTCGACGCACCATTATCGAGGTAAGCGAGCGGATGCCCGTTTACCTGTTGATGCAGAACCGGAAAATCTTCCCGGATCTTATCAAAATCTACAACTTCCGATATGATCGCTACAGGTTTATTCATGCAGTTACTTTTGCAACATTATTGGCTTTTGTGTATCTGTACACTTCGTCAATTAATAGCTTGTGTACTGAATCAACTTTGATATTCTCAATCGTTTCAAGCGCAAACGCATAGGTAAGTACCTCTTTCGCTTTTTGCTCGGTCATACCGCGACTCCGCAGGTAAAATACCTCTTCAGCGTCGAGCTGACCAATAGTTGCACCGTGCGAACAGAGCACATCATCAGCAAAAATTTCCAGCTGTGGCTTGGTATTTACCAGTCCGTCTCTGGACAGCAGAAGATTACGATTTTCCTGGAAGGAATCGATCTTCTGAGCATCTTTGCGAACAAAAATCTTTCCGTTAAAAATGCTGTGTGCACTTCCGTTAACAACTACTTTGTGAAGCTGATGGCTCTCTGCATGCGAAAACTTATGATCCATTGTCGAATGCGTGTCGGCTATCTGCTCGCCGTCAATCAGCACAAGACCGTCGAGCGTAAAGTCTACCTCTTCATCTTCCTGAATTACTTTCGGCTCATTACGTGTAAGCTTGGCTCCTAATGTAATTGTGTAGGAGTGATATTCTGAATTCTTCTCAACATACGCAATCGGGCGCGATACGTGAATGGCGTTCAAACTATCGCGCTGTATTCTGGCGTGATGGATATGTGCGCCCTGCTTAACTTTTATTTCACAAACCGGAACCGTCATGTATGAGTTGTCAGACAGGCCAATGTGATCTTCAATAATTGTCACATCCGACTCCTCTTCAGCCAGAACCAGCATCCGCGGCGTTGCGATGTATGGCTTTGAAGAGTCTGTATATAAATTCAGTACGTGAATCGGTGCTTCAGCTTTTGCTCCTTTTTCAAGATGAACATAAACGCCGTCATTGAACATAAGCCCGTTGTAGTGAACAAACGGATCATTTTCATAATCGACCAGCTCATTCAGAAACTCCCCAACTTCCGGTTCATCCAGATGATCCGGCAGATTTCCAACGGTTACGCCGTTTCCGAGTCCGCCGATGGACGAATATTTTTCCTGGTATTGACCATTAATAAAGACAAGCCTGCTTCGATCTGACTCCGGGATAAAGTACTTCTCCACGTTAATGGCCGGCTGAATGCCCGCTTCATCAAATGACACAAAATCGGTGCGTGTGATGGGCTTCAGATCTGTGAACTGCCAGTCCTCCATTTTCCGTGTTGGAAAAGGAGACTCGTTCAGGCCTGAAAGGCTTTGCTCACGCACTTTTTTCATTAATGCGTTTTCCGCTTCCGGGGAGCTTTTCGCAAGTTCATGTAATGCAGATGGGTCTGCTTGTGTAGATAGTGCCATATCTTTATCCTTCTCCGTTTACGGTTGCATATGCGTTTAACCAGTCATAGCCCTTATCTTCAAGTTTATGCGCAAGCTCTTTATCGCCTGATTTGGCAACTTTGCCGTCAATCATAACGTGCACAAAATCGGGCTCAATGTAATTAAGCAGTCGCTGATAGTGTGTTACCAGCACTACAGAATCTTCCTCACCGTGCAGTTTATTGATGGCTTCTGCCACAATTTTCAGCGCGTCGATATCAAGGCCTGAATCTGTTTCATCCAGAAAAGATAGCTGAGGCTCGAGTACAGCCATTTGAAAAATCTCATTTCTCTTCTTCTCACCACCGGAGAATCCGGCATTTACGCTTCTGTTCAAAAATTCAGGGTTCATCTCAACAAGCTCAAGCTTGTCTTTGATATAGTCTTCAAATTCAAGCGGGTCAAGTTCTTCACGCCCACGCGATGCTGCAATTGTATTATATGATTCTCGGAGCAATGTATTGTTGGTTACGCCCGGAACATCTACAGGGTACTGAAACGCGAGGAAAATGCCGGCGTGGGCACGTTCGTCGGGATCCAGCTCGAGTATGCTTTCGCCATTGTAAAGTATATCACCTTTAGTCACCTCGTATTCCGGGTGACCGGCAACAACTTTTGAAAGCGTACTTTTCCCGCTTCCGTTTGGTCCCATTATGGCGTGAATTTCTCCTTTTCCAATGCTGAGGTTCACTCCTTTGAGGATCTCAGTTCCCTCGCCCTCAACTTCTACATGTAAATCTTTAATTTCTAACACGGTTGTTCTGTTTTTTTAGTTTATCAATTTAAATTGGTCTCAACGTAATTCTCTTTTGCAGAAAAATACTCCTGAATCATTTAAAGCAGCATGCATCTACAGAATGGCAGGCAAGAGTGTTACTTTAAATTAACCAACACTTCCTTCAAGCTTGATGCCGAGCAATTTGTTGGCTTCAACTGCAAACTCCATCGGCAGTTCTTTCAGCACTTCCTTGCAAAAGCCGTTCACAATCAGTGAGATTGCATCGTCTTCGCTAAGGCCGCGCTGCTGCAGGTAAAAGATCTGATCTTCACCTACGCGTGATGTCGTAGCCTCGTGCTCTACCTTCCCTGTTGGGTTGGCAGACTCGATATACGGAAATGTATGAGCTCCGCAAGTCTGGCCAATCAGCATTGAATCGCACTGTGAATAATTCCGTGCGTTTTCTGCTTTCTTGCTGATTTTGACCGCACCACGATAGCTATTATTGGAGTTTCCGGCAGAAATACCTTTTGAAATGATCGTACTCTTGGTGTTTTTGCCGAGATGGATCATCTTCGTACCGGTATCAGCCTGCTGACGCTTACTGGTTACTGCCACGGAAAAGAATTCCCCGATTGAATTATCACCTTTCATAATTACACTTGGATACTTCAGCGTTACGGCAGAACCGGTTTCAAGCTGTGTCCATGAAATCTTAGAATTATCTCCTTTACAAATGCCGCGCTTTGTCACAAAGTTGAAAATGCCGCCTTTGCCATCTTCATCACCGGCGTACCAGTTCTGAATGGTAGAATATTTTATCTCGGCATTTTCCATCGCCACCAGCTCAACCACTGCGGCGTGAAGCTGATTTTTATCATACATCGGCGCGGTGCATCCTTCCAGGTAGCTCACATGGCTATTATCTTCACAGATAATCAATGTCCGCTCAAACTGGCCGGAATCCATATTGTTGATCCGGAAATATGTAGAGAGCTCCATCGGGCAGATGGTATCTTTCGGCACATAGCAGAATGATCCATCAGAAAACACGGCGGAGTTCAGGGCGGAGTAGAAATTATCCCGGGCCGGTACTACCGATCCCATATATTTCTTCACCAATTCGGGATATTTCTGAACGGCTTCAGATATTGAGCAAAATATCACGCCCGCTTCACCAAGCTTTTCCTTAAATGTTGTGAAGATCGACACGCTGTCAAACACAGCATCCACTGCTACACCGGAAAGCATTTTCTGCTCATCGAGCGGAATACCGAGTTTCTCGTAAGTCTCACGGATTTTGGGATCTACATCGTCAAGGCTATCTTTTTTAGGTTTGTCCTTGGGTGACGAGTAATACTGGATTTTATCAAACTCTGGGCTGTTATACGTGGCGTTGAACCATTCCGGTTCTTCCATCTCTTTCCACGCATGATAAGCTTTCACTCGAAATTCCGTCATCCACTCAGGCTCTTCCTTTATAGCAGATATTTTGCGGACAATGTCTTCATTTAAACCCTTGGGAAAGTCTTCATATTCAATGTCGGTTGAAAAGCCATATTTGTACTCTTCATCGATCATCGATTCTAATTCTTTTGTTTCACTCATGTGGATCCGAAAATTTTAAAAATTCAGTGTGTTGTTACTGTTGATGTCAACGTTTCACCTAACCTGTGCGTTCAGGCACGAAGGCTCGAAAATCGCACTATTCTTATTTGGAATGAATAAATATAAGCATTTTCGCACCGCCTTTAAAACGGGAACCGAATTGTTTTTAATATCCATAATCTGCACCTGATCATCCAATTGAGTTTAATGATCAGTGTTATTACCGGGAGTTATCATGTGCAACTTATAAATAGCTGATAATCTCCAAAAATGGCAAAGCCTTTTTATCGAATGTATGAGCGGATTCTTCTGATTAATAGCTCTTCAAAGCTGTTACAACGCGTTCATCATACTCTTCAATAAGGCGGGCATCAATCAACCGGTTGCGATCGTCCGAGGTAAGAAACTGTAGACCAGCTACGGCTCTGTAGCGAATTCTTGGATCACCATCTGTCAGTAGCACATCAAGGCGGTTTGCCCATCCCTCTTGTGACTCATCTATATCCAATATCACATTCAGCACACCTGCCCGTACTCTGTAAGGAAATTCTTCACTCAGAAAAGTGTCCGATAGCTGAACAGCTTGTTCACCTGCTCCCTTTTCTGCAAGAGCTTCAAGAAACACAGGAACCTGCAATAATACAGACTCCTGAACAACCAAAGATTCCACAATTGACCCAAATTGCTCTGTTTCAGTGATAGCTGCCAGCGATTGAATTGCTGCGATTTTCAACTCATCAAGATCTGCAGACTGAATGACGGACTGGAGCGTTTGAATCACCTGGTCGTTACCATCATACGCACCGAGAGCACGAATAGCTGTCATGCGAACTGACCTT
>Ga0136598_1000791_pt1 | contig 14236 bp, 24 predicted proteins | sample AntRauTorcE11899_FD_104790 | JGI IMG/M metagenome (GOLD analysis project Ga0136598, IMG submission 104790) | Saline lake microbial communities from Rauer Islands, Antarctica - Metagenome Torckler E11 #899 | ecosystem: Environmental > Aquatic > Non-marine Saline and Alkaline > Saline | place... | reverse complement strand
TATGTTATTCTTCATTTACAGTCCCAACAACAACAACAACAACAACAATAATAATAATAATAATTCAAGGGCAGCTTATGAAAGAGAGCATACAGACACCGGCATTACCAGATAGACCTAGTTGGAAGCTGCGCCGAGTCGCTATCTTCGGCTGGCTCATTTTCTGTGTCATTGTCTCCTTGTACGTGATCATCTTCGGTGATCCGACCAGTGAAATCCATGACAGCGCTTTATTTTGGGCCTTCAGTACCGGTGCAGCCACGGTATTTAGTTATGCTGGCTTCGCTACCCTTGAAGACATCAACCTCAGCAAACTCATCACAAGGAAAACCTCATGATCGAGATCTGGATTGCCCGGCTTGTCGCCTGGGTCAGCAAACGTTTCGTTCTGCTCGGCAGTATACTAGCCGGTGTGGCTTTCCTGATTATGGGACACAAGTACAAGGTCCACAAGGCCAATAAAGAGGGTGAGGAAACAGGGCGTGAGAGAGAACAGGCCCGGGTTGTCATCGAAACCGAAGTGAAAACCAGGCAGATCAAGGAGAAAGCAGATGAAATCATTCAAGAAGTTGACCGCGGCACTGCTGATCTCGATGATCTTCGCAAGCGGATGCGCAGTTCAGCCTCCGATTCAGATAATCAGTAAAGAATGCCTGTGGGCGCAAACATTCGAATGGACCACCGCAGAGGCGGATGCTCTATTGGATTGCTGCCCCCAACTGGCTCGGAAGCTTCTGGAACACAATACCCTGAAGGAGGAGTTGTGTCGGTAACTCCAGAAGAGCGTTTGGCTGCCATAGAGGCAAGCCTCCAACAACTATTTGTCTACATCAAGGAATCCACCGATCGTGTCAATAACATCGGTGAGAAACTTGAAATCGTCGCCCGCCTGGAAGAACGCTATCACTCCGTGGATCACCGAGTGAACGTATTAAGCACAACCCTCGAAATGGAACTCGCTCGACGGACCCGAATCGACGAGAACCTGTTCGACCGGGTCCGGATCATCGAGAACCAGTCAGGTCTGAATACTCAGGCCTATGGATTGATGGTAAGGATCGCAATCCCGGCCTTTACCACACTGATAGGAGCTCTTGTCACCTACCTGACAATGGAATACTGATCAAATAGCGATCGGTGCCTTAATGCCGGGGTATGGCCTGTACCCCGTTAGAGCAAAATCAGAAATCCTGAATTCCTCCAGACGCCAGACATGCGGGTTTAACCGCATGGAAGGCAGCGGCTGCGGCACTCGTCCCAGCTGAAGTTTCACCTGATCCATGTGATTCAGGTAGATGTGAGCATCCCCGATCGTGTGAATCAACTCGTGTGGCACCAGGTCGGTGACCTGCGCCACCATCTGCAGCAGCAGGGCATACGAGGCGATATTGAACGGCACACCCAGGAAGCAATCGGCTGAGCGCTGGTATAACTGCAAGCTGAGTCGGCCGTCGGCCACCCAGAACTGGAACATGGCATGACACGACGCCAGGGCCTGATGGCCCCTGGAAACGTTCTCCTGTGGGCTCAGGGACTCGATTGGAAGCACGGAAGGGTTCCAGGCTGACACGATGTGGCGCCGGGAATCAGGGTTATACCTGATCTGGTTGACCACACGTCCCAGCTGATCGATTTCACCAACATACGGATCCGGCCATGAACGCCACTGGGCGCCGTAGATCGGCCCCAGCTCACCAGTTTCATCGGCCCACTCATCCCAGATCGAAACGCCATGTTCGTTCAGGTATTCGATATTGGTATCGCCACTGATGAACCAAAGAAGTTCGTGAATAATGGATCTGAGGTGCACTTTCTTGGTCGTGACCAGCGGGAACCCGTCCGCCATGCTGAAACGCATCTGGTGGCCGAACAGGCTAATGGTGCCGGTGCCGGTGCGGTCTCCTTTATGAACACCTTCGTCCAGAATACGTTGAAGCAAGTCGTGGTAAATCCTCATATTTTGTATTCCTTTTGTGAAAATTTTCTTGAACTTTTGACCTGAATCATGGTAAAACGGATTTCCCACTTACCCTCAACCGGACCGGAGCAATGGGTAATAGCAACGTACATTTCGAAGACGCACAAGAAGTTGCGCGTAAACTAACCCACATGCAGCGGGAAATGCACACCCAGATCATGACCGAAATCTGGGCTGAACTGGAAGCCCAGGCACTGGAAAAAGCCGCCAAGGAAATCCAGAGCTCGGAATATCGGGCCTGGCTAAATGCCCGGGCTGCCGCGGTGCGGGTCGGTGCAGCAATAGCTGCTTGATCCAGGAAGCCTCTCCTTAAGAGGAGAGGTCCTCTTCCAATTGCTCCATGGTCACAGAGCCGTTGTAGATAGCAATAAGACCTTCTGATGGAATGGAATCTCTATCACCTGTGCGATATTTCTGCCCGTCCTCAAATATAGCTGTGTAGTGATGATGCCACCGCCAGGTTGCCCTGATTTGTATGTACAACTCTCTGAGTTCTTGGATAGTCCACTTCATTCAATTCCCCTTATAGGTATCAACCAGAAAACACTTTGGAATGTCTGCCTTCAAATCCTGAAGACGTTGTTGTCGATCACGTAATTCTGCTTCACGGCGGCCATCCTTAATTTCCTGAAGTTCAGCAAGAGCTTGATCTTCCCACTTGGATAGCTTACTAGAAACTTGGTTATAAATAAGTCGTTCCAGTATACTAATACTACTCAAGTCTGAGAAGAACAATCCAATTAAAGCTATTCGATATTTTTGTGGTTCTTCAGCTGCGATACTTCCTAGAAGCTGAGCTATATGATCATCGTCGGCCTGAGCACACATAGTACCCCTGGCTTGAGCTCTGTCACCTTCAGAGGCAACAGCAGAAGTTACGCCGATCTCTCTGAATCGTTTCTTTGCAGAGTCAATCATCTTGCGATCATAGTTCATAGTGTGTTTCATCTCCTTGGCAAGCCCGCTGATGATTTCATCATAAGGTGAATCGAACTCTGGAACATATTTTTTCTTGTGTTTACGAATCATAACGGCAGCCTCCAGCTTCAGTCTGATCGTCTACACATTTCTGCACCATCAGACTAAGAACTCGAAGTCTGAAAAAGGATCGGGCACGGCGGTTGAACTCTTCTTGAGAAAGGGGTAGAACACTTGGCTGAAGTTCTATACGTTCTCGTGTCATTTCTATTGTTTCATCGTGTCTACTGCTCATTGTTATCTCCTTCGTTGCTGTTAACGTGACGTTCTGCAATCTTGGACTCACCCTCGCAATTGGCGCAGTAAACTGCATCAAATACTTCAGCGAGAACCCACTCTTGCTCGTCGACATCCCAGGCTGCATACGCATCCCGTCTGACATCTTGACTACCACACCATGTGCAATGCATGAGAGTTTTCATATTGTGCTCCGTTAGGGATAGAGATAATTGCTGGTGAGCTCAACGGTTCCATCATCACAATGGACGCTGTAGAGCAATTGCCCGTGGTAGCGGGCCGACCACGCAATGCAGTGACGACCGTCTCGGGGAAAAGTGGCAGTTGGTGGGGCATAGGATGCCGGGGGAGTGGGCTCATGAGGTAGTTTCTGGAGTATGCCTGAAATCCACCCTAACGCAAAAAACAAACAACACGCAAAAACCCAAAGGGGCGTAGAGCCTTTCATGCTGCCTCCGCACAAATCTCAAAGTGCTCGTCATGCTTTTTCCGAACCATCTTGGTTGTCAGATCATCCAGATCAGAAACAACAAGGCTATGACCAGTGTCATTGTCGATGACCCACTCATCACCGAAATGCTTGATGATGCGGTGACCCATTGAGCTAAGAGGCTTGAGTTTGATTGTTTTCATCGTTGTTACTCCTAAACCAGAGAAAAATGATTGCCGCGAATGACAACCAACGGAAAGTAATCGTCAATACCTCTAGCTTCAAAGGTATGAGCCTCATCAGCTTTAAGCCTGGCAAGGCGAATCGCCTGATCCATGTCTTTTTCGTCGATATAGGTACCGAAGATCTCGCACGGACCTTCAGACGCATCACTCATGTAGTCTGGCAACGCCAGGAAAATGGTATAACCACTCATCGTTGTTCATCCCTTTGTTTGGTTTCGTCGTAGCACTCGCAGATATACTGGTGTGCAGCATCGGCAACCACACTTGCCAAGAATGGTCTTGGAATGTGATCGAATTGCTTGAATTTCTGGTGGACATCATTCAAAGCATTTTCAACAATAGCTGTGATATCCCGAACTTCTTTACGGTGTTTTTCGCTGAACATTATTTCTCTCCACATTCATTGACCGACTGACGGGCAGCCCCGTTAGGGGCTGGGGAGTCAGGCGGGAAAGATAATACGTAAAATCGCAGTTACTGCATCATCGATGGCACCTTCAACCAGATTGAGATCATAGGTATCGGGTAAACCTTCCAGATAACTACGAGAGTCACCCTCAAAGTCAAAGCCTTCACGGTGGAGCCGGATAACAGCAGTTCGATCGAAGAGCATTCGAATGGGTTGAACCTCTTCAACGAAGCCACCATCACTGATTGCGACGTGTGAAGCTTTAACTCTACGACACTCCTCTGCCGTCATTTGTCCGAAGTAACTCTTGCCATAAAGCGGTTTGAGAATATCTTCGGACAGTAGGATCATAGCCTGCCGCGGGGATAAGCGCCATTTCCCTTTCATCAGCTTCCTGGTTGGCATTTCCTTGGTTTTACGATCGGTTGCCATGTCCCGGAAATCCTCGACAGGTAAGCCAAAGTAATCGGCCGATGCCTTGTAGAGTTGCTCTTTCATGGCAAACTGCTGGAAGCCATACGGCTTGAGTCGTTCAGCAAGAGTGTCCTTGCCACAGCCTGGCGGACCGTTGAAGATGACTGCAAGCTTATGCATACCTGATAGTCTCCTTTTTTTTGTAAATAGGGACGTTGGCTAGCGCATAGGCGATGTCCCAATACAGTTGATGGTACTTTTCCTTATGTGGTTTGATCATTTTTTAAGATCTCCTTTTTGAGCTTGGAAGTCAGGTGCCGGATCTCAGCTTTGCTGATGTTGTTGGGTAGTGTGAGTTCACTTGCCCAGGATGGCCAGAAGATTGAGAGCTCGGCGCCAAGCTTGACAGTATCGTGCTGGAGCTCTGGCAGTTCCTGCCATTGCATAGCTCGTATCAAATGGCGATTTACCCACTCCACGATGTGTACATCGTCACGAACGACGAGATAGATAGCATCGTGGATCAGGCCGATCGGAAGGATCGAATCCCAGTATGAGCTCTCCCAGACTTCTTTCATGAACTGGTTAAATGCCCGATTGGTCAACAGACCATAGGACTGACCCAATGCATTGCCAGCAGTCCTGGCCTCAGACTTTGCCTCATACGGATTCATCCGATTGTTGCGGAGCGTCTTATGCAGAATTGGCGTCCGAACTCGCAGGCCGAATGCACAGGTAACGTACCCGCACTTGGCAGCTTCATCCAACCGTGCCTGAACCCACTCATCGGAAACACTGTAAAGATCGTGATAGCTCTTCTCGATATGCTTGGCTCGGACTTTATCCCAGCCAAGGTTCTTCATGAGGCCATGATACGTGCCACCATAGGTGAGCAAGAATGTTGGTGCTTTTGAGTCCTGACGGATCTCCGGATACTTTTTCTTGATGCTGTTCACCGACTCAGGCGTTTCGATGATATCTGGTAGATCATCACCGAAATAATGGAACGCTCTGAGACAGTGGCCGTCGAACCCGTCGATGTAGATTTTCAGCTTGTTAGGATCCCTGGTTTGCAATGCAGAGACATAATCTTCCAGCGAGTTGAAATCAGCACCCACAAACAGCCAGCCAGCAGGAGTCTGGAAACAGCTTTTGATGGCCTTGCCGTAAGTAGAGTTGGATGGAAGGTTCTGCAGATTTGGGTCAGAGCTCGAGAGCCTGCCCGATACTGTGCCACCCAGATTGAACGAACCATGGAGCCAGACCGTGTTTTCCTGACCTTTGGAAATGGCCCGTTCAAATGCTGGAATGAATGAGCTGAGAATTTTCTCGACTTCCGAGTAGTGAACCAACGCATTTAGTATTTCCAACATCTCTTGGTCTTTGCTGTGGTGCAGCAGTTTCTTGAGTGTCTTGGCACCCGTTGACGGTAACTTGGTGTCGGTCAAATCCAGCACTGGGAGTCCTAGTTGCTGGTACAGCAGCTTGGTAATCTGTGTCGGGCTGTTGGGATTAAATTTCACGTCAGTAAACTTCGACAGCGGATGTTGTTTGATCTTCAGCTTGGCATTGGCTGCTTCCATGGCTTCACGCTGCAGCGCGTTGTTGAGTGTCTGGACAGCTGGCGAATTCTCCAGCGTGTTGGTATGTTGCTTGAGCTCAGTTTCGAGCTCGTGTTTGACTTCCTGCACCCGTTTTGGATTCAACGGCATACCCGTAAGTTCCGTCTGGATCAGCGTCCGCAGACTCGGCAGCATCAAGTTGTAGTAGATATCTTTCTGCTGGTCACGAACCATGGCTGGAAAATGCTTCTTAAACACATACCAGGTCGACAGTCCATCGATCAGGTTGTATTCAAGGAGTTCATCCTGCTCCAGCTTGGTGATGTCTTTGACATTTTTGCCCCAGTTACCTGCGAATTCGTGAGCGATCGTCTTGAGGCCCAATTCATTCCCAGCCGTGGAGTTGGTCGCCAGGTACGTGATCACCTTGGTGTCATGGAAACTCCGGGTCATGATTCTCAGACCTTCGAGCATTCCTGCGGTATCCAGCAGGCTCTCCATCCAGAGCTCACAAATGAGCACTTTCAGGTCGTAATTAACATGGTGCCAGATCAATTCGCCCTGATATTCAGTCAGGAAACGTTTCAGCAGTGCTCTGACCTCAGGATTGGGCACCATTTTGGCTCTGACATTCTCACAGCCCGGGATCTCGGTCTGTAATTGCCGTTCTCGCTGCGTCAGCGGCTTGTAGTCGACGGGAAAGGCGATACCCTCACCCATGCCCCAGCAAAAGGTGATCGTGCCGATACCGGCCTGCTCAAAGCGTAGTGAGGCGCCCTCGATGTCTGCCGTGAGCATGCCATGGTCGTGCAGCCGGGTCAGTGCTCGGTCGATTTTGTCCAGATCAGTCAGGATTCGGCACTTCGACAGGTCCACCCCGGGTTCCACGTAGGTCTTTTGGCGATGATCGGCCAAAGCTTCAAGAGACTGCCGTAGCTTGGTCTCGTTTTTCGGGTCGTACATCAGTGTTTTCTGGTTGATACCCAGTGTCACAAACAACTGATCCTCGTAATCCTTCATGGCAGTGGGCAAAATGTAGCCCAGGTGAACGGCTGCCGTCGGCTTCTTGCTCAGGACTTTGAAATAGGCTGCATCAGCGCAGTACAGCACCTCCACGCCCAAACTCAGGAGCTGGGGCAGGATCTGATTGAGCTGCTCCTTGATGAAGCCGACAGGCGCCTTACCATTCTCGTTGTATGGCAGTGCTACGATGATGAGATCTTCCTGCCGAACACCGAGCTTGTCGAGTGCATCGACGTAATAGCACTTGATCTCTGACAGATTGAAGGCTGTGTTCTTGACCATAATCGCAACTGGGTAACGATCGGCTTGGGTATAGACGTGATGACGCATTTATTAGTATCTCCAGTTAAGTCCTATCCTTCAATAAGATTTTTTGCCAGTCGACGCTTGATCATCATGTAGTATTTTTCATTATTTTGCATGAAGGCCTTAATTTCTGTAGGACTTACATCAGACGTATCCTCTAAAAATGGAGTTACCCCCTCATCTGAAAGAGACCAAGCAGAAAGGCGAGGCCGAGGATAGTGCAGCACTTGATATAATGCCTCAGGCAACATGATTTTTAGTGATGAATATACCGGAGATATGCTGATGGCTGCCAGGATATAAGCGTCAATGTAGAGCTTTTCTCCGTCCAGGCTTTTTTCCTCTGCTAACCAATCCTTGAACTGAGGTCGAACAGTAGGGTGAACAGGGTTAATGAAAGATGGACTAATATAAGGACGTTTGTTGTCCTTGAAATACCATTTGCCCCGGTATGTCATACACTCCTGCATATTGCCATGGGCAATTGAATTGCTCAGGATGATTTTATTCATACGAAGCATCATACGTTTTCTAGCAGGTTTATATAAAATGTCTTCCACAAGTTCGAGAAAGCGGGTTCTTGTCTTGTAATTCATATGTCGATGGTTCACACTAAATCTCCCGTCAGGTACACCTCGTGCCGTGCTCTTGAAACCGCAACATATAACATACGTGCAATCATGTTGGCATTGTTGCATTTGCCAACGTTGTCCAAGTCAATGAAGACACGATCGTAGGTGGAGCCCTGGGACTTGTTTATTGTACAAGCATAAGCTGCCCGCAAGTCGATCCAGGTCTCTGAAATTTCACGAACTACAGTATACTGCTCCTTTTTCGTGGCTTCTTTCAGACGCTTGGTCTTTTTTTCCAAGCTCTTTGGCAGAAATGCTGTGAAACGGTGATCGAGTTCAACGTTCCAACCATCCACACCATGCTGCTGGGCAGGGTCAATTTTCGTGACCTGAACCAGCTGGTCGGTTTTAATCCGATGACCCTTTTTGGCGATGTATTTGTTGCACACAGCATAATCGTGTACAGCCAGATTTGGAGTACCTTTGATGAGACCGTTGATCGCATGGTTATGAGCAATCACGGCCTTGTTCGTCCAAGCCAGATACTTGGAGTCGTGGGATTTCCAATCAGGCCGGGAAAACTCTTTGACCATAGTTCTCTCGAACGTGTCCCGATCGAGGTGCACTACGTGTTTGCCATCTGGTTTGAACTTGGAGAACTGGCCGCTGTTAACGGTATTCCGAAACGCTGTGGCCAGATCGATAATCGGGTTGCCTGCCATCTGTCTGACAACATCCGTTAGGGCCACCGTCGGGTAGCCAACCTTGAAGACAGGTGCGTAGTTGAACTTCACGGGCGCCAGCTGAGCTGGGTCCCCCATGAAGATGACCTTTGAGTGCACAGTCAGCTTTTCGATCAAGTCGAGTAATTCGGGATCGATGTAGCTGGCTTCATCAATGAAGATGAGCGTGTTATGAAAGTCCATTGTATTGCGAGTCTGCTGGAGAGTAGTCTCGCGGGTTTTCCAATTGGTATCCACACGCAATCCAAGCAAGCTGTGGATGGTCGACACCGGACGTTTGGTGAGGTAGGCCAGAGCTTCGGCAGCCTTGTTGGTGGTTGCCGTCAGATGGACATCATGAATGATTTCTCTCTGTTGGCCCAGAAGTTCAGCCGTTCTCAGGATGTTAGGCAGCTCTTCGATGAGCACGCTCGTGACTGTGGTCTTACCAGTACCTGCATATCCCTGGATTACCATCCTTGACTGGGTCGGGTCCAAAATGAATTTTATGAATGCTTGCTTGACTGCAAGCTGATCGGCCGTAAGCGTAATGTTTGACATAATGGTGATCCAGTTAATGGTTTAGTCTGGGTATGGTGCCCAGCCGTAAGCTGCATGTGTTTCGCCTCTGATGCCAATTAAGTGCTAATATTTACTAAATTAGCAGTTAATTAGCAATTCAAGACTGAGGCGGCGTGCCTGTTCAACTGTAGGCCGTTCGTTCAGTGGACTTCAGGCATATTGAAGTGAATCACTTTGCCAAACGGCGCTGTGAATCTCTTGTTGTTATGAATGATCCAGACCACTGGTATTCCTGGATTGATCTCAGGCTCGTTGAACTGTCCATCGGAGAACAGGAGCAACACTGCCGGTTTTTCTTCAGCAGCATACTTCATGACAGGATAAACAGATGTTCCACCCTTGCCGACGAACTCCAGATTGGCCAGGTCTCTTGGTGTCTTGATCTCGGCCCGGCCGGTGATACGTGTCGTGAACTGCAGAAACTCCATGCTTGATGGCTTGAAGCGTTTGAGCACGGCATCAGCACCTGCAACATACGTTGCAAACTCCTCATCACTGACGGATGCCGATGCATCGACGGCCATGGTGATCTTGCCCAACGCTTTCGATTTGCGCTTGGGCACGAATACATGCGGGAAGAAACGCCGGTTAGGCGTCTTATAGTTATACCGGGACTGATCGAAGCGCGTCATGAACTGGCGCAGAATACTGTCCCATGGAATGGGTGGGTTGATGAGCCGTTCGACGTAGCGACGAATCTCACCCGGTATGCTGCCAGGCTGATCGGCTGCCTGAGCAGCCATCACGCCACGCACGAGAAGATCATCGATGGCTTGTTGCTGTGTATTGCTCAGACTACCCGTGCTTTTGCCATCTTCATTGCTGGGGCTGTCGCCACCATCAGGCTCAAGGTCACAGATGAAGTCTTCTACATCAGGCGGCGGGTCTTGAATCAGGTCATCATAGATCTGTTCAGTTGACCAACTTCTGTACTTTTCATCCATGTAGGCACCATCCGGGAAAGTGAATCCCGCATCGTCGCCAAGTAAATTGATGACGTGGTCGCCTGCGATGTTGTAGAGTTTGTGATCGCGTTCGCCGCGGCGTTGGACATGCTGGAATACAACATGCCCAAGCTCGTGGAATACAAGTCCGGTGCGCTGTTCGTTGTTTTTGCACCCTTCCATGAAGAATTGAGGACTGTATTTGACGACGATGCCGTCAGTCCCAGCTGTTGGTACTTGGTCACTGAAATGATGATTCAGGCCCATGCAGACAGTTGACCAGAAAACAGTGTTTTCCTTGGTCATGATTCCGATCTTGGCCTTGGCCAGTGCACGATCCAGTTCACGGCCTATAAACATCTTCTTTTCGGGCTTTGCCATGTCCATCAGATATTAACCTCTTGGTTTGATAGCGCTTGCCATAAGCAAGCTGGTGTGTCCAGGGAAGGGGGTCGTAAGCTATGTCGGTAGAATTAACCTCTTCGAGAAGAAGCTCGACAAACAATTTTGGGTTGGTTTCCCCATAACGACTAAGCCATTTTCTCAGTGTTGCATGTGATGTTGCGCGATCTTTATAGCGTTCCGACCCATATTGAATATCGCCTTTCATTGTAAAGCGAGTATGACTTTGAAGATACTCACGATCTTCTGGGTCAGCAATAGTCTTAGTAAAGGCAATACCCTCTTTTTGAAACACATCAAGACCGTTAAGACTACCGTAAGGAACCAACCCAAAATTGAAAGTGACAACATCAACATGATCGATAGTTTCCTTACGGGTTGTCACCATGTCGTATTCTGCGATCCTGCTGATACTCCAGATTTCAGGATTTATTTGTCTGAAGATTTCAGCGACATGTTTTTGATGGACCTGCAATACGCTTAACTGTGTTTCGAATTGTTTCATAGGAATGTCCAGGGAATAGGGTGGCCCCGTTTCAAGGGGTAGGTGGGGCCAGGCCTACGGCGGATCTCGGGGGGTAGACATCACCCGAGATCCAAGGGATCAGAACAGATCAGCACTGGTGTCGTCGATCCAGTCAGAGATTGCCTGCACGTCATGCATCATCGAACGATCCTGGAAGATGATCTGTCGAAGCGTGACCACCTGGAAATCCAGGGGCATACGCTTGATGAACCGCATCAATGCGTCGATGTTGTCCTTATCAGCATTTTCTGCCAGAGCGCCTGTCAGTGCATAGAGCGTTCCAGGTTCTCGGGGGATTTCGACTTGCTCAGGTGCTTTGACGATCTCCGAAATCCTGGGCAGGTTGTGGTAGACCTTGCAGAATCCAATGAACTCACGGGCCACGCCTTCTCCCACAGTGCCTGCGTAGATGCACAGGGCCAGAGGGTCCTCTGGTGGCGTATTGACCATGATGTCGCTCAGGAAGTGCCAGGTGCGCTCACAAGCATAGGTACTATCGATGGATAACTTCTCCGGATCGAAGTTGTTCAGGCTATTAGGCTTGAATTCGAGGTAGGAACGGATACGATGATCCAGACCCAGCTCGAGAGCGACCTTGCGGAATTCCTTGAAGTCCGAGCGCACGTTCAGATGAACGAACCGCGACACCAGTGCAGATGACATTTCATGAACGATTGCACTGTCTTCGATATTGTTACCTGCGGCCATCATGACGACTTTTGGATGCAACTTGTGCTGTCCGATCATCCTGTCCAGGATCACTTTGTACGAGGCTGCCTGCATTTCAGGACCGCAGCTGGTGAACTCATCAAAGAAGATCATCCAGCCGTCGTAGCCCTCAGGGACTTTGTCACCCTCGAGCGGGAACGTGTCCATCGGGAAGTAGGTTGACTTGTTGCCTGCAGCATCGAGTGCCGGAAAGCCATTGATATCGGGTGGCTCACACTGGGCCAGTCGCAGATCGATCAGCTTGAGTCTGAACTTTTCTGCGAAGGCACGCGCGCACCATGTCTTGCCTGTGCCAGGCGGACCCTTGATGATGGGGACTTTCTTGGCTTTTACGATGGCTTCGATTGCGGCTTGTGCTTGGCTTACTGAGATGGTGATACTCACGAGTTTTCTCCTGGGGCTAGATCCTTACGTTCTTCTTCTATCAGGGTATTTTGATACAAAGCCAGAGCAGCTATGAGTTCGTTTCGATTGGTAATGGGTAGCCTACTGGCTAACTCATCAATTGCCTGGGAAATCATATCTCGGGAAGGGAACAGTTCTATCTGTTTTGGTTGATTGTTCATAAGTGACTCTGGTAAAGGTTGATTTAGCCACAACAGCGCGGTACGCGCTGTCGAGCATTGAATAGATGCGGCTTGTCCCGGCATAGCGAATACAGGTTGGAGTGGGTGCCTGTTACGCCGCCTGGAAACCCTGTGTGATAATGAATGCCCTACGCCGCAAGGTCAGGCATTACGCCCCAGTGAAATAGTGTTATTGAAGGCTTCCACGTTCTTCAAACTCCGAGTCGTCTCTTGGTACGAGTCGTCTCTTGGTAGCGGTTGGTGGCAGGTTGGGCAATGTTTCAGGAATACAATACATGAATTCATTAAATCCTTGTCGTACCCAGACCGCTCGAAGTCGTCGCCGATAAAACCGAAGATCGAATCTAGCTCGACCCAGTCGCGCCCGCTCCAAGCTTCGGCAATGTGTCCCCACACTCCCTCGCGGTATGCGCGGTCAATTTCGTGCTGACGTTCGCGCTCCATGATGTGTGGCTTCTCGTCCAGGCTCACGTCCGTATCAAGCATATTTTCGAGTATATAATCTAAACCAGCGTACTCATCCGGCACACGTCTGATGCGTGCCAGCCCGTCCGATTCCAGTTTGGAGAACCGGGCTTTGGTCTTTGCGTATTCCCATGCGGCCAGCGCGAACCGCATATCTGAGTTGATCCGTAACAGCCGCCCTGTGCTTGAGCATGGTGTCAGGTAGTGGTCACGTATCATATCCGCTTGGTGTGCGCGCTCAATGTGGTAAATTTGTTGGACGCTCGTCATTTCAGTTCACCTCGATTTTCATTTAAGTCTACTTTTCTGGAAGTCAGCGAGGGTCAAGCAGCTGCCCTCCGATCTTCTTTATCAATTGGTTGTATTCCTTCAACAACTGCTCGTTTTTTTCCCGCAACCGCTCGTTTTCTTCCCGCAACCGATTCACTTCTTGCCAGCTTGGCCGCGTCTGCTCGTCGATCAGGGCTTGGGTCTGCATACCTTGGATGAAGTCATTCATGGCTACTCTCTCTTTTCGTTGTTGGTTTATTTTCACATCACTCTTCAAGCCAGCGGGCTCATTACAATCATTCCGGTCCTGGAAGGTAATTCCATCAGGTGCTGACCATTTTCCCGCGGACGAAGACTGCCAAACCCGGATGGCTCCCGCTGCTCCTCCGGATCTCGTTCGGGCTTGGTGTCCACCCAAGCCATGCCGCCGGTCACAGGGTAGATACCCAGCCGATCTTCAGTGCCTTGGAGTAAGTCCCATAGCTGCTCACCACGGTCGTCATAGTGCAGGTGGTAGCCGACAAGCTGCCCGTTTGACATCCGGGTTATCGCCATGCCCTCGCCGCCGCCGAGCCCGTAGTAGCCGTTCAGCGGGTCATCGACGCCTTGGCCTAACCGGTGCAACGGGACCGCGAATCGGCCCATGTCCGGGCTCCAGGCGCGCAGGATGCCCGTGTTCTCGTCGTACCAGTGAATCGTGGCCTCGCCGGACTCCACAGCCTTGCGGGAGTCATCCGTTGTATAAAGGGTGCCTCTTGCATAATTGTCTGTAATGGGTGCTTGAATCCAGAAGTACCGGTGTTTGTATCCTAAGCGACTCCAGCCAATCCAGTGGGCTACCAAAGTATTACGAAC
>Ga0136598_1000789_pt1 | contig 14272 bp, 16 predicted proteins | sample AntRauTorcE11899_FD_104790 | JGI IMG/M metagenome (GOLD analysis project Ga0136598, IMG submission 104790) | Saline lake microbial communities from Rauer Islands, Antarctica - Metagenome Torckler E11 #899 | ecosystem: Environmental > Aquatic > Non-marine Saline and Alkaline > Saline | place... | reverse complement strand
TCCTTCAGCGGATCGACCCAGTCCCAGCGGGGCGGGATCCATTGCACCATGCGCGCCGCCGCCGGGTCGGGCAGATCCAGGCGGCCCGCCAGCTGCGCGGTATCCAGCCAACGCGCCCAGATCGGGCGGCAGAGCTGATGCGCGATCACCCCGTGCTGGAGCTGCTGCACGCGGCGGCGGAACTCCACCAGTTCGGCCCGCAGGCTCGAATAGTTGGCCTGGCGCACATCGCCGGTGACAAGGTGATAGGGCAGTCCAAGTGAGGCCGAGACCGCGAGCAGCGTGCGGTACTGGAACGCCTCGTAACCGCCGCCCACATCCGCGGGGCTGGAGAACTTCACATCCTCGCCCGGCAGCAGCACCTGCAGGGTGCCGGGTTCGAGGCTGGCCATGGCCGCGCCGTCGAGGTCCGCCTCTGCTTCGCCCATCATCGGCTCTTCGGGCGCGGTCTTGGTGATGAATCCCGCGAACATCGCCGCGGTCTTCTTGCGGTCAAGCTCGGCGTCGTCGTACTGATCGAGCAGGAACAGCCGCACCATGGCCGGCGCGATATGCGGCAGGCCCCGGATCTGACCCGCATCGATGGGGCGGTAGATGTGCAGCACATCCTCGGCCGGCACCCGCACCGTATCAGGCACCGCCACGCGCTGATCGGTGCTGTCGCCGGGATGGTTGCGGCGGAAGTGATAGGCCACGCGTCGGCCGATGGCATCGAACTCGATCCCGCAGCGGATGCGGTTGCCATTGGCCGCCGTCCCGGTTTTCTCGAAGGGCAGCATCTCGGATTGCAGCAACTGCATCTGCAGCGGGACCAGCAGCCCGTCCTCGGCCCGGCGCGGGCGCAACCGCACAAAACACTCGCCCGCGACAAACATCTCGCGCGCGACCATCGCCTGCAGGCCGTAGAAGTCGGTCAGCCCGTCGGCGTCGGCCTCATCGGTCCAGGCGAGCCAGAGCCGCTGGACACGGTCGCGCAGGCTTGCATCTTCGATCAGCGACGACGGCTTGATGCCATCCCCCACCATGTTGGACGCAAAGGCTTCGCAGGCATTCGCCGCATAACCATTGGTGACCACCAGTTCGCGCGCGCGAGCCAGCAAGCGCGGACCGCCGGAGGCCACAAGCGAGTTGATGTTCTCCAGCGGCGGGTTCCAGCCGCGCAGCCGCCGCTTTGACATCGCGCCCTCGAGCCGGGCGCGCACGCCAACAGGGCCACCAGCAGATGGGCGGCGAAACCGATCTAACAGCCCCATGGATCATAGCCCCTTCGACGTGGTCACGCGCATATGGCGTACGATCCGCCGTCCTTCAGCGGCGGCGATCTCGCGATCCAGCGCCTCGATGGCCCGGTCGATCTCGGCCACGCTGCGATAGTCCACGGTCTTGCCGTCATAGCTCACGCGCGCCACGCCCGAGGATCGTTGTGCCGTGAGGGCGTCACGGCGGGACTTCAGATCGACGATTGTGGACATGCGGCCGGCCTTCTATCTTCAGGGTATCGCAGCATCCGGAGCCGGACATGTCAGAAACCGTTGCCCGCATTCGCATTGAACTCGAAGACACCGATCCCCTCGTCTGGCGCGAGCTGGATCTGCCAATGTCGACCACGTTGGCCGCGCTGCACGACATCATTCAGGTCGTGATGGATTGGTGGGACTACCACCTTTACGAGTTCGTGATCGGCGACAAGATCTATGGCGAGCCGCATCCCGATGACGAGATCTACGAACGCAAGGTTTACAAGGCCAAGGCGATCCGGCTTGGTACCCTGCTGGATCGCGACGTGCGCGCGTTCGTCTACGTCTATGACTTCGGAGATAACTGGCGGCACCGGATCACCGTCGAAAGTGTCCGGCAGGGTGATGCGGATACCGAATATCCCAAATTCATTGCCGGCGCACGCCGGGCCCCGCCCGAGGACGTTGGCGGCATCACCGGGTTCGAGGAGTTCCTCGAAGCGGTGTCCGATCCCGAACACGAGGACCACGAGCGCCTGCTGGAATGGTACGGCAAACCCTTCGACCCGGAAGACATCGACGAGCGAAGCCTGCACGTGAGCATCAACGACTTCGCGGCGCGGGCCGCTCCTGAGGCATCGCGGCGATGCGCGCAAAAAGCCGTTGTGACCGGGTTTGTCTATGTCCTTGGCAGCCGGACTGCCTCTCGGTATCGCACCTATGTCGGGTGGACCCTCGATCTCGAGCGTCGTCTGGCCGAGCACAATTCCGGCACCGGCGCGAAATCGACACGCGGCAGTGTGTGGACCCTGATCTATGCCGAGCGATGGCCATCCCGCATCGAGGCCATGCGCCGCGAATGGCATCTCAAGCGCGACCGCTCCCTGCGACAGCGTCTTGCGCGATCGGCGCAGGGACTTGGGCGCTGACCAAGCATAAGCCCGGACCCGTGCCGGGCACGCTCACTGATTTTGGACACTGAAAGCCTGATCGACAAAGCAGCGACTGATGTCGATGCCATTCCGTTGCTGAGATCGTTGTCTGGAATTTACAGGCTTGAATGCGTACCATCGCAGAGCGGGGTGTTGTTCGTCTGCTTGCACCCGCAAAAGAACACCTTGCCGGTCTTTTCGGCCGTGTATTTCACCGGGGAAAAGCCCGAGCCCTTATGGCTGCCGTCGCAGAAAGGCTGATCGCTGCTATTGCCGCAGGCGCACCACATGTAGGTCTTGCCCTCTTCGACATCCGTCGGGAATGGGGCTTTTTGCGCGATGGTTGGCTCGGTCATTGGCTACTCCGTCCTTTTGTTACCTCCCTGGAGATAGCATCTCCGCTGCGTGCGGCAAAGACGATGCTCCGACCGCGCTGAAGTATCAGCGCTCAGCCCATGTAACTCGACCGCATCGTCCGCCGTCGTGGCGCCGTCCGGCCCTGAGCGCGCGGTAAAGCGCCTGGCCCGGCGTCGGTCTCGTCCGTCTTCGCCACCCCAAGCTGGTCTTCCAGATCCGCCCATCGGGCCTCGGGCCAGCGGTCGGCCCCTGCGATCCAGGCGGCGGCCCGCGCATAGACCCGACAGTCCAGCGCCTCGTTGCGTTCGCGCAGCTTCTGCCATTCGAGCTTCGAGAACCCGCGCCGGCTCTTGACGGTCACCAGCTGTTCGGCTGTCAGCTGTTTCAACCATTCGGCGTCGACCCATGACGGCAGATGCACGGTTCCGGCCGGGAACGAGGCCCCGGCCGCGATGTCTTCCACCGTTGGGCGGTCCTGCCGCAGGAAGCGATAGGTCTCGGCCTTGAAGGTCGAGGTCGCCACGCTCCATAGCCGCGCGCCACGTCGCAGACGTTTGCCGCCCAACGTCGCATCGACATAGGTCGGCCCGGTCACCGGGCTCGCGCGGTTGAAGCCTTCCAGCCCCTTGACCGGGGCCACCTGCGCAAACCCCACCTGCCGCGCCCAGCCATACACCGCGCTGGTCTCGAAGCCGGAATCGATCGCGAAACGCGCAATCGTCAGGTGCTGGCCGCTCTCATGCGCCCATGTCCTGCCCAGCAGATCCGTCAGTGTCTGCCAGCAGTCCGGGTCACCCGGCCCGCCCTCGATCACGATGTGATCGACCAGCCAGCTTTCCAGCCCGCGGCCCCACGCCCAGACATCGACCTCGATCCGGTCCTTCTGCACATCCGCGCCCGCAGTGAGGAACAGACCCTTCTCCGGCACTGTGCCCGGCGCCCAAGTCTCGCGCCGCTCCGCCAATCGCTGCCAATCGGGCGCCTCGCCAGTCTCCATCCAGGTCTCGCCAAGCACGGTGTTGCGGAACGCCCGCATCGCCTCGTCGCTGCCCCATGCCGCCTCGTGGGCCCGCGCGATCCGGGCCCAACCGAGCCAGCCCACCGGCGAATAGAGCGCGGAGAGATGATAGCCGACGGTGCCGGGGTCTTCGGGCTCGGCGGTCGCCCGCCATTCGCCTGCCGCCAGCATGGCCGTCTTGTGGTGCTCGGCAATAGGGGCGTCGCAGCCCTCGCAATGATAGTCCGCCGTGTCCGGCTGGCCCTTGTCCCAGCGGAGCCGCTCGAACTTCAGCCACTGCACATGGCCGCAATGCGGGCACGGCACATGATAGCGGCGCTGATCGCTGGCCTCGAATTCGCGCTCGATCCGGCTCAGCCCCCGGATCGTCGGCGTCGAGACCAGAAACACCTTGCGGCGATGCGCGAAGGTCAGCGAGCGGGCCTCGGCGAGGCTGACCGGATCGCCTTCCTCGTCAGCCGAAGCCGGATAGGCATCGACCTCGTCGAGAAAGATGTAGCGCGCCGGGGTCGAGCGCAGTCCCACCGCCGAGTTCGCCCCGGTCATGATCAGGATACCGCCCGCGAATTCCTTGGACAGCATGGTGTTGCCCGCGTCGCGCGACCGGGCTGGCTTGACCCGCTCGCGCAGTTCCGGGCTTTCCTCGATCAGCGGATCGATCCGCTGGCGCGAGTTGCGCTTGGCCAGTTCCACCGTCGGCTGGACAGCCAGCATCGGCCCCGGCGCGTGATGCATGACAAAGCCGATGAAGCAGTTGCCCGCTTCCGTGGCGCCGACCTGCGCGGCCTTCATGAACACCACCCGCTGGTGCGGGCTGGCCGGTGACAGCGCATCCATGATTTCGCGCATATAGGGCGTGCGCGCTGTGCGGTAGCGCCCCGGCTCGGCGGAGGCGCGGCCCGAGAGCATCCGGTGCCGGTCGGCCCATTCCGAAACCGTGAGGTCTGGATCTGGCGTGAGCCCAGCAGCCCAGGCGCGCAGGATCTCTGCCGCGCCATCGAAATCCAGCATATCGTCGGTATCACCGGAGATCGGGTTTGACCTCGGCAAGATCGTCGAGTTTGGCACGGACATGTTTTTCCAGGACTTCTGAATGGCGGTTTTGGGAGCACAGTCCATCAAGAGCTTGGTTTCTGGAAGGTCCGCAGCTACGATCAGACCGGTCGTCTTTCAGCCTGACGTCGGAGTCTCTTGCATGTCGGAAAACCTGAAGATCAAGTTTCTCGATCACTGCTTTGATCTATTGAAATATTTGCTGACACTTTTTGTGTCGATAATTACGATGTATCTTGCGCTTATTGCGGCCACGGCAGCCTTCGTTCGCGCCGACACCGTCGATCTAGCAAGCAAAGAAGCGCTGCGAACTATTGCGTTGTTGGCCACGGTATCAATGGCGGGAATCCTGTTCCTGTTCTTTGTTTTGGTTGCACGAGTCGGCCGGGAATACCAGGATCGCGCAAGCGTGCTTTCAGATGAGTCAGAAAGCGAACTTTTCGCCCGTGCGTATCGAAAGGCGATTGCCTATGGCCGGATACTAGCGGGAGTTGCTCTCATCGCCTTGTTTTGTGTTGGTTTCTTTTTCGCGACATTGACGCTTTCCTGACCCGTAATATTGCGACAAGAACAAGGGGGCAACTCCTTATAGTGTGACCCGAGGTTGGGCGAGTTCGTCGAGGTGGACGCGAATATGTTTCTCTAGGACCTTTTGCATCGTGGCAGGCTCTACTGTGATCTGCTGACCTGCCGCTTCGCTGCACGAGGCCGACAGATCGGCCGCCACAAGCGCCGCGACCCGGGCGGGCCATGTCACCCAGGCATCGCGCTCATCCCGCGCCAGCCGGAACATCAGCGTTTCCGCCCGCGACCTGTCGACCAGTTCGCCCTTGAGCTTTTGCAGCCGCAGCCTTCGCTCTTGCGCCTTCATCACCTCGTTGGCGGTCTTGGCTTGCAGGAATGTGGTGCCGCCGCCGACGCCCGGGCTGGGCAGTCCTTCCTCGCGCAGCGTTTCACCCACAGACGCGACAGCCGCCTCGGGCACCGGCTTCATCTTCTGATCTTTTGGCTGCGGAGCCTTTCTGGTCTTGGACGGGTCGGTCGTCTCGGCGCGTCGTTTGTCGGAGGCCTCGGCATCGATGCTGCCATCCGCGTGCAGTACCAGCCGCCCGGCCTCCTTGGCCTTTTGCACCGCGCCGCGCGACAGCCCGACACGGGCCGCGTATCCGCGCTCGCTCATACCCTGCATCGACCGACCGCCCTCCGGATAAAGCAATGATATTGCTTCGAATTCCGTTGATTACGTTCTCCGGCAGAGCGATTCTCGGATCAGAAAGACACAGCCTGACCGGAGACACGCCCATGACCATCGCCCAACGCTACAACCCCGAGGCCGCCCGCCTGCTGCCGCACATGGCAACAAGGCTCGCCGTCGATCCCGCGATCACCACGGCAAACGCCATCGACGAGATCGTCTTCCGCCGCAGCGAATTCCTCGGGGGGATGGCCTGCGCGATCCTCGCCATGCTCGAACAGCAGGGCAGGGGAGTCTGAGCATGACCACCATCACCACAATCCGCATCGATCACGACACGCTGCCCGACCCTTTGAGTCGCAAGAACCCCGACGCCGTCGCCGAAACCATCGAGGCGGCGCTGCACGACAATGGCATCACGGCCGAGGCGTCGGACGTGATCTCGCACATCAAGATCGAACTGCCCACCGCCAAGCTTGCCGCCGCCAGCGCCGTGCTGGCCGGGATGCGGCTGATCTGATCGGATGAGCAGAACGCAATCTTATGATCCTGATTTGCCAACACTTTACGGCCCGCCAGAGCGATTTTGATGACACCCAAACGATGCAACTCACCCGAAGGAGCCACCACCATGACCCGCCTGAACCCGCAAACCACGCCCCGCCACGAGCTCCGCGCCGAGAAGGCCCGGCGCAACAAGGAGGCCGCATTGGCTGCCTTCGTCGCGAAGAAGGCGGAGATCGACGCGCGACTTGCCCGCCTGCAGGCGCTGAGCGACGATCATTTCAACTGCCACCCCGACGAGGTCGGCTGGGCGATGGTCGGAACGCTCGAGCACTACAACGGCCTGCTCAAACGCATAACCGAGAGCGCCTTCGGCGAGGGTGAATACGCCCGGTAGCTTATACGACCCCTGATCCCGGACAGCCCGCCGTCACGGCGGGCTTCACTTGGTAGAAGGCGCCGCATCCCGTGACGCCCGCACACCGGAGACCAACCATGACCCAGATCCAGCTATCCGACGCCCAAGCCGTCATCCTGTCCGCCGCCTGCGCACGCGAGGACGGCGCCGTCTTTCCCGTTACCACCGGTCTCAAAGGTGGTGCCGTCGGCAATGTCTGCAAGAGCCTGCTGAAGCACAGGCTCATCGAGGAAATCCCCGCCACCGACCTCAACACCGTCTACCGGCACGACGAGGAGCGCGGGCCGGTGACCCTGCGCGCCACGCCGCTGGCCTACAGCACCCTCGGGATCACCGACGGCCAGAACGACGAGCCGCCCGCCGAAACCGCGACCGCACCCGTTCAGCGTCGAAAGGGCACCAAGCAGGAAGCGCTTATCGCCATGCTGAGCGCCGAGGGCGGCGCGACCATCGACGAGATCGTCGCGGCCCTGGACTGGCAACCACACACCGCTAGGGGTGCCATGTCCGGCGCGCTCAAGAAGAAGCTCGGCCTGACCATCACCTCCGAGAAGGTCGATGGACGCGGAAGGTGCTACCGTATAGAAGTCTGATCCAACATCTCGCGAACCCGGCCAAGCCGCCGTCCTTCACAGGGCGGCGGCTACTCGATCAGCGCTGGCAGGCGATCGACGCGAAGAGCCGTAGCAGTCACCTACCCAAACCTCTAAGTTGGAACAGGCGGGGCGCCGACGGACAAGAGGACAAGATGAATGTGTCAAGTAAGTGCCGATTTCAGACGTGGCGTTGAGCTTGCCAACATCTTGCTTGTTGGCGCTTGTCCGGGACGGGAGGAGGAGCAAAATGGTCGGCCATTTGTGGGTACCGCGGGACAATACCTAAGAAGTATGTTTCGAACGCTCAATTTGCATTGGCCTTGTTTCTTTCCGTCGGCTGACCCTGATGAGTATAGCATGCTGAATGCAAACCCGTTGCCAAGATATCGGGCACGTGCCGGGTTTGGTGGCCTCACACAACCAACCAAAACAGAGGTTATGGCCGCTGAAAACCGGGTGAGAGTAAGATCATTACTCATTTTGGTGAACCCAGAAAGAGTACTCTATTTGGGAAACGCAGCCGAATTCATCGACCCAATTGTGAATGAAGTGCTCCCGGACACGCAGGTTTTTCGTACCGGGCATCCATCGCCTACTGCTTGGAATACGAAAGCCAATTATCGGGGAATGACCCGTGAAGAAAAACTTGAAAGATGGACGAGGGACCAATTCCGTCAAAGGCGATAGACCCCCTCAGGTGTTTTCAGCTTACCCTAGTCCGCTGAACCTTCGTTCACAAAAACTAGCGACGGCACCCCGCAACCATCTCATCTGTCCCGAATAGCAGCGAGTGGCAGATTAAGTTGCCGCGTTGTGCACGAATAGCAGGTGTGCCCCATAATTGACTAGTTGATAAACGTAAGGCGCTTCTCTACGCTTCATTCTGACTGTACCAGAGGTCCGCATGGCCGACGACGAAACACTCGATGCCTCGGTACTTGCTACGATGACGCCGGACGCGCGGGTCGAGGCCCTGATCGCGTGGTTCCGTAAGCACTACAAAGACCCGGCGACGTCGATCTCCAACAATAGCCGAGAGGGTGGGTATCCACATGTGTAAGGCGGGGTTGCAGAGGCCAGCGATGCTCTGCAAAGTGAGTTCGGTTCCCTCGTCAGTGAGCAAGAAATTGAGCACGCAGTGAAAGAAATCCAGCGAGACGGGACAACAGCGTGGGTCCGCATTGACGGCGAACTGCGAGCAGAAGATGGCGACTCGATCACCATGAAGGATGGATCACCGATTTCTCTCGAAGGCGAGGGGAGGTCCGGTGTTTTCGATGAAGGTGTCTTCAAGGAAGGTGTCTACGGGCGCGGCGAGTATGGTCGTGGCCCCTATGGTCGGGGTGCATTCAGCAGCGGCTTCAATTCTAGTTTCGATACCAGCGACGATCCCGATGAGGATCTTCAGGATGAAAGTTTCGACGCCTTTGGCCCTTATGCGGGCTACCGACAACAATATGTGGAAAGCAACGGCTCTCCAGTCGTGACAGCCGATGGCGAGCGGCTCATGGTCGATGCGCCTCCCGCGAATGAGCCTCAGGCGCGCGAAGAGGTCATTCGGCGTCTCGAAGAGCTCGAACGGTTGGTTGCACCGTTGGTTGAGAAGCGGCGCGGGGACATCGGTGACAACAACCCGCCGGGGCCTATCGAGGATCCCCCACTTACCCGCGAAGACTTCCTTGATCTGCGCGAAACCCTTGCCCAAGTCAGGGAGCAAACCCGGAAGCCCGAACCCGAGGTCGATGAACTCGCGGCACAGCAGACCCATCTTAGAAGGCTCGCCGCCAAGATGCGCGCTTGGATTATGGCGCGCGTTGGTGGCGTCGTCGAGGGGAAGGTTGAGGATCTCATAATCTCTGGCGTTGTAGGCTCGCATGTCGCCGAAGGGCTCTGGTGGCTCGCGAAGACAATCGGGATCTGGATCGGCTTTCTCTGATCCGCAGGCTGACGTTTGCCGCGAAGATGTCAGTCGCGGGGCCGACAACTTCAGCAACGACGCCCTGCGGAGAACTTGACCGGAGGCATTCAGCCGGCTTGTGTCTGGTTCAGAAAATTTGCGACGTCGCTTCGCTTTGGAACATGACGGCCGGCTTAGAGTGATCGGCAAGACGGACAGGGTATTTCGAGAATGTGACATAGGTCTCGCAGAGCTGGCCAGACCTATCACTCCCGTAGTGCTTCAAACAACCGCCGCAGCAGGTACCCACGGATCAGCGAGACCCCGACGAAAGCCAGACCGATCGCCAGATGCTCTCCGAGCGCGGCCTCGATCCCGAACCATGGAAACACAACAATCTGCGTGGCGATGGCCAGCACGTAGCCGACGACAACGTTTGTCGCCGCCTCGATCATCGACATGATCCGGCTCTGCCTCATCGCAGCCCCTCCGGCAGGCTTTCCAGAAACGCCGTCACGAATTCCGCCGCGAGCGGCGGCACGATCGCATTGCCGTAGCCCCGCAGCAGCCCCATGCGGCTGGATACCCCATCAGCCAGCGGGAATGTTCCGGGCTCAACCGGCCGCCAGCGTCCATCCCGGCAGCGGAGCCAGTCAGCATCGCGCCATACGCCGTCCGTCGGGCCGGTCCCGGCAGGCTCGCCGTCGGGTTCGACCTGTCGAGCATCGCCACTGTCCTTCGGCTGGCATCGGTGTTGCCGGCCGCGTTGTATCTCGCCGTGGCCGGCGATCCGGCCATCGCCGTCGGCCAGCCCGCCAGCCAGACCTGCCGGCCGAGCAGCGCGTTGATCGGAACCGCCGGGCATTCCGACCCATCCTTGTGATCCCGCGCCGAGGCTGTCGCCCAGCCCGCCTGGTGTTGGGTCCAGAGCGACAGCCCCGAAGAACAGCCGCTGGCGGATATGCGGCGCACCGATGCCCGTAGCCGGCAGATCGGCCGCCCCGACGGCGTAAGATGCCGCTTCCAGCTCAGCCGCCAGAGCGTCGAACCACGCCCAGTCATCTGCACCCGCAGCCGGCTTTCGAGACGCTGCGCCAACACGTCCGAGCACTGCTGCGCTCGCGACCTGCTCGCCGAAGACGAGGCCGGGTCGGCAGGCGGCGACGAGCCGCAGGAAGGCGGGGGCGAGGTGGCGATCATCGTCCTGTCCCTTGCGCTGCCCGGCCTGGCTGAAGGGCTGGCAGGGCGGCGAGCCGGTCCAGACGGACGTATCCCCGGCCACGTCCGCAATGCGCAGCGCGTAGGGCCAGCCGCCGATCCCGGCGAAGAAATGGCATTGCGCGAAGCCGCGCAGGTCGGACGGGTCCACCTCGAGGATGGACCGCGCGTCCACCTCGCCCGTGGGCAGGAGCCCGGCCGCGATCAGTTCCCGCAGCCAGGCACAGGCGGCGGGATCGGCGTCGTTGTAATAGACGGCCATCAGGCGGCAGCGTCTGCCTTGTCGCCAAGCCGCTCCGACTTCACCTCGGCGAAGGTCCGGCCATCGCCGTCGAGGATCGCGTCCTTGCCGGTGTCCGCCTGCCAGCGCTCCACGGCCACATCGACATAGGCGGGGCTGATCTCCATCGCGAAGACGCGGCGGCCATTGGCCTCGCCCGCCATGATCTGCGAGCCGGAGCCGGCGAACGGCTCATAAGCCAGACCGCCGCGCGCGACATGCTGGCGCATCGGGATGCCAAACGCGTCGAGCGGTTTCGGCGTCGGGTGGTCCGGGCGCTCGTCTTTCGTGAAACTCGGCATCTCCCAGGTCGAGGGTAGCGTTTGCTCGGCCACCTTCGGCGGGCGGTTCGGGCGGCGCCAGCCCATGAAGCAGGGCTCGTGCTTCCACAGGTAATGCGACCGAGTCAGCACCCCGCGGTCCTTCACCCAGATGATCTGCTGATGGACGAAGGCACCGGCCTTTTCCCAGCAGGCCTCCAGCATCGCCTGGCGTCGCGAGGCGTGCCAGCAATACCATGCGGCATCCTCGGTGATCGCCTCTGCGACGGCGGCGGAGATGAACCCGTCGTAGAGTTCGGCGCCCTGGCTGCTGTCATCCCACGTGTTGCCGTAGGACTGCGACCAGTCCTTGTTGCGGGTCGGATGGTTCGAGCCGTCGTAATCGATGAGATACGGCGGGTCGGTCGCGAACAGTACCGCCCGCTCGCCGTTCATCAGGCGGCGGACGTCCTTCACACGGGTGCTGTCACCGCACAGCAACCGGTGGTCGCCGAGGACCCAAAGATCCCCGGTTTGCGACGCCGGATTGCGCGGCGGCTCGGGGATTGTCACCGGCGGCACTGTGCCGCCGCCCGCTCCATCCTCGTCGTCCCCCTCGGGCTCGAAAGCCAGCAGCTTGTCCAACTCGCCGTCCGAAAAGCCGACCAGCGACAGGTCGTAATCCTCGGCCAGCAGCTCGTTCAGTTCCGCCGACAGGGCGGCCTCATCCCAAGTCCCGAGTTCGGTCAATTTATTGTCGGCGATGCGATAGGCCCGCCGCTGCGCCTCGGTCAGATGCCCCAGCACGATCACCGGCGCTTCTGTCAGCCCCAGCTGCGTCGCGGCCAGCACGCGACCATGGTCCGCGATCAGCTCGCCATCCTCGGCCACGAGGCACGGCACGGTCCAGCCGAACTCGGCCATGCTGGCGGCAAGCTTCGCGACCTGGTCGGCACCGTGCTGCTTGGCATTGCGGGCATAGGGCTGGAGCCTGGCCAGCGGCCAGTGCTCGATCCGCTCGGGGGCGAAGGCGAGGGTCATTCATCACTCCAAAGGGCTGGTCACGACCGACCCGAGCGCAGTGCCGGCCATTTCGCGACTTTGAGGGGTTACTTGAGATGGCATGAGGGGCGATACTGTGCCGACACTGAGACGACACCGGGAGGACAAAGCATGTGGCCGGATAAGCGCATGATCGAGATGCTCGGGACCGAACTGCCGATCATCCAGGCGCCGATGGCAGGCGCCGGAGGCACTGAGCTTGCCGCAGCGGTCGCCACTGCCGGCGGGCTCGGCTCATTGCCCGGTGCACTGCTTACGCCGGGTGATCTGCGCAATCATATCGGGATCTTTCGTCAGACCACATCAGCCCCCGTGAACGTGAATTTCTTCTGCCATGCGGTGCCTGACCCGGATCCAAGTCGTGAAGCGTTGTGGCAAAATCGTCTTGCCCCGTATTACCGCGAGATGGGCCTCGACCCCGACCAGCCCGTCCCGGCCTCGAACCGCGCGCCCTTCAACGACGCTTTTTGCAAGATCGTCGAGGAGATGCGCCCCGAGATCGTCAGCTTCCACTTCGGCTTGCCCGAGGACGACCTTTTCGACCAGGTTGCCGCCACGGGCGCACGGATCCTTTCATCTGCCACGACCGTGGAAGAGGCGCGCTGGCTGGAAACGCGAGGCTGCCACGCGATCATCGCTCAGGGTAGCGAGGCGGGCGGCCATCGCGGGATGTTTCACACCGACGACGTCGCAACACAGATCGGAACATTTTCGCTCGTGCCGCAGGTCGTCGATGCCGTGCGCGTGCCGGTCATCGCAGCCGGCGGCATTGCCGATGGGCGCGGGATCGCCGCCGCCTTCATGCTCGGAGCCTCGGCGGTGCAGATCGGAACCGCCTATCTGTTCACGCCTGAGGCCACCATTGCGCAACCGCACCGCCATGCACTCGCAGCCGGATCCACGCGGGAGACAGCGCTGACAAACGTCTTCACCGGTCGACCGGCCCGCAGCGTTGTCAATCGCGTGATGCGCGAGGTGGGTCCTATGGCATCGGACGCTCCGCCATTCCCGCTGGCCGGCGGGGCCCTCGCACCGCTGCGATCGGCATCCGAGCCCGATGGATCGGAAGACTTCATGTCGCTCTGGTCAGGCCAGTCAGCCGGGCTGTGTCACACCATGCCTGCCGGCGAACTCACCCGACACCTCGCTCATCAGGCAGTCGAACTTCTGGGAAGGCAAGCCTGACCCGCTGATGGCATCAGCGCCGAATGGGTTGCGAAGACAGCGTCGGACGACCTTGTCGCTGGACTCCGCCATCCGGGATCCACTGGACTCCGGGGTGGACTCCGGAGTCCAGGGTATCCACTGTGGAATCCACCTGACAAGCCGCTGTTATTGCGTGGTTATTTCCGGTTCAGGGGGTGGACTCCACGTGGGGTGGACTCCCAAAAAAACGGCCCTGTCGCTGGCGAAATTGCGCGCTGCGCCCCCCAGCATACGAAGCGCACGGAAAGGAACCGTTAAATCAATGACTTAGCGGGTGGCGGAGATCGTTTTTCCGGTCAACCGGTCACCGTTTGCCCGGTGTCGAACTGTCGCCGCTCTCGTGCCATCGTGTTCCCTTCTGGATTCTAAACTGGACCCCGGGTGGACCCCGGAATCCAGTCGTGTCGTGGTGTCCCGTCGCTCACGCCTCGTGCGAGCATAACCCGTTTGTAGGCCCCGAGGCCGGCTTGGTGAACCCGTCAGGATGTCTCCCTGAAAATTTCCTTACAGGATGATTTTCCTTGACAGGCTGTCGGCATTGTCGATCACGAACCGCCGTGACCGCTTTGACGATGGCATGCGTCCATGGAGCCGCCAGGTGATCAGCGCGACGCCGTACTGCCAGTGGCGATTGGCGGCCGGGCGGCTCAGCCCGATCTCCCAAATGATCTTCTTCCACGGCTTGCCCCGGGCGCGCAGCCAGACGATGCGGGCGTCGTCACGCTCCAGCCAGCGCAGCCAGAGCATCGCCTCCTCGGCTTCGGTTATCTGGCGCGGGGTGGGGCGCGGGCGGCGTGTTTCCGGCTCTTGCCCCACATG
>Ga0136598_1000784_pt1 | contig 14302 bp, 16 predicted proteins | sample AntRauTorcE11899_FD_104790 | JGI IMG/M metagenome (GOLD analysis project Ga0136598, IMG submission 104790) | Saline lake microbial communities from Rauer Islands, Antarctica - Metagenome Torckler E11 #899 | ecosystem: Environmental > Aquatic > Non-marine Saline and Alkaline > Saline | place... | reverse complement strand
GTAGACAACGATGAGGGCAGCGTTAGTGCCATCTTCAACGAGCGCAACTACGTCGTCGTTGACCGGGTCAACGACCCAGGTGGAGCCGCCGTTGGCCAGCGCGATGACGGTCGCCAGGAGGTCGCTGTCAAGGTCGGTCTCGAGGAGGTTGAACGCTCGGTCAATACTGTTCATCTCGGTTCCTTGTGTTTGGCTGGCCCCTGTGGCCAACAAGTACATCATACCCCATAGTTCCTGCGAGCGCTACCCCTTCCGAGAAGTTTCTTTCGGAGCCAGGCCCGCAGCGATTGGAGCGCACTCGGGGCACCACTCCTGGGGGCGGGACACGGCCGTCTCGGCGTCAGTACGGCTCCGGGCGGTGGCGTGGTTGCCGTGGGTCACACAGGTGGCTCCCCAGCCCTCCTCGGTCCTCCCTGCGGAGCAGACGGCTCCGGTGGAGCGCGCCCGAGTCGTGTACGTCACTGTCTCTAGGGGGCGGCCCCCGGCGGTGGCGGCCCGGAATAGGTCCCGCCGTTCCAGGCTGTTCAGCCCACCCCACACCCCGTCCTCCTGGCCCGTCTCTAAGGCGTAGGACAGGCAGGCCTCGCGCACCGGGCACGCGGCGCAGAGCCCCTTGGCGTAGCCTTCACCGAACGAGGAGAAGAACACGTCGACGCGTTCGTCCCGGCACTCAGCTTCCTCCCTCCAGCTGTGGTCTATGGCAGCCAAGTACGGGCCTCCTCCGCGCCGGTGACCACGTGGACTTCGGTCCCGATATCGGCCGCACGGCGGTGCCAGAGCTTCTGGGCTGGGCGCAGCTCGCCGTCGTCTGCCTTCAGCTCGACGAAGCAGACGAGACCCCCGGGCAGCAGCACGATTCGGTCTGGGTTGCCGGCGTGGACCGGGGAGAACTTGAAGCTCATTCCACCAAGCTCCCGCACCCGTCGGGCGAAGACTGTCTCTACAGAAGATTCACGCATGGGGTACAGCGTAGCGGGTCGGGCGGCGAGTACGCTAGGCTCTGGGACCCGCTACTAACGAGGAGCTATCAACGTGGATGTAAGAAGTGTGATGTGCCCCGGCACGAACCTAGACGGGACACCTTGCTCCCGCCACCGTCGTCGCGGGGAAGAGACCTGTATCCATCACAGCCCTGAGCGGGTAGAGGAACGGGCCCGCGCTCTCGAGGAGCAGGCCGCCCGGCTGCGCGACAACGCGAAGGTCTCCGGTTGAGGCCGGGCGGCCCGCTCGACGCAGCCCGCCACCTAGCTGAAGCTGGTGTGCCTCTCTTCCTCGCTCGGCCCGACGGAAGCGCGCTCGGCTTCGCGCTACCTCAGGGATGGGAGCGCACCGAGACCGACCCGGGAGTCGTTGACCGTTGGAAGACGGGCTGGGCGCTGTGTGCGGTGATGGGGCACGTCGTTGACGCAGTAGACGTAGACCCGCGCAACGGCGGCTCCTGGGAGTCGCTCGAGGAAGCGCTGGAGGGTCATCTGCCGGAGGTGTACGGCAAGGCCTCCACGCCCAGCGGCGGCGAGCACTACCTGGTCGCCTCGCTCGGCGTCCGGAAGGTTCAGGACCTCGTGCCCGGTGTCGACCTCCAGGCCGGCAACGGCGACGGGGCGGGGCGCGGGTTCATCTTCCTCGCCCCTACTGTCCGAGAGAGCAAGGAGACGGGGGAGCTCCGTTCGTATGGGTGGGAGGTTGACCCGGACGTAGGGATGCTCCTGCTGAGCGGAGACGAGAGCGGACGGGCGCTGGAGGAGCTGGCCCGTCAGCGCCAGAGCAGCGGCCGGGGCACGGTAGACGACCACGGCAGCTACGAAGGACCGCCCTACAGCGAGCTCGACGAGGGCCTGCAGCGCGAGGCCCGGGAGTACGTCACCGACTACCTCGACCTCTGGAGCAAGCGCTTCAAGGAGGTCGTGAACTGGCCCGAAGGGCAGCGAGAGGAAGGGCCGAAGAGCCGAGGCTGGGAAGGGCTGACCTACCAGTTCGTATGGGCGCTCGCGAAGATGGCTGCGTGCCCCTGGACCGACTTCAGCGCCGACGACGCTCGGGTCTCGTTCGAGAACATCCTCCCGCTGGAGATGGCCGAGGCTGTCCCGGGCAAGTGGTACGACGGCATCGTGGAGAAGGCGGAGAGCGAGCCAGTCGACACCCCGCCGTGGGTCAACCGTACCAGCGCTGAGGAAGACTTCGCCGAGGCGGTGCGCTCAGTCCAGGAACTTCCACCTTGCGACCATACCAACGACTCGCACGTCACGCGCTGGCTCATCCGCCAGGTAGGGCAGGGGCCGCTGTCGGGTCTGTTCCGCCGCGGGGACGAAGACCTCATCTACACACCTCGAGTGGGGGAGGAAGGCTACGAGCCGCCCGCCAACCCGGAGGACTGGGACGGCCCAGCACAGGTCCGGCGCATGTCTCCGCTCCGCCTCGCGTCCCGAGTGGACGCCTCGTACCGGGTGTTCCGTTCGACGAAGAAGGAGGTCGTCGATATGGTCTTCAAGCGGGAGCTCGCCGAGCGAGTCATGTCTGACCTCGACCGCTGCCCCAGCCTGAAGCGGGTGGCTCTGGTGTCGCACACCCCGCTCGCCCGGGCGGACGGGAGCGTGCTGGACGACCCCGGGTACGACGAGGCGTCCCAGGTGCTCTACCTCCCTGAGCAAGGGCTGCGGGTGCCCCCGGTGCCCCCGGAGCCGAGCGTGGAGGAGGTAGAGGCCGCGCGGGACCTGATACTCTGGATGCTCGTCGACTTCCCTTTCGTGTCGGAGCACGACCGGGCCAACTACCTCGGGTGCCTGCTGCTGCCCCTGCTGCGCAACATCGTCCCACCGCCCTACCAGATGCTCATCATCGGGGCGCCCCAGCGCGGCTCGGGGAAGAGCCTGCTCGCGGAGATTATCCGCATCGTCCACGGTGGGGTGTTCCGCTCGGAGATTCCAGACGGCGAGGACGAGCGGCGCAAGGTCATCACGTCGATTCTCGATGGCACCTCGGCTCCGGTGATTCAGTTCGACAACGTGAGCGGGGTGCTGAAGTCGTCGACGATGGATGGGCTGCTGACGAACGCTGTGTGGTCTGACCGGCGGCTGGGTGGCAACGAGAACGTCATCGTGCCGAACGACCGGCTGTGGGTCGTGACGGGGAACAACGTCATGATTGGTGGGGACATGGACCGCCGGGTGCTGTGGTCTACCATCAACGCCAACCTGGAGCACCCGGAGCTCCGCTCTCCCACTGAGTTCGAAGAGTCGGACCTGCGGGGCTGGGTGGGGGACCACCGGAGCGAGGTGCTGCACTCGATGCTCGTCCTCATCCGGGCCTGGGTCGCGGCGGGCCGCCCGGTCCGGGAGGCTCCGACCTCGGATAGCTTCGGAACGATGCAGCAGACGCTGCGCGGCATCATGCGGCACGCGGGTATCGGCGGGGAGGTCGGGCACCAGAAGTCCAAGCCCAAGCGCCCAGACCTCGACGCGGAAGACTGGAGCATCTTCCTTCAGGCCGTGCGCCGGGTCATGGGCGACGAAGCGTGGACGGCCAGGGAGCTCCTGGACACGCTCGAGGGCGCAGCGTTCGATGACGACGGGGACTGCCTCCACCCGGAGGAGCTGCCTGGAGATCTCGCCGACAAGGTGAGGTCGGCGCCCCACAGCGTCACCAAGTCGCTGGGCAAGCTGCTCTCGTCGAGGCAGGGGCAATGGGCAGCCGGGGTGAAGGCCGAGAATGCAGGCGGCGGCGGCAAGAACGCCGTGAAGTGGCGGGTCACAGATGAGGTGTAGGGGGTTTGGGGGTTTTCGAGGGAGTGAAAACATCAGAAAGAGGGGGGTTATAGGGTTTGGAAAGGTTTCTCGAGAGCCCTCTCATGAGAGTAGTTTCATCTCTGATGGGCACCCCACCGACGCTACGCGCATGAGAGCGGGCTGGAGCAACCCCTCCAAACCCCCAAACCCCCCTTCCGGCCCCCACCACCTCCTCCTCCTCGGGAGCCCTGGGAGACGCTGGGGTACCCTGGGCGGCATGGACACAAACACACGACCCCTGACAGCCCGGCAGCGCGAGGTCCTGGACCTCTGGCTGGCCGGAACGCCGTACAAGGAGCTCGCCGCCCGGCTGGGTATCAGCCCGGAGACGGTGAACCCCCACCTGAAGGGCATCGCCAAGAAGCTGGACGCTGGCGGCATCAGCCGCGAGGCTCTCCGGCGAGCTGTCTACGCTCCCCGGCGATGAAGGAGACCCGGGCCTGCCCGCGGTGCGGTGCGCAAGCCCCCATCGACGCCGAGTGCACCGCACCGCTGGCGTATCTTCCGGGCAGCGAGACTCGTACCTGCCGGCACTGCGGAGCGGTCAACGTCCGGTGCACGTGCGCCGAGGTCGCCTACCGTCGGGAGTAGGAGCTGTTCGAAACAGCACAGCAGCCTCAAGAGCGTCGGACACTGCCAGAAAGCCTCAAGGAAGGAACCTAGATGGACGCCTGCCAGCGGTGCGGAAGGGAGCACACGCGCTGTTCAGCGCACAGCAAGAGTCCTCTTCGGCCCTGTGGGAACTACCCTTCGGAAGGGATGAACAAGTGTCGCATCCACGCGGGGGTGGGCAAGGATGTTGTTCGGAGAGCTGGCAAGCGGCATCAAGCCCTCGAGCAGGTGGGCAGGATGGCGCGTCGCGCCGGGGCGGACTCGCACCCGATCGAACATCTGCTGGACAGCCTGTACCGGGCGGCAGCCGAGGTCGATGTGTTCGGGCAGCTGGTCGTGGACCTGGACAACGAGGGCGAGCTGGCTCTCGACCAAGCCCCGGGTCGGCTGCGTGGCTACGCTGAGTGGAGCACCGAGACAGACCCGGTCACCGAGAAGTCGCGCCGGGTGCTCGAGCTGGACCCGCTGCTGGTCCGGACGGGGGACAACAGCATCCAGGTCCACCCGTTCCTCCGGGAGTACAACGACGCCCTAGAGAGGAGGGCCAAGATGGCGAAGATGGCGATGGATGCGGGCGTGGCCGAGCGGCAGGTACGTCTGGTCGAGCAGCAAGCGGTCTTGCTGGCGGGGGCGGTGCGGTCTATCCTGACCGAGCTGGGCGTCAAGCTGGACCGGAAGGCTGTAGGGGTGGTCCAGCGCAACCTGCGCGCTCTTGCTGTCCTGGACCCCGTGCTGTGAGGCCGGACACCATCGATGGGGCCGCGCCCCGGGCGGAGAGATTATGAAGCATCTGGCAGTCGAGACAGTCGCTTGGGCCACCTGGGTGGCCGTGGCTGCTCTCGTCATCGCTATGGACGTTGCTGAGACGGCGCTCCGTTACGCTCCTGGCCGTCGTCTCGCCCAGCGCGCCTACACGCTAGGGGCGCGCCCTGCACAAGGTGACCGCTACCGAGGAGACGACGAATGAGCGTCAAGAGGTTGCGTGAAGACCTTTGTCGACATCAGGTAAGACAGAACATGCCCAGCCAAATCGCGTCTGCCGTGGACGTGCTGATCGCCATGTGCGACAAGCACCGTCCGCTCGGTGTCAACGGCAAGCACGGCGATCTCCACACCGCCACCTGCGGATGCGTCGATGGCAACGATGGTGCCGCTACGCTACTCCCGCAGGCCCCCAGTAGGGACTCCCGCCCGTGAGCGCAACGCTGGCACCCGACGTCTGGTCGCTGGCCGCGGATGCGTTCGATCCGACCAGCGGCGACCCGTTGTGGACTCCCCAGCCCAAGCAGGCGCTCGCGACGAAGCTGGCTGAGCAGGTAGACGAGGTCCTGTACGGCGGCGCAGCCGGGGGAGGCAAGACCGAGTGGCTCATCGCCTACATGGGCGAGGAGATGGAGCGCCACCCCGGCAACCGGGGTGTCATCTTCCGGCGCGTCTACCCGTCCCTGGCCCGCTCTGTCATCCCTCGTGCCAAGGACATGTTCGCCAACCGAGCCCGCTGGAACGGCAACGAGTCCACGTTCACGTGGCCGAACGGGTCAGTCCTGCAGATGTCACACCTGCAGCGCTTGGACAGCGTCCGTGACCACCAGGGCGCGGAGTACGGCGTCGTCGGTTTCGAGGAGATTACAGAGTTCCTGCGGAAGCAGTATGAGTTCATGCTGTCTCGTCTGCGGGCCCCGGCTGACGGCATCCGCCCCCACGCCATCTCCACGACCAACCCTGGCGGCATCGGCCATGTCTGGGTGAAGCGGCGCTGGATATCTCCGAAGCCAGATGATATGCCGGAAGGCCAGGAACTCCCGCAGCCGTTCGAGGTGTGGAAGCCCGCCCCGACTGACGACGTCCCTTCTCCCGGCACCCGGGTGTTCATCCCGTCCACCATCTCGGACAACCCCGCTCTGCAGCGGCGCGACCCGGACTACCAGCAGCGCCTACGGGCGGCCATCAGCGACCGGGGGCTCCGCAAGGCGCTGGAGGAGGGCGACTGGGACGCCATAGACGCCATCGAGGGCGCCTTGTGGCAGCAGTCTTGGCTGGATGGCGGGCGTGTCCAGCGGCTGCGCCCCGTCGACATCGTTCGGACGGTTGTGGCGCTGGACCCCTCTGACGGGGACGCTGCCACATCCGATGAGTTCGGAGTGTCGGTGGCGAGCGTGCGCGCAGATGGGGTGGGGGTCGTCCAGCACAGCGGCGGCTGGTTCGGGAGCCCTCGTGACCTCGCCAAGCGCAGCATCAAGCTGTACCACGACTTCCAAGCGGACGCGCTGGTGATAGAGCGGAACCACGGCGGCAAGTGGCTGCCGGAGGTGCTACGTGGCGTCGACCCCTACGTCAACATCCGGACGGTCTGGGCGAGCCAGGGCAAGACAACCCGCGCCGAGCCCGCTGCAGCCCTCTTCCAGCTGGACCCGGACCACCGTATGCCTTACCGTGCGGTCCTCCAGGGCTACCATGAGGAGCTAGAGGAAGAACTGACGCACTACACTGGCGAGCCGGGTGGCGTTTCTCCGAACCGTTTGGACGCTATGGTTTGGGCGTTGCACGCGTTGATGCTAGATGGAGGGAACGCGACCGTGGCAAAGACCAACGACGCACGCCTCAAGGGACGCCGATGAGTGGTCTAAACGAACTAATCTTCGACACGTGGACCACGCTCACGTTCAAGCAGCAGTTCGGGCCGCGGCGGGTCCCGGCTCCAGTGACGTGGACGGCCCCTTCTTGGGTCGGCGAGGAGCACCAGCGACGCCTGCTGGCGTACATGGTTCTGCAGTCGTACATCGACAACGCAGCCCGCGAGTTCCTGGCCAACAAGAACGAGCGGGAGAAGGCCGAACACCGCGAGTACGGCGACCCAGCCCTGTTCCGCAACGCGGCCCTCTCCGCTGTCCTGGGCGAGGAGCAGGCAATCACGGTCGACGGGGCGGCGGACGACCCGGAAGCAGACGGCACCGACGCCGAACAGGTACGGCTGGCTCAGCGACAGCAGGCTTGGCTCGAAGACTGGGCGGACGACGAACGGTTCCTCGAGAAGTTGCAGGAGGGCGAGTCGAACGCCGTTGGCCTGGGGGATGGCGTCTACACTCTCGGCTGGTCAGCGTCGAAGCAGCGACCCCGCCTGCGGGTGTTCGACCCCGGCTTCTACTTCCCAGTGTTGGGCGACGGGAACGAGGACGACTACCCGGAGCGCGTCCACATCGCATGGGAGCTGCCACCGGACCCAGGGAAGCCAGGCAAGGTGCGGGTGCGCCGCTTGACGTGGGACCTCGTCGACCTGGAAGAAAGCGGCACTCGCCGCGTCGCCTACCAGGACGACCCGGTCACGAAGACTTGCCTGTTCACTGATGCGACCTGGACGCTGGCGGACGGCGTCGTGTCGGTCGACGACCTCACCCAAGGCACCGCCGAGTACCTCACGAACGAGGACGGCGAAGAGATTGACCGCCTGGACCTGGGTATCGACTTCATCCCGGTCGTCCACATCACGAACACGGTGGCGGGCGGGCACCACTACGGCCGGAGTGCCCTGGCCTACATCGCTCAGCTGTTCGATGACCTCGCGGCGGTCGACACGGACCTGGAGGCGGCGGCTGCGACGACCGGGACCCCACCCATCGCTCTGTCCGGCGTGAGCACGTCGGACGACACGCTGACGGTCGGCCCCGGGGTGGTCTACAAGCTGGGTGAGAACGGCAAGATGACCGCGTTGGATACGTCCAAGTCGCTGGATGCGCTGCTGGGGCTGCAAGGCTCCCTGATGGACCGGCTCTCCGTGAACGGCCGGATGCCTGCCGCGTTGTTGGGCCGGGTCGACCCCAGCGAGGTTCCGTCCGGCGTCGCCATGACGCTGTCGTTCGGCCCACACAGCGCCATGGTCCGTGAGATGCGGCTGGCGCGGCGGGCCAAGTACAGGCTCCTGTTACGGTTCGTCCACCGCATGGCGCTGGTGGGCGGCCTGGGCGGCGAGGAGGGGCTGCCGGGCCGGCACATCACGACCGAGCTGGAGTTCGGGGCGTTCCTGCCGAACGACGAATCCGGGACGGTACAGAACGTCATCCGGCTCCTCGAGGCGGGAGCGGTCAGCCTCGAGGCTGCAGTGGAGATGCTACGGGCGGTCGGCCTCACCGACCGAGACCAGCAGGACGAGATTGACTCCATCCAGTCGCGTGACTTCGAAGGGGCGTCGACCCTCTTCGACGCGACCGGGGACCTGGATGCGGTGTTCCGCTACCTGGGCCTCACACGTCCTGAGCTTCCGTCTCTGCCCCCGACTCCCCCGGGTGGGCCAACGCCACCCGAGCCAGCTCCCCCGGGACCTGAGGGTGCCCCCGGCACGCCGTAGCAGGCGTTCTCGCGGACGACCACAGCGGGAAGCGCTACAGTCTCCGCAGAGGTACCTGGGCCTACACAAACCAGGATGGGCACCCGAGCCCAGCATCATCGGGATGGCGGAATGAGGACCACACAGTGCGACACTCTAGGAAGAACGGCATGCTCCAGTATGTCTGGGACCCCCAGCGCGGTCGTCTCTACCCTTTGCCTGCGGGCGCTGCGGAAGATGGCGACCCACCGAACGACCCCAAGGGTGGCGGAAGCGACCCCACGGGCGGCGGAGGCGACGGCGATGAGCCGGTGCAGCTGAGCCAGTCCCAGCTGAACGCCATGATGGCCCGAGAGAAGAACCAGGGTCGCCAGGCGGCGCAGCAGGAGCTGTCCGAGCAACTAGGAGTGCCGCTCGAGGAGGCGAAGACCCTTCTCACTGCCGCACGCGAACGCGAGGACGCCGACAAGTCCGAGGTGCAACGGGCCAAGGACGAGGCGGACCGCAGAGCGTCAGAGGCGGACCAGAGAGCGTCCAAGGCGGCGCGTGAGCAGTACGAGACCAGGGTGGAGAGGTCGTTGGTTCGTGCGGGTGTCAACCCGGAAGACAACGACCGTCTCGCAGACCTGGCCCGGCTGGTCACGTCCCCAGAGGACGCAGACCTGGACACCATCACTGAGGACGTCAAGACGGTCAAGGAACGGTACCCGGAGTTGTTCGGAGCGAGCGGCACTGGCGGGTATCAGCCGCCTCCGTCGTCCGACCCGAAGGGGGGACCGCCCGACCGTAAGAGGTCCGAAGACGCCATGGCACGTGGCGCCGAACGCGCCAAGGGGTTCAGTAAGTCGAAGACGGTTCAGTTCGACCCGGCGAATGCTGGCAGTCTCTGAGCCCGTCTAGGAACCCACCCAACCACAACCCTCGAAGGAGTTCAGGATGAATCTGGGTCTCGCGACCGAGGTCTTCAATCCTGCCGAGGATCACCGCTGGCTCGGGAGCAAGCACGGCACCGACACTGCGAAGACCATCACCCTGGACGCATCCGCGTTCTCGGCGTTGGGCTTCGCTGACGGCGTCGTCCCGTCCGGAGTGGTCTTGGCAAAGATCACCACAAGCGGCCTGTACGGGCCCTACGACAAGGCTGGTACGGGAGGCCTCGGCACTGCCGTGGGTTTCTTGTTCACCACCCAGAACACGGAGGACTTCACGGTCGACACCCCCGCCGCGCTGCTGTGGCACGGGTCGGTCATCGTGGCCAGCCTCCCGACCGACCACGGTCTGAACGTGACCGCTGCCGGGCAGCTGACCGGCTTCAACTTCGTCGGGGACATCCCCGCTGACCCGGTCTAGGAGGTCATCTGATGCTCATCTACGATCTCGTAGACCCACAGGAGCTCATCGGGTTCGCCCGTGCGCTCGAGTTCGACCAGTTCCAGCTCAATCAGTTCTTGCCGGACAACAACATCCAGGACATCGAGTATCGGTTCCGCCGGGGCAACCTGACGGACCAGGACGCGGCGTCCTACCGTTCGTGGGACACCGAGGCGGCCATCGCGGCCCGCCAGGGTGCCCAGCGCGTGTCCGGGGAGCTCGCCCCCATCAGCCGGAAGATTCGGCTGGGAGAGGAAGAGCGCCTGCGGCTGAACGCGCTGCAGTCCGGGAACGACGACCCCATCGTCGACGCCATCTACAATGACGCGGCGAACATGACGCGGGCCGTCCGTGCGCGTGCCGAGCTGGCACGCGGACAGGCGCTGTCCACGGGCAAGGTCACCATCGACGAGAACGGCTTCGTCGGGGAGGTCGACTTCGGCGTACCCGCAGGGCACTTCGTCACTGCAGGCACTCTGTTCTCGGATCCCGCTGCCGACGTCGTCACGATGATGCAGGCATGGATGGAGACCTACGACACGTCCACGGACGGCCTGGTGCCGGGCGTGGGCCTGACGTCCCGCAAGGTCCTGAACAACCTCCTGCGGAACACCTCGTTCCGCAACCTGGCAGCCACCATCGCTGGAGCTCCGCAGCTCATCACGCTGCAGACGGTCCAGTCTGTGTTGGCCGCGTTCGGGCTTCCCCCGCTGGCGCCATACGACACTCGAGTTCGGGTGGAGGGCACCACCACGCGGGTGACTCCGGAGGACTCCATCATCTTCCTGCCCCCGTCCGGTGAGAACCTGGGCGAGACGCTCTGGGGGGTCACGGCCGAGTCGCTCGAGATGGCGGGCGAAGGCTACATCCAGACCCAGGAGGCCTCGGGCCTCATCGTGGCGGTCGAGAAGACGACCGACCCGGTGGGCACCTGGACCCTGGCGTCGGGCATCAGCCTGCCGGTCATCGGCAACCCCGACGGCCTCATGGTCGCGACGGTCCTGTAACAGCAGGCCGAGGGGGCGTCTAGCGCGTCCCCTCGGCAGGCTACTCAAGGAGGAAGACGGTGGCGAAGAAGATCGCGACGAACGTGGTCGGCATCCATGAAGAGACTGGTGAAACGCGCTGGTTCCACAAGGGTGATACGGTGCCGGGAGAGTACCAGAAGTCCATCTCGAACCCTGCAGCATACGAGGGGGGCGACGAGCCGCCCAGCGATGAGCCACCCGGAGATAAGCCGCCCAGCGATGAGCCGCCCGGCGAGGACGAGGACCTCATCGGAGAGGAAGACGAGCCGGAAGACAACTACGAGTCTTCGGAGGCCACGAACGACGACCTCCGAGCAGAACTGGCGCGCAGAGACCTTCCGGTGCACGGCAACAAGCCGGACCTGGTCGCGCGCCTCCGGGCTGACGACGCCGAGAACGGCTGAGCGCCCCGGTCAACGTCCCTGGGGGCTCGACCTCGCGGGTCCCCGTCCTCCGAGGCGGCCCCCAGGGACCAAGTCGCCGTAGGGAGCCATCATGGCAGCACTGACGACAGACGAGCTGGCTTCGATTCGCGACGAGGTAGGGGACACCCCGGGGGACGCGGAGCTTCAGACGGTCTACGACCGCGTGGAGTCTGTCGGCTCTGTCATCTACAGTGTCCTGGCGCGGCGCCTGGCAAACCTGCGGTCGAACCCTGCTCAGTTCTCGGTCTCCGGCGAGTACAGCCAGTCCACGCAGGCCAACATCGCGGCGCTCGAGAAGCAGCTATCTCGCTGGTCTGCCTTCGCACCCGTCCAGTCGTCGTTGCTGGAGACGGTGCGGCTGTTGTCGCGCCACAGCCGGATGCGCCGACCCGACCCGAACCAGGCGCTGGACACAGAGGCGTAACGGTGCCCGTAGACGAGGTCGACGAGGTCATCGACCCGCTGATTGGGGCCTACCAGAAATCCTACGAGCGTGTCTCGTCGCAGCTGGTCGGGGTCGCGGACGACCCGAACCAGTGGCGCAAGACGAAGAGGCTGCGCGAGGTCCGTGCGTCGATTGACAGAGAGCTGACCTACCTCAACCAAGAGATAGCTCCCCGGGCTGTTCAGGCGACGTACTGGGCCAACGAGCTGGGGTTCGGGACGGGGGCTGTAGGCGCGGGCGCCCAGGTAATCTCCTGGGACCTGGTCGACCGAGGCGCAGTCGAGGTCTTGGCGAAGGGGATGTACGAGGACCTGTTGAAGGCCACGTCCCTGGTCGACCAGACCAGCAAGTCCCTGCTGCGCAAGCTAGGGCGCGACGCCTCGCTGGGCAAGCTGTTGGAGGGGCGTACGGCGGTGCAGGCGGGCCGGTCTATGGCGCGCCAGGCGAAGGACCTCGGCGTCTACGCTGTCACCTACGTCAACGGCGCCCGGCACGGGCTGGACGAGTACGCAGCCATGTCGATGCGGACCGTGACAGCCAACGCCTACAACGGGGCGCTGGTCGACGGAGCTGTCGCCGAGAAGTGCAACTGGTTTGAAATCATGGACGGGCCGGACTGTGGCCTGACCTTCCACGAAGACCCGCAGATTGCAGACGGCCTCATCGTGGATGACGACACCGCCAGAACATGGAGAATCTCGCACCCGAACTGCCGGCGCACGTTCGGCCCTCGCCCCGACGTCAACAACAAGAAGGAGGCCGCGGCGGCGCGGCGGTCCACGACGGCCAGCCAGCGCGCCGACCAGATTGCGGCCGACCAGGCGCGCGGCCTTCCGGTGCGGCCCTCCGCACAGCAGGCGGCAGTGAAGCAGTCCCGCCTGCCCGTTCAGAAGCCGTCTAAGGCGTCCCAGCCCCACCGTACGCCCAAGGCGGCACAGGCGGCTAGGGCGACGCCGATGAGAACCGTCAGCCCCAGCCTCTCGGGGTACGGCGAGCTGTCGGACTACCGAAGGACTGGCCAGGCTGCGCTCCGGGGGTCGCCTGAGGAGCTAGATGCGCTGTTCCAGTACACCCAGTTCGGTACCCACTACGAGGTGAACAACCCGTTGCGCACGGGCGGAACCCTGAACCCCCTGACCAAGAAACTCGACGCCGTGACCGGCAAGAACCGTCTTGAGGAGGGAGCTACCCTGTACCGAGGGGTGGACAGCGAGGACCTGAGGAACCAGCTCTTGTCAGCCAAGCCCGGGTCCCGCGTCCTGGACAGAGGGTTCACGTCGGCCAGCGCTGACAGGGAGGTGGTCGAGGACTTCATCTTTGGGGGAGACAGCCCCGTCATCATGGAGATTCTCGCACCACCGACCACCCGAGGAGCGTACATCGGGCCCCACTTTGAGAACCGCGCAGGGTTCTACAACCAGGAAGAGTTCGTGTTTGCTCGGGGCACCGAGTTCTCGGTAGAGAAGATCACCCAGAGCAAGGACGGCCCGCTCCGAGCGGTGCTCCGGGTGGCGGCACAGGAGGAACACTGATGAATGAAGCGGACGCTCGATTCCTCTGGCGGACAGGGGACGTGGAGCTACGTCCTCCCCCACCGCCCGACGAGTCTCTTCTTGACCCCGACCGCCCGACGCTACGCTAGGCATGTAGCCCCAGTGGGGCAGACAACCTAGCGCACGCACCGGAGGGCAGGCATGGGCCTGGCTCGTTTCGACCTACGCCTACGCCCCGAGGGTGTCGAGGTCGATGTCGACGGCACCCCGGTACCGAGCGTTCGGGCTGTCCGCGTGGAAGCTGTCGAAGGCTCCGTAGCGCGCGTCACGCTGGAGGCCTGGGGCGAGGTCACGGTCGATGGTGTCGGCGTCGTAGAGGCATCTCAGGAGGACCGAGAGGCCCTGTCGGAGCTGCTGGCGTCCGTCGACCCCGACATCCTCGAGCGACAGGTTCTAGATGGCCTCGGCCTAGGCGACGGCGGGCCGCTGGCAGGGCGCTACCTCGAGGCGATTGGGAGGTACGTCCGTGGCGACTGAGACGGGCCCCGACCTGAGCTTCGCGCAGCAGACGGTCGAAGGGCTGATGGACGACACCTGCATCGTCGTGCGCCCTGCTGTACTGTACGAGGACGGCCTGTTTGGCGCGCCCCGGGTGTACCCTCCTGCGGGCGAGTACGGCCCGTGCCTGGTCGGGTCGGCTCAGGGGTCCCAGCAAACGGACGACGCCTATCGGTTCACGCACCGGGCCTCACTACCCGCGGCGGCCCAGGGCATTCAGGAGGGCGACGTCCTCATCGTGCAGTCGTCTCGGCGTGACCCAGACCT
>Ga0136598_1000778_pt1 | contig 14350 bp, 10 predicted proteins | sample AntRauTorcE11899_FD_104790 | JGI IMG/M metagenome (GOLD analysis project Ga0136598, IMG submission 104790) | Saline lake microbial communities from Rauer Islands, Antarctica - Metagenome Torckler E11 #899 | ecosystem: Environmental > Aquatic > Non-marine Saline and Alkaline > Saline | place... | reverse complement strand
AACCAGCCAGTCTACGGTGTGAGCCAGCGCCAACCGCTGCGGGCCCTTTAATTCGCTCATCATCGTATCCAGGCGCTGATCAAACCCCCAGGGCGGATTCACCACCAGCATGCCCGACCCCACCATGCCCCGCTCTGGCGGCTGGTCGAGCATGACGTCGCTGCGCAGCACCTTGCGCACCGCGCCGGTTTCCAGTGCCTCCAGCAACCGGCGTTCAAGCCCACTGGCCAGTATCGGGTACCAGACGAGATAGACACCATGGCGACACTTCTTCCAGGCCCCGGTCAGCGTTGAGGCAACGGACTCATAATCAGTCTTGATTTCGTAGGAAGGGTCAATCAGTGTCAGCAGTCTTGGCTGAGCTGGCGGCAACTTCTGCAAAAGCCCTTTCAGACCATCTTGTTGATGCACCCGAACCCCGTGTTGCCGGGCCCAGGTATCCAGTTGGTCGCCTTCCGAAGGGTGAAGTTCAAAAGCTGTTACCGAATCCATGTCACGGCGAAGCTCCGCCAGCCAGGCAGGAGAGCCGGGGTAACGGGTGAGGCACTGCTGCCCTGGCCGGTTGTAGCCAGCCAAAACTTCCAGCATGGGTTGCCAGTCGGGGGAAACCAGTTGCTCACGCTGTTCCCACAGTTTCTGTACGCCGCCGTCAGCTTCGGCCGTTTTTCTCGCTCTTTCACCGGCAAGGTCATACACCGCACTACCTGCGTGGGTATCAAAGCAGGCGATGGGTGTTTTCTTGGCCTGCATCATGGTCAATGCCAGCGTGAGTGCAGCGTGTTTCTGAACGTCGGCGAAATTGCCGGCGTGGAAGGCGTGAAGGTAACTCAGCATATCGGGCTCCTGCTTTCAGGCACCCATTAAGCCGAAGTCCCTCTACTTGCGCAAGACCAGCCGGCAATGACACGCAACCTCCGGTGAAACCGCGAAAAGTCACAACTTCAACGGTTCTCCGGCCCCGCACTTCCCTGTTGCGTATAATGCTTACGACCTTGCGTTTCCGGCGTTTTATCCGTTACCGAACGACTAAGTGACTGCCAGGCCACAAACACACTTTTCGTAGAACCCGCCAAATGAACCACCGATCCACTCATGATTTTCCTCTCCATTGATTGCCACGAACGATCAAAATCTAGCACGCCAGAAAGTCTTTGCAAATGGTTCTCATTGATATTTATAATTTAGGCTCCTGGATTGAGGCAGGTCAAAACCACTTGATTCATAGGGTTTATCCAACCACAATATGAATGCTAATATTTCTTATTTACAAACGCGCATCAAAAACATGGAGTTTGCAATGAACAAGCTGTTACGCCCCGCCCCCCCTGGCGGCAATGATTGCTGCGGCCTTTACTGTCGGCTGTACCACATCCTCCGATTCAGCAACCACTGTTGAGCCGGCCACCAAAGCTTCTGTGGTTAATCATTACGCGGATCTGGCCCATGCCAACTATAAGGATGCGCTGATCACTGCCCGTAAACTCGACAAAGCAACGGACCAACTGATTGCCGCCCCCACCGAAGCCAACCTGGAAGCCGCAAAAGAAGCCTGGCTGGCATCCCGCGTGCCCTACCAACAAAGCGAAGTGTTCCGTTTTGGCAACGCCATCGTTGATGACTGGGAAGGTCAGTTGAATGCCTGGCCTCTGGATGAAGGGCTGATCGACTACGTGGAGCGGGACGAATACCAGCACGAACTGGGTAATGCCGGCGCCACAGCAAACATCATTGCCAGTAACGAAGTGACCGTGGGCGGCGAAACGCTCGACGTTACCAACCTGACACCACAGTTGCTGGCTGACCTGAACGAAATCGGCGGTTCTGAAGCCAACGTGGCAACCGGCTATCATGCCGTGGAATTCCTGCTATGGGGCCAGGATCTGAACGGGTTTGACACCGGTGCCGGTGAACGCCCGGTAACCGATTATGCCAAAGGTGAAGACTGCACCAACGGCAACTGCGAACGTCGCGGACAGTACCTGGACGCAGTGACCGATCTGCTGGTCTCTGATCTTGAATGGATGGTGGCCCAGTGGGCGACAGGCAGCGATGACAACTATCGCGCTCAGCTGACCACTGCCGAAGCCAACGAAGGCGTGCAGAAGATGCTGTTCGGCATGGGTTCCCTGTCACTGGGGGAACTGGCCGGCGAGCGGATGAAAGTAGCGCTGGAAGCCAACTCCTATGAAGACGAGCACGACTGCTTCAGCGACAACACCCACAACTCCCATTACTACAACGGACAAGGCATCCAGAACATCTACACCGGCACTTACCGCCGTGTAGACGGCACGCTGGTAACCGGCCCGTCACTGTCTGACCTGGTAGAACAGAGCAATCCGGAACTGGATGCCCGCCTTAACGCCCAGTTGGACACCTCCATGGAAGCTCTGCAAGACATGAAGGCCCACGCGGAAAGCAGCCAGAACCCGATGGCATTTGACGAAATGATCGGCCCGGGCAATGCTCAGGGCGAACAGATCATCACCAACGCCATCATGGCGCTGGTAGACCAGACCGGCTCTATCGAGCAGGCCGCCCGCGAACTGGGTATCGACACCCTGTCTCCGGACGATGCCGGGCACGCATTCTGATAGCGACGCCAGCAACATATGGATACCGGGGATTCTGGATTCCCGGTATTCTCTGTTCCCGAGCAAGCCATGGAAAACCAGCCTCACCAGACCCAAGGTTGTTTTTCCCTGGTTTATTCAGTTCCAATGCGAGTTCCTATGACATCACGTTTTCTTGTTTCCATACTGTTCCTGTGCGTGGCACCTGGCCTCATTCATGCCGAATCCCACGCTGGCTATCCGCTGCAGACCACACCGAAAACCGGTGGTAAAGGCACCGTCGAGCAGTCAGACACCAACGCTTTTTCCCTGCCTCAGGGCAACCTGCCCATGACCAAGCGTCTGGACTTCAGCGTAGGCAACAGCTTCTTCCGCAACCCCTGGGTTGAGGCGCCGGCCAGCACCGATGCCCGCGATGGTCTGGGGCCGCTGTTTAACACCAACTCCTGTCAGGGCTGCCACATCAAGGACGGCCGCGGGCACCCGCCAGGTATTGATCAGCCACCGGTTTCACTGTTCCTGCGCCTGGCAGTGCCGGCAGACCCGGAGGAAGACGCTGACATACTGCGAACTCACGGCTTCAAGCCAGCGCCGGTCTACGGCAGCCAGTTACAGACGGCGGCGCTGCCTGCGGCCCAGCCGGAAGCCGATCTGGTTACCGAATGGCAACCCATTACAGAAACGCTTGCCGATGGCACCGAAGTGGAACTGCGCAAGCCTGTTTATCACATAGAAAACCCGAACTACGGTCCGCTGCCGGACGATCTGCTGACCTCACCGAGGGTAGCTCCGCCGGTTATCGGCATGGGCTTGCTTGAAGCCATCCCCAATGAGGATCTGGAAGCAAAAGCCGATCCGGAAGACGTCGATGGCGATGGCATTTCCGGCAGACAGAATCAGGTCTGGGATCTGGCCAGAGAGCAGACCGTACCCGGGCGTTTTGGCTGGAAAGCCGCCGAACCCAACGTGAATCAGCAGAATATGGGCGCGTTCGCTGGCGACATGGGGCTGACCTCCTCACTCAAGCCCGCCACCGATTGTACGCCTGAACAGAATTGCGAACGCTTCACCCACGGCGGTGATCCGGAAGTAAGCGACAAGGTAGCGGGTTTTGTCACCTTCTACGCCAAAACCCTGGCCGTACCCGGTCGCCGGAACATGGGCGCAAAATCAGTCAGACAGGGCGCCCGCCTGTTCAACGAAACCGGTTGTGCGGCCTGCCACACTCCCAGACACCAGACCGGAGAAGTGGCCGATCGGCCAGACCTGAGCAACCAGACCATCTGGCCCTATACCGACCTGTTGTTGCACGACATGGGACCAGGACTGGCCGACGGCCGTGATGAGTTCCTCGCCAGTGGCAATGAGTGGCGAACCCAGCCGCTATGGGGCATCGGACTGGCCCAGGTGGTGAACCCACAGGCAGGATTCCTCCATGACGGCCGCGCCCGCACTCTGGAAGAAGCCATACTCTGGCACGGCGGTGAGGCACAGCCAGCAGCCGATCGCTACCGCCAGATGCCGGCGAGTGAACGCAAGGCATTGCTCGACTTTCTCAATTCGCTATAGGGAATCCCGATGAAGCCACTGTTCCGAACTCTTGGCATCTCAGTCGCGGCCCTGACCATCAGTACCGCAGCCGCCGCCAAAACCGATATAAACCAGCAGGTCAGAGCTGTGTGGCACCAGGATATTGAAGCCGGCTACCAGAATCTGGCCAAGCAAACCCGGGCGCTTGCTGAGCAGGCGGACAGCTGGTGCCAGGAACCTGATGCCTTGAACCGCGATAGCGTGGATCAGCTCTGGCTGGACAGTTTCCGCGCCTGGCAGGCAGTTCGTTTTGTTAATTTCGGCCCGATCGAAACCGACAACCGCGCCTGGCAATTCCAGTTCTGGCCAGACCCGAAAAACCTGATTGCCCGCAAGGCCCGCTATCTGCTGACCAGTGACCAGGCACCAACAGCCGAAACCATTGCTGACTCCGGCGTAGCGGTACAGGGTTTTCCCATGGCCGAGTACCTGCTGTTTGATGAACAACTGAACAGCACTGACCGGGCCCTGCCGGCCCAACGCACGTGCCGGGCATTGGTACTTGTCGCCGGGCATATTGCAGATAACAGCGCGCAGCAACTGCAAGACTGGCAGTCTTTTGAAGACAATTACGTGGCCAACGAGCAATACCGGGACACCACCATCAAAGCGGGAATGGCGGCGCTGGAAATCCTGGAAGAACGGCGGCTGGCTCAACCCATGGGTCTTCGTGGAACAGGCAAGCGCTCGGTATACACGGCAGATGCGTGGCGCAGTGGTCAAAGCCTGGCCGCCGTCGAAGCCACGGTTCGGGGCCTGCAAGAACACTTCCTGCCGGCCCTGGTTTTGCTGCTGGAAGGCAGTGATCAGCCGGAACTGGCCGGGCGTATCGAGCAACAGTTCGCCGAGGTTCTGGAAAACTTTCCGGCAATGCGAACCCCCATGGCGCCACTTCTGGCTAGCGATGAGGCGTTTGCCCGCCTGCAGGGGCTGTATGTCGATATTTCCCAGCTGACCACCCTGGTTAATGATCAGGCCACCGTGGCGCTGGGTGTTGTTCGCGGATTCAACTCTTCTGACGGTGATTGAGGCAACACCCATGATGCGCCTGAACCGCCGACAATTGCTGAAAACCGGCGCTGCCTGTGGCCTGACCGCCACTCTCAGTGGCTGCAGCCTGCTGCCTCGCAGGGCTGGCGACAGGCCGGAGCAATATACCGGAGCTGTGGGACTGCCGGATGGCAGTTTCGGCGTCAGCGCCATTGACCGGACCGGGCAGCCACTCTGGCAATCACCCATCGCCACGCGCGGCCATAGTGGCTGCAATCGTCCAGGCGGCCAGGAAGTGCTGTTTTTCGAACGGCGCCCGGGCTGGCACTTCTATGTGTTCGACAGCATTACCGGCGCCCGACGGCACACCATCAAGGCCGACGCCGGTGAACATTTCGTGGGACACGGCGTCTTTTCACCGGATGGCCGATGGCTCTATGCCACTGCCAGCCGTTACGAACAGGGCGAAGGTATTATCACCGTCTACGATGCCGGCGATAATTACCGACGGGCAGATACGTTCGAGCTCAAGGGCATTGGCCCGCACCAGTTAACGCTACACCCTGACGGTGACACCCTGGTGATCGGGCTCGGAGGCATTCTTACCCACCCGGACTATGACCGAATCAAACTGAACCTCGACACCATGGATCCGGCACTGATTCTGCTGAACCGTCGCACCGGGAAAATCATGGGTCGTTTTCGCCCGACCCATCGCCAGCAAAGTATTCGCCATGTGGATGTCAGTGCCAGCGGCAAAATCCATGTGGCCTATCAATATCAGGGACCTTTGCATGAAACACCGCCTCTGCTGGCGACGCTGGAAAGCGGTCAGCTAAGAGAATACCGATTTGATAACGATATCCAGACCAGCCTGGCAAATTACATCGCCAGCGTGATCGCGCACCCGGAAAATGACCTGGTGGCCGCGGCTTCACCCGTTGGCGGTACCGCGATTGTATTTGATGGCAACACCGGCGAGCTGCTTGCCCGTGCGGCGATAACTGACTGCGCCGGGGTCCAGGCGCTGGCTGGTGGTGACTTTCTGATATCTTCGGGGAAAGGTCAGTTGGTGCGTCTGGGGGCAGACAACCAACCTCATGAGCTGGCGTCGCTTCCGGTTTACTGGGATCATCACCTGGTCTGATCGGTCCCGGGTGCCTTGCCATCATTAAGCGCCAGCGCGCCCACAACCACCCGGTAAATCACCCAGATGGCGATACCCACGAGGATGAACCAGCCCACGATCAGCATGGTGGTTACAAAGCCGATCACCGTCCATAGCAGACCAATCCAGAAGGTCCGGATCTGCCAGCGGAAGTGAGGCTCCAGCCAGGTGCCCCGAATCTCATCCAGTTTGACGTAATTGACAATCACGCCCACCAATGCGGTTACGCCTCCCAAAAAGAATGAAAGGGCCTGGAGGATATAGACAACAATCGCCAGGTTGCGCGCATTTCGCGGCTCCCGGGGCATATGCGGGCGGTTGTCGGCTGGAATATAATCAGGTTCTGGCACAGTGTTACTCCTTCAAAGCTGGAGTCCAGTCTAACACACAGCTTTTCCACCAGAAGCCCGGTTACCGCGGCTCAGTTCCCGGCCGGGCTGTAGCCAACCCGGAAGCCGCCCCAGTGCTTTCCGTTCACGTAAATCGGCACCGAAACATCGTGCATGATCTCGCCGGTATCACGGCGATAAGTCTGTAAAAGCATGTCTTCAGTGTGGCTGCCGCAGCGAATGCCGGTACGGTCATTGAACAATCGCTTGCTGCGGCTTTTAACCAGATCCACCTCATGATCACCGGTCGGCGGATTCGCAAACTCCCGGTTATGGGTAGGCACGTAGCCATCCGGTGCGCAGGAAATGGCAAACACAATAGCATCTTTGGAATTCTTGATGGCTTCCTGAATAGCCGGAAATGCCTGGTCAGTGTACTGGTCGAAGCTGCTGGAATACTGTTGCGGGTCGGTCTTCGCAATGGGCTCACGCTTTTTGTCGAACAGAGCAGACTCGCTGAGCTTACCTTGCTCGATTGCCTGCTCAAAGACCTTGCCAACCTGCTCCGCGCCGGATTTTGCCTGCTCATAAAACGGCCGGTGATAACTCTGCTTGCTGTTCAGGGCAAACGCAGCATTGGCCTTTTCCGCCAGGACCATCAATTTGGCCGCCTGATCCGCCAGCGAAGCCACACTGCTGTCACTCTCGGAAATATGGTCTTTCACCGTTTCAATGGCGCTAAACACCTGCCCGAGACTCTGTTCGTTCGATTGGTCAATTTCAGCAATACGGGAGACCTGCTGCTGAACCCGATCAGACTGATCGCGAATCTGATCCAACTGGCCACCGACGCTTTCTACCGAGGCCAGCCCCTCCTCAACACTCTGGGCCAGGTTCTCGATACGGGACACAATCAGCGTGGTATCACTCTGAATTTCTTCGAGGGTTTCTGCCACTTCGCCGGTAGCCTGGGCGGTACGACCCGCCAGTTGCCGGACTTCATCGGCCACTACCGCAAAGCCCCGACCCTGCTCACCGGCACGGGCGGCTTCAATCGCAGCGTTCAGAGCCAGCAGATTGGTCTGCTCGGCGATACCCTGGATGGTAGAGGTTACGCCCTGAATCTTGGTGGACTTGGCGTTCAGCTCCTGAATCAGACGCAGGTTCTCACCCGACTGCTGATGCACAACGCGCACGCTTTCAATGGCAGACGTGAGTGCCTGACGGCCCTGCACACTGACTTCACGGTTCTGAAGGGCCATGGTGGCCGCATTGGTCGCCTGTTCAGAGGACTCGTGCACGGATTAGGTAATGCGACCGGCGTGGTCTGCCATCTGGGCGGTTTCTTCCACCTGCTGGTCCAGGCGCTTTTTCACCTGATCCGCAGCATAGGACACTTCCGCGGCAGAAATGGCATTCTGGTCCGCACTGTCTGACAGGGTATCGATCAGTGCCCGGCCAGCCCTTGCGTCAGCCAGCAGACCTTCACACTGCTCATAAAGAGGATGATCTTCCGATAAGGAGCGTTCGTTAAGATCGGCAATTCCCTGCTGGACCGGCCCAAGCACGCGGACGATCAGGTAACCAGCCGCGGCCACCAACCCGACAACCACGCCGACCAGAATGGAGACTGAATCCAGACCAACCAACGGTGCCACCAGTACACAGACAATAGCGAGAATAATGGCAGCAATCAGTCCGAACACCGTTGCAGCACGATTGACTAAACCCATGACGCCCTCTTCGTTGTTATCTTTGCGTAATGCAAGTATTTATTATTTCAGGCCAAAAGCAGATTAATGAAATGGCGGCCGTTAATAACTCATACTTTAGTGGGCTACAGCCAGCCATTTCGGCCACTATTGCCAGTAACGGCCGCTTGAGAGATTTCTTGAACCGTTCAAAACCAGTCCGGCTGCATATTCAGGCAGGTATCATCCTGATTTCGCAATAACACCAGATCCTGCGCCACTGTTGGCAGCTCCCAGTGAAAGAAGTACTGAGCAGCCTGCAATTTCCCCTGATAGAAGTGGCGCTCCGGGTCACTGCTGGCAGAAGCCAGCGCGCTGGCAGCAACATTGGCCTGACGCAACCACATCCAGGCCACCATGATATGACCAAACAGCCGTAGATAACCTTGAGCATTCGCAAGCACGGATTCGGAGCCGCCTTCCATCAGGGACTTGCCCAGACCCTGCGTGACCCTGACAGCCTGCTGCAAGGTTTCGCTGAGCGACAAAGCCCATTGCTGGCATGGATCAGAGGTTGCTGCCTGCAGGTCAACCTGCATACGCTGAATCAGCAACTGCAAACCATGGCTCTGATCCTTCCAGACCTGCCGGCCAAGCAGATCCAGTGCCGATGCTCCGGCGCGTTGTGCAGCTTCCCTGTTCGCCGCTGCTTTCTGTGCCGGCCATCCGGAAATAATCGGGGCCAGGAGCGAAAACAGCTTTTCGGCCTGTTCTCGCTCGCCGGCGTCCGGATGTTCATTTTTCCGGGTCACCAACTCGGCTCCGTACAGACATAACGCCAGACCGCCCTCGCAGCCGGCCTTCCGGGATAGCAACTGACGGCGGACATCCGCCTGGGCAATCATTGGCTCCAGATCCTGCTCTGTCTCAGCGTCCTGAGCCCCGGTCGGCTGAAAATGTTCGGTCGCCCAGGCCAGATCGGTCACATAATCCCGGTACTCGGTCATCACCATGCTGAACCCCCGGGCCAGAGGCTGGCTGGCCATCCGGTCGGCTGCCGCTAAAACATCCTCGAGTACGGCATCTGACTGCCGACTCCGAACCAGTAGGCTGTCGCTAAGCACATCCCGCAACTGAAATTCAAGATCGCGGCGGTCGATAGCGGTTATGGTCATGATTCCTCTCCTGTTTCAGGACGACAAAGCCTCTCACAGCCTGTAGCCCGATGAAAGCGGTAGTTTTGGTCGAAAACGCAACGAAACCCGCAACATTACTTGACCTCGCTGACCGGCTACGTATTATCAACGACCAGGTTTTACTGACGGAGCAACCATGACCGCAAGGTCCGCCGGCTGCATGACTAATACCAGACCACTACTGACCGCTGACATAGTACGCCAGCGGGGTAGCCTGCCATACTTTCCTGATCCGCCCTTTATGGCCTGATCTTCCGGACAGTTTCTGCCCGATCTGCTGTTCATACCAGCAGGCACAAAGGTAAACTCTGTCTGCGCTGTATTGTCTGATAAACCACGTCAAAGAACACCGATAACGAGGTTGCGATGTCGCTACCGCTGGTTGTATTTCTGCCTTTTCTGGGCGCTCTTGCTGCACCTCTGTTCGCTCAGGGCGGGCGCACGGCAATTGCCATTGCCTCGTCTGTGCCGGCACTCATTGGTCTGGTGGCGCTGTTTCCGCACTGGGAGACGGTCGCCGCCGGTGGCACTGTCCTGCATAGCTATGAATGGCTGCCGGCCATCGGGCTCTCATTCAGCTTCCGCCTGGACGGCCTGGCTCTGCTGTTTGCGTTGCTGATTCTGATCATCGGTCTGCTGATTATTCTCTACGCCCGCTATTACCTGAAAAAATACGAGAATATCGGCAAGTTCTACGCGCTATTGCTGTGCTTCAAAGGTTCCATGCTGGGCATTGTCCTGTCCGGCAACCTTTTGCTGATGATGATTTTCTGGGAACTGACCAGCCTGACTTCGTTCCTGCTGATCAGCTTCTGGAACCACAAACAGGGTGCGCGCCGTGGTGCGCGGATGGCACTGGCCGTTACCGGCGGTGGTGGTCTGGCGCTGCTTGCCGGCATTCTGATCATCGGCAACATTGTTGGCAGCTTCGAACTGGATACTGTTCTGGCCGCCGGCGACCAGATCAAAGCCCATGCCATGTACCCGGTGGCGCTCACTCTTGTCCTGCTTGGCGCGTTCACCAAATCGGCCCAGTTTCCGTTCCACTTCTGGCTGCCACACGCCATGGAAGCGCCGACTCCGGTCTCTGCCTACTTGCATTCGGCGACCATGGTCAAGGCCGGCGTATTTCTGATGGCCCGCCTGTACCCGGCACTGGCCGGTACCGACCAGTGGTTTTACATGGTCAGTTTTACCGGCATGGCAACGCTGTTGGTCGGCGCCTACGTCGCCATGTTCAAGCATGATCTGAAAGGCCTTCTGGCCCACTCCACGGTAAGCCACCTGGGCCTGATCACCCTGCTGTTCGGTATGGGCACCAAACTGGCCGCCGTGGCTGCTGTTTTCCATATCATCAACCACGCCACCTTCAAGGCCTCGCTGTTCATGGCCGCCGGCATCATTGACCATGAAACCGGCACCCGCGACATGCGTCGAATCAATGGCCTCTGGCGCTATATGCCACACACGGCAACGCTGGCCATGGTAGCCGCCTCATCCATGGCCGGTGTGCCGCTGCTCAACGGCTTTCTCAGCAAGGAGATGTTCTTTGCCGAATCCCTGCAACTGAACCTGCCCGGTGTCATAGCCTGGCTTCCGCCAATCGTCGCCACCCTGGCCGGCATCTTTGCTGTGGCGTATTCGGCACGCTTTATTCACGACGTGTTCTTCAACGGCAAACCGGTCAACCTGCCGGTTTATCCGCCCCATGAGCCACCGCGTTATATGAAAATCCCGGTGGAAATACTGGTGTTCGCCTGTCTGATGGTGGGCATGTTCCCGGCGTTTTCGGTTGGCCCACTGCTGTATTCTGCATCTTTCGCCACACTTGGCGGTGAGGTACCGGACTACAAACTCGCCCTTATGCATGGCTTCAATCTTCCCTTGATGATGAGCATTGCCGCCTTCGTGGGCGGGCTGATCATGTACACGCAACGCCACAAGTTCTTCGCTTTCCACGCCCGGTTCCGGGAAATTGATGAAAAGGCGGTGTTCGCCTCTGTGGTTTCCAGAATTGTGGATCTGGCACACCGGTTCACAGCGAACGTTGAAAACGGCTCCCTGCAACGTTATGGCATGCTGCTGGTGGTGAGTGTCATTGGCGTCGCCATGGTGCCACTTGCCAGTCTGGGTGTATTTGTCGGGGAAAGCGGTCTGTCGCCAGTCGACTGGCCCACCGGCATTGCCGCGGCAGTATTGATTGTCTCGGCACTTGCCACTGCTTTTTGCCACCGTGAGCGATTCATGGCGCTGGTTCTGCTCAGCGTGGTGGGGCTTATTGTGGCACTCGGCTTCGCCCGGTTCTCGGCACCGGACCTGGCCATGACCCAGCTATCAGTGGAAGTGGTCACCATTGTTCTGTTGATGCTGGCGCTGTATTACATGCCGTCCTGGACGCCACGGGACAGCCTGGCGGGTAGACGCCTGCGGGATGTTGTTCTGGCGGCGATTACCGGTATCGGCATGACCCTGGTCACCCTGGCCATGCTGACTCAGCCGTTCAGTTCTATTTCCGAGTTCTTCCTGGAAAACAGCAAATCCGGTGGCGGCGGCACCAACGTGGTGAACGTGATTCTGGTGGACTTCCGGGGCTTTGATACCCTGGGCGAGATCACGGTTCTGGCCATTGCCGCACTGGGCATTTACGCTCTGCTCAAGGACACCGCTCTGACACCACCGCCAAGTGATGGCCAGGGCCACGCCTGGACCCGCGACGCTCATCCACTGATGCTCAAACAGCTGGCACGGCCACTGCTGCCCCTGGCCCTGATGGTGTCGGCGTATATCTTCCTGCGCGGTCACAACCTGCCGGGTGGCGGCTTCATTGCCGGACTGATCACCTCGATCGCGCTGCTGGTTCAGTATATTGCCACCGGGCTGGTGCCGACTCAGGATCGCATCCGCTTCAAGTACCACAACGTGATTGGTCTGGGGCTCCTGTTCGCCACCATTGCCGGTGCTGGCAGCCTGGCGTTCGGCCATCCATTCCTGACCTCAACATTCGAATACCTCAAGTGGCCAGTGGTGGGTAAATTTGAAGTCGCCTCGGCGCTGATTTTCGATCTTGGTGTTTATCTGGCGGTAATCGGTGCCACGCTGCTGGCTCTGGTCAGTATTGGCCGGCTGTCACCTCATTCGGCGATAAAAAGTCCCCGGGGGAAATCATAATGGAACTCGTCTTTGCCCTGGTCATTGGCACACTGACCGCGACCGGCGTCTACCTCTTGCTGCGCGCACGCACCTTCCCGGTGGTGATGGGTCTGACCCTGCTTTCTTATGGGGTCAACCTGTTCCTGTTCTCTTCAGGGCGACTGGCAACCGGGCAGCAGCCCATTCTGGGCAGTACGGAGAGCTACGCTGACCCTTTGCCTCAGGCCCTGGTACTGACTGCCATTGTGATCGGGTTCGCCATGACAGCCTTTCTGGTGGTGATGTCCCTGCGCAACCTGGCTGACAACGACGACGATCATGTCGACGGCAAACAACCCAAGCGCCCAACGGAAGACCATAAACAGGAAGAGGAGGCTAGAGGCAAATGAATCACTGGCTTACCGCACCCATCCTGATTCCGTTGCTTGGCGGCATTCTGCAAACCTTCATGGGCTACGCGCCCATGCCTCTGCGCCGGACTCTGGCCGTGGCCACCACCGTGCTGCTGGTGGCAGCCAGCCTGATACTACTGTCCATGGCCGATGACGGCAGTTACCGGGTTTACGCCTTTGGTAACTGGCAGCCGCCGTTCGGCATCGTGCTGGTGCTGGACAGGCTCGCCGCGTTCATGGTGGTCATGACCTCCGTACTGGCACTGTTCTGCCACCTGTTTTCACTGGGTGGTGCCGATGAGGGCAACCGGCAGTTCCACACCCTGTTTCTGTTCCAGATAATGGGCCTGAACATCGCGTTCCTCACAGGCGATCTGTTCAACCTGTTTGTTGCCTTCGAGGTTCTGCTTATCGCCTCTTACGGCTTGCTCATGCACGGTGGCGGCACTGCCCGCACGGTGCCCGGGCTGCATTACGTGGTACTGAACCTGATCGGCTCCGCGATCTTCCTGATCAGCGTGGGCATGATCTACAGCGTCACCGGCACACTGAACATGGCAGACCTGGCCGTAAAAGTGCCGCAAGTCACCGGGGAAAATCTGCAGATCGTCAAAGCCGGCGGCATGATGCTGCTGATCGTGTTTGCGCTGAAAGCAGCAATATTGCCCCTGTGCTTCTGGCTGCCCAGAGCCTATGCCAATGCCACTGCTCCGGTTGCCGCCCTCTTCGCGGTAATGACCAAAGTGGGTATTTACGCCATCATCCGGGTATACCTGTTGATATTCGGCGACAACGCCGGTGAACTTGCCAATCTGGGTATGGACTGGCTGTTTCCGCTGGCGCTGATAACGCTGGCCATGGGCGTTATCGGCGCGCTGGGGGCTGACAACCTCAGATCCCTGATTGCCTGGCAGGTCATCATTTCCGTGGGCACACTGCTGGCCCCCATCGCATTGGGCTCCCGGGAAGGTATCTCGGCCGCACTGTTCTATATGCTGAGCACCACCTGGACGGTGGCCGGCCTGTTCCTGGTCGCCACGCTGATTGCCAACCACCGGGGCAGTGCCGGGGACCGCATTATCACGGCCCCGAAAATGCACCATCGCACCTTCCTGAGCGTACTGTTCCTGATTGGTGCCGTGGCTGCCGCAGGCCTGCCGCCCCTGAGCGGATTCTTCGGGAAAGTACTTATTCTGCAATCCGTGGAACCGGGCACGAACATGGCCTGGCTCTGGTCGGTTGTGTTGATCGGCAGCTTCCTGACGTTGGTT
>Ga0136598_1000773_pt1 | contig 14369 bp, 25 predicted proteins | sample AntRauTorcE11899_FD_104790 | JGI IMG/M metagenome (GOLD analysis project Ga0136598, IMG submission 104790) | Saline lake microbial communities from Rauer Islands, Antarctica - Metagenome Torckler E11 #899 | ecosystem: Environmental > Aquatic > Non-marine Saline and Alkaline > Saline | place... | reverse complement strand
GTTAAACATGGGGGTGAGGTTATTAAGTTTATTTAGTGGTATAGGGGCATTTGAGAAGGCACTTTCAAACATAGATGTGGCTTATGACTTAGTTGGGTATTCAGAGATAGATAAATACCCTTCAGTCAGACACTAGAATGTATAAGATGGCAGGTAACAGTATTGTAGTTCCTGTGTTAGAAGAAATATTCAAAAGCATATATAAAAAAGAGGACATTAAGAAAGAAGAAAGATCAAATGGGATTGCCAATAATCAATATAAATTATGTAGTTTATAGAAAGGGGTAAATAATGAGAGAAATAAGTAAGCCACATGAACAAAAAGTAACTAAACTGGTTAAAATGGTAGATGGAAAAACATATAATGTAAATAACAGTGGTGCTCCTGATTTCAAAGTAGGGGATGTGAGAGGTCAGTTTATATTATTAGAATGTAAAACAATGAAAGAGCCACAAAAGCAGCAAACAATAAAAAAAGAATTTTTAGAGAAGTTATCAGAGGAAGCCTTCTTTAAAAAGATTGATCTAAATGCAGTAGTTTTAAATTTTGGAGATATAGAAGGAGAAGAATATTTTTTATTAGATGAAAAGAGCTTTTTAGATATGTATTATGCTTATATTAAAATGAAAGAAAGTCAACAAATTCCTTGACAACAACCTCTCAATTTGGTATAATTATATGTAGAAGGGGAAAAGAAATGGAGGAGAAGTAAAAATGAGTTTAGCAGTAAAATATAGACCTAAAACTTTTGAAGATGTGCTAGGTCAAAAACTAAATAAGAAAATATTGAAAGCACAACTAAAAGAAAATGACATCTCCACTGGTTATCTTTTCAGTGGAGGTAGTGGTGTAGGTAAAACAACAATAGCAAGAATATTTGCTAATGAGTTAAATGCTGAAACAATAGAGATAGATGGTGCGAGCAACAATTCAGTGGATAATATAAGGCAGATAAGAGAAAACACTAAAATGAAATCAATGATTAGCAACAATAAATTATATATTATAGATGAAGCCCACCAACTCAGTAAATCATCATTTAATGCTTTACTAAAAACACTAGAAGAACCACCAGAGGGGGTTGTGTTTATATTAGCAACCACAGAACCAGAGAAGATAATACCTACAATACATACAAGAGTGCAGCACTTTGAGTTTACCAGGATAAGCTGGACAGCAATAGCAGGAATGTTAGAGATGATCCTGGAAAAAGAAGGACAACAAATAGAAAAAGAAGTAGTAGAATATATAGCAAAGATAGCAGATGGTAGTGTAAGAAGTGCAGTGAGTATCTTAGAGAGGGCACTAAAAATAGAAAACCCAACAATAGAAGAAATAACAGAACTAACAGGCAGTGTTAATTATCCATTAATTTTTAAATTATTTAAATCAATATTAACCTCAACAAACCCTAAAGAAGTATTAGAGATAGTAGAAAAAGCACACCAAGATGGTAAAAATTTAACAAAACTAATAGAGCAAACAGCTAAATTTACAGTTGAATTAACAAAATATGCACTGTTTAGGGAATTTGACTATATAAAAGTCCCAATAATGTATGAAGAAAACCTAGATGAAATGGTAGAAGTGGTAACTGATAGTGGTTACAGGTTAAGAGATTTATTTAATGAGTTTAATAACTTATATGTTAGCCTTAGATATGAGAATGATGAGAAATTATTAATTCAAGGGCACTTAATGAAGATGATGGGTGATTAATATGATAGGGCAGCAGAGGTTATTAAATAAAGAGTTCCCACAGTTTGTGATATTGTTAGGTAAGCATAGAAGTGGGAAGAAAACATTAATAAAAGAAAAATATAAAGATGTAGTAGGAGGACTGGCAACAGTAGATGATGTGAGGTATGTGATTTCAGACAGTAGTAAATTAACTAGTGAAAGAACATATCTCTTTAATATTAATGAAATGAATTATCAATCACAGAATACACTATTAAAGATCACAGAAGAACCAAATGAGCACACAAGAATAATAATTACAGGTAGATTTAAGAATCAGTTTATAAGAACTTTGCAGACTAGAGCAGCTATCTTCACAATGGATAATTACACCCGAGAGCAGTTAAAATCGGCAGCAGAGAAGGAAGAATACCTTAATTACTATGATACCATAGGACTATTACAGAAGGCAGATAAAGACACCATAGAGGTGGCAAAGAAGATAGCAGATAATATAGAAAAAATGAGAGTATCAAGTTTATTTAATTTAGAAATAGAAGATTTTATACTATTCTCAAAACCATTAAAATATTATATGAAAGACCCAGAGGTAATAAAAATAATAACAGAGTACGAACATTATTATGATAAAGGGTATAATTTCATATTAGAGGAAATGTTTATTAAGATTAAGGAGGTTATTTAATTGAACATCACTGATTTTTTAAGCACAGAGAAAAAAGATAAATACATATTTATAGGCAACAACCAGTTAACAGATAAATTAATAAAGGAATATTTAGGTGATTATGAAATCAGTGCGTTTTTACCTAAAGGTGGTTTATTGAGAAAGAATAGATTATTAAAGAACCCTGACCTCCTTAGTTCTGATTTCAGTAAGTTAGAAAGAGAGTATAAATTTGTGATCCAGGTGGATAAAAAAGATGGAAGAAGGAAAATATTTAAAACAGCAGATAAAGAAGAAATAGTAGATACAACTATAGATGCAAATGAGGACTTCATTAAAAACCAGATAATCACAAAATTGGGGATAACAAAAAGACAGGCAGAGAAAATTACAAAGCATAAAAAAGATGTGGGCAGCATCTACAATGAGGTACAAAGACTGCAATACCTTAATCGAACAGAAAAGAATAACTACATAGAGCAGTTAGAGATAACAAAAGACAATGACATCTTTATTTTCATAAATGCTCTTTTTGAAAATAACAATTATATGAAATACTTAAATAGACTAAATGAACACCCTATAAAACTGCTTTACATGATAGCACAACAGTTGAGAGGTTTGATTATATGTAAAGAACAAAAAGGAAATATAGCAAAAGACTTTAGTTTACATCCTTATCAAGTAAAAATATTTAAAAAACAGGCAAGAACATACTCAAAAGAGAGCCTAATGACCATGTTTAAGACAGTCAATGAGTATAATAGAAAAATAAAAACAGGAAAAATAAGCCCAGAATTAGCCTTAGATTATATATGCAGTTATATCTACACTAGAGGAGGTGGTTAAAATAGCTGATAAACTAAATAGAGAGTTGCTAAACTTAGCCGACTACTCAAAAAAAGATGTTGTACGATATTTGTTAAATAATTACAGAAGATTAGAAAGATGGGCTAATATGGGAGATAGCATAGCACTAGATATATTAATAGATTTAAAAAGTTGCTTGACACATGATTGTTTAGATGATAAAATGAAATACATACTAATAGATTTCTATGTTGATCAGTACAACTTAACAGAATTAGCAGAGAGATACAATATGACTAATAAAGGAGTTGAGTATTGGATAAATGGTGGGGTAAACAGAGTTTACAAACTGTTAAATGGAGAAATAAAACTGTATTAGGTGGTGATAAGCATATTTAAATTAATAAGCAGACCAAAGAGCAGACTAAGTAAGAAATATGTATCAGTGTTAAGAGACCATAATATAGAATTTGAACATTTATCATTAGTAGATTTACCAGAAGATCAGCAGGAGAGAATAAAAAGAGCAGCAGATGAAAGAGAAGGATACCCTGTATTACTCCAAAACAACCAAATAGTAGGGTTAAGTGATGTAATAAATATACACAAAATATTATTATATGAATTAATTGATATCCTATACAACACAGAAAGCTATAAAGAAAGCCATGTAAAAGCAGTAAGTATAGAAGAATACTTAATTTCATTAGAAAAGGGGCATATTAGTGAGATAACAATATTAGATGAAATGGTAGGAGGGGAAAAGTGAAAGAAGTAGAAAGGACAAAGTACACTTGTAATATGTGTGGGGATAAATTTTATGCAGAGGGAAACAATAGTGGAAACAATTTTGGAGGAGAACAGGTAATTACTGCTGGTGGAAATATGGTAGAGTTAACATGGGTACATAGCGTTAATTTATCGTCACCAGGATATGGTAGCTTTTTAGATAATTGTGAGATTGAGGAGTTCCATTTCTGTGATGATTGTTTAAAGCAGTTATTTGATAGTATGGTTCATAAACCAAATGTAGAGTAGGTGGAAAGAGATGAAGTGTGATGGATGCATTCATAAAGAGATAACAAATGAAGCAGAGTTATATGGTGCCCCAACTTATTATGGCACAGGGGACAGCATTGATTGGTGTGAGTATAATAATGCCCCTATTGATCATATGGTGGCTCAGGGGTTTAATGTAGAGAACTGTGAAGATTTTGATTTTGATGATAAAGAGGTGATTAATGAAGAATTAGATTTTTATGATGATTTGAACTAAGGAGGAGAATAAAAATGGAATTTAAAAGGAGGGGTTAAATGATACAAGTAATAGGCAATCCTGGTTGCCAGAGATGCAGAAAAGTAGAAAAAGCACTAGATGAAGAAGAAATAGAATATACATATTCATTAATGACTGAATTAAAAGCAGCAGATGCAGATAGATACATGGAAAAAGCAAAAGCAGCAGGTCAACAATATTTCCCAATTATAATTAAAGACAGTAAATTAGTTAAACTAGAAGATATAATATAAAAAGGAGTGATAATTTGGTAGAGAATGTAATTAAAAGAAATGGTACAGTTGTGGCTTACAATAGAGATAAGATAGAAAAAGCAATAGCAAGTGCAGTTAGAGATGTTCAGGATACAAATATAGAAGAAATATCTAAAAAAGCAGCAGAAAAAACAGAAAAAAACTTAAATGACCAAATTAAAGACAGCAGTCCTAATGTAGAGGATATACAGGACATAGTCGAAAACACTTTAATAGAATTAAATTACCCTAAAATAGCAAAAGAGTATATTATTTATAGAAATAAAAGGAACAAAACTAGAGATAAGAGAAATAAGAAATCTATATTGACAGAAGAATTTCTTAGTCAATATAAACATAAACCTAATCCTTTTCCGACTGAATTGGGTGAGTTTATTTATTATAGGACTTATAGTAGATGGTTGCCAGAGGAAGGAAGGAGAGAGTATTGGTGGGAAACTGTTAAAAGAGCAGTGGAATACAACTGTTCTTTAGCCCCGACAACAATAGAGGAAGCAGAAAAACTTTTTGATAATGTGTATCATTTTAGACAGTTTTTATCAGGAAGGACACTTTGGACTGGTGGAACTGAGGCAAGTAGAAAATACCCTATGAGTAATTATAATTGCTTTACCCGTGATACTGAATTTGTTACTGATAAAGGTATTAAGTCTTTTGAAGACTTTGAAGATGGAGAAAAAGTAAACATACTTGATGGTTACAGTTCATTCACAGAAGCAGAAGTGAAGAACTTTGGAGAGAAAGATATATATGAACTAGTTGTTAATAAAGGGCGTAGTGAAAAAACTTATAAAGTTACTGACGACCATATTTGGTTTGTTAGAGAAACACCGAATGAAAAAAGATATAAAGAAGTTCAAACTAAAGATTTAAGTATTGGAGATATACTCCGTAGTAGTCATTACGGTAACTTTAGTAAAGGAGATATTGAGAACACATGGAAAGTTAAAAGTGTATGCAGTTTAAATCGAAAAGAAGAAACTTGGTGTGTGACTGGCTCTAGAACTGATTCATTTACCTTAGACACAGGGATTCATACTCATAATTGCTCGTTCACAGTGATTGATAGTTATAAAGCCTTTGAGGATTTATTTTATCTTCTACTTATAGGATCAGGGGTGGGGGTACGAGTTCTTGAAGAAGATATAGAGAAATTAGCCCCTATCAGAACCAATGTCAGAGTAAGGCACAACTATTATGAACCTGTAGCCAAAGATCAGAGAGAGGAATTTACTAATTATGTTTTTGATGGGGAAACTGATGTTACAATTCATGTTGGAGATTCAAAAGAAGGTTGGGTGCAAGCACTTAAAATCTTTTTTGAGTTATTAACCAGACATGAATATAGAAACTTAGAATCAATTTATTTTAACTATAACTCTGTTAGACCAAAAGGGGAGAGACTAAAAACTTTTGGAGGACATGCTAGTGGACATCAGAGTTTAAAAAAGATGTTTGATAAAATAGATGCTTATTTGTTGAAACCTAAAAAGGAAAACAGAGTTAATCTGACAGCCTTAGATTGTCTTGATATTGCTAACATTGTAGGGGAAAATGTGGTTTCAGGTGGTGTCAGGAGAACTAGTGAGGTTGGTCTTTTTGATGTAGATAATGAGAAGATAAAGACAGCAAAGAATGAACTATATACTCAGAAGGAGGGAGAGTGGAAGATAAATAAGAAGATTGAGCACAGGCAGATGAGTAACAATAGTATTTATTATCAAGAAAAACCAACAAGAGAACAATTACACTGGCATGTTGAACAAATGAGGTACAGTGGTGAGCCAGGATTTGCTAATGCAGAAGTAGGTAAAAGCAGGAGAGATAATTTTGAGGGGGCGAACCCCTGTATGGAGATATTGCTTGATTCTAAAGGTGTTTGTAATCTTGTCTCTTTAAATGTTATGGGTTTTGTTAAAGAGGATGGTTCTTTAGATAAAGAAGGAATGTTTGAATCACAAAGGTTAAATGCAAGATCATCATATAGAATGGCATTGGTAGAGTTTGAATTGCCTAAATGGGACTATATAAACAAAAGAGATAGACTAATTGGTTTATCTCTAACAGGGTGGCAAGATATGGCAAATGCAGCTGGTTTAACTAAAGAAGAAGAATCAGAATTGCTGAGACAATTAAGAGAAGTGGCACATGAAGCAGCAGAAAAAGTGGCAAATGAATATAATGATAATGAACCTGTTTTAATCACAACTGTTAAACCAGAGGGTACTCAAACTCAAATGCCTACTGTTTCTAGTGGTTTGCACTATTCACATAGCCCTTATTACTTTAGACGAGTTAGAATCAACGCAGATGATCCTTTAATTAAGGTTGCAGAAGATTTAGAGTGGAATGTTTATCCAGAAGTAGGGCAAACAGAGGAGGACTGCACAACTAAAGTAGTTGAGTTTCCTGTGAAAGCCCCAAAAGGAAAAGTTAAGGGTGATGTGTCAGCAATAGAGCAGTTGGAAACATATAAGATGTTTATGGAAAACTATGTTGATCATAATGCTTCAATCACAGTTCATGTTAGAGATGATGAGTGGGGAGAAGTAGAAGAATGGTTATGGAATAATTGGGATTATGTTTTTGGTGTTTCATTTTTATCTTATGGTGATAGTTTTTATCAGTTAATGCCTTATGAAGAAGTAAATAAAGAAGATTATGAAGAATTAGCAACTAAAATGAAAACATTCAAACCTAGTCTTGTTAATAAGTACGAGTTGGAGAAGAATGAAGAAAGACAATTAGCAGGCAGCAGTTGTGATACAGGTGTGTGTGCAATAAGATAATCCAACAGAGAGAAGGCATGATATGAAGGTTGTAATAGACAAGATTAGTTTAATGACCTGTTATTGTAGTATGAGTGTAATACATAATCAAGTAGAAAAAGCACTAAAAGAAGCAGGATTAAAAGAAAGTTATTATGACCCAAAGATAGATAATAAAGTGTTTATAGTAGAAAGAAAACCAGAAGAACCAAAGTTAGTAGATATTAAGTTTATAGAACTAAAATCTGAGGAGGAAAATAATAATGTTAAAAGATAAAAAGGTATATGTAGAGATGGAAGAAGAAGCAGTATTACCAGATAAAGCACATAAGGGAGATGCAGGATTAGATATTTACCCTGTGTTTGAAGAAGACTATTTAGAGATAAGACCAGGAGAAGTAGAGTTAGTAGGTACAGGTATTAAAACATCATTTAGTGAAGATATGGTAGCAGTATTAAAAGAAAGAAGCGGGTTAGGATCAAAAGGAATAGCAGTGAGAGCTGGGGTTATAGATTCAGTTTATCAGGGAGAATGGAAAGTAGCACTCCAAAACTTAACAGATAAAGCAGTAATTATTGCTAAGTACCCAGAGGACTTTGATCAAGAAGAACACATTGTGTTATCATATCAAAATGCAGTAGCACAGGCATTATTTATGCCAGTTGTTCCTGTAGAGATGGAAGTGGTAGCAGACATTAGACACTTTGAATCTGAAAGAGGAGACAATGGTTTTGGTAGTTCTGACAGCGTTTAATAGTAGGCACAGCAGGTTTAAACTTAACAAAGGCATAAAACCCTATTGATTGTGTGAGGGGGCTTATATGCAGGACTATAAGCCCCTAAATTAATACTTGACAATCATATATAATTAGTATATAATTTTAGTTAAGGGAGGTGGTTAAAGCCATCACTTAACAAAACACAATTAGCTTATAAGGAGGTATATAATAATGATTAATTATAAGAAGCTAAAAGAGATCAAAGAAAAGAATTGGTTGGAACTGTCTAAGTATGGATTCTATAACTAATATAAGATTATAAGAGGAGTGATTTATAATGAGATGTAAAGATTGTGGACATAAGAATTGGTCAGGAACAACATTCTGCACTAATTGCAGTGCAGCATTATATGAGAAAAGAGAAATAAAATAACTCTGATACAGGCTCATTATGGTATTGAGTTAAGCGAAGGAGTTATTACATAATGTTACCACTAAAAGGGTGGGAGAGATAATCGTTATTCTTCTGCAAATGACAGAAGTAAAACATATCAGCAGTAGAGGATAGAACAGGCATCTATCACTACCAGAGATGGTTGGGTAAAGAGATGTGGGGTTGCCAACCCACCTACTGCAACAACTTAGAGGGCAGAAATGCTAGCTGTGGATAATACCATCTGTCCTCTACCAACATGTGGAGGTAAAAGCGATACTAGTTAAGCGAAAATCCAGCCGTATGCTGAGAGGGAGGAGTAACCAATCTCCTACCTCCACTCCAATTTTGAAAGGGGAGAGAGATGAAGAAAACACTAGAAGAATGGGCAGTACAAAAAGGAATAGAAATATTAGACCCAGATGGTTTTGATAGAGCAGACCCAGATTTATATACAAGGAAAAGGACAGAAGAAGAATTTGAAAAGGGAGTTGGTTATTCTACAATAGTAGTTACAGATCGGGATAGATACCAGGAGTTTGTGGGAAAATTAAAGGAGGAGTAAATTTGAATGTTTTAAGTTTGTTTGACGGAATGAGTTGTGGGAGAATTGCTTTAGATGAATTAGGCATTGAAGTGAATAGTTATTTTGCGAGTGAAGTAAATAAGTATGCAATAAAAATAGCAAAGAAGAATCACCCAAACACTATTCAATTAGGGGACATTAACAATTTAGATGAAAACACACTTAAACAACTACCTAAGATTAACTTGCTTATTGGAGGATCACCCTGCCAAAACTTATCAATTTCTACAGTTGATAGGATAAAACATAATCAGGGATTAGAGGGGCAAAAGTCTAAACTATTTTACGAGTATGTTAGAGTTTTAGAGGGGGTTAAACAAAATAATAATCCTAATGTGAAATTTTTATTAGAAAATGTGGGTAGTATGAGAGATGAAGATAAAGAAATAATCACTAAAGCTATGGAGGTTGAACCTATACATTTAGATAGTGCTAATTTTTCAGCACAGAATAGAGAGAGATATTATTGGACTAATTTGGAGGTAAGTGAAGATGTGCCAACAAATAAAGATGTGCTGCAGGATATTATTTTAAGTCCTAAAGAGGTAGAGCAACAGGAGACAGGTAGAATGAAAGTTTGGTATGATGAGGATTTTGAGTACATAGATTCTGAGGGTAATGTAGAAGCATTATTAGACATCAATGGACACGATATTTTAAAAAGAGTTTATAAAAAGGATCATAAGTGTGCAACATTGACTACTTGTGGTGGAGGAAATACTCAAAAGAAAATAATCCAGGAGGGTAGAGTTAGAAAACTACTGCCTATAGAATATGAGAGATTACAGACTGTTCCAGATAATTATACTAAAGGGGTATCCAATACAAGAAGGTATAATATGTTAGGTAATGGTTGGACAGTAGAGGTGATTAAGTTTATTTTAAAGAATTTAAAGGAGGAATAATATTGGAATGGGGGATAGCAGACACACATTTTGGGCACAGTAAAATAATTGAGTATGAGAACAGACCCTTTAAAAATGTAGAAGAAATGGATAGAACATTAATTAATAATTGGAACAGTGTGGTAGATAAGAGAGATACAGTCTGGCATCTAGGTGATTTCTTTTTAACTTATACAGAAAGACAGTTTGAAATCTTTGATCAACTAAATGGCAAGATCATTCTTATTAGAGGTAACCATGATAAACAGAGCAGAACAAAACTAATAGAGAGAATAGGGTTTGCAGAAGTCTATGATGAGCATGCTTATGGAGATGTTATTTTATCACACAGACCAAAACAACCAGAGGAAGTGAGAGAGAGAAGATTTTTACTTAACATACATGGTCATAAACATTCAGTAGATAAGCAGTTATCTCACTTTCATTACTGTATTAGTGCAGAGAACATTAATTACACACCTGTTAAATTGGGGGAGATTATAAATGAGTACCGAAGTTACTAGAAAAGAAAAAATAATAATTGTTACGATAGTTGTTTTTTTATTCTTATTAGGGGCGACTTCAGCAGTATATAAAGAATACTTAGAGGGAGAACTAACACAGGTAAAAGAAGTAGAGAAAATTGTAATGATACCAAAGATTGAAGTTGAAAAATTAGATGTAGAGCGACACTTAAAGTTTAGAGCAAAATTAACAAACGAAGAATACCATAATAATTTACATTCAGATGATGTAGCAACTAAGCAGCAGATAAAAGAAAGAGTAGAGAGTGTAGAGAAATATGTCAATAAACATTTAGATGGGGATCACAGATACTTAATAGATATGTATGCTATAATAGAACAGGAAACCAGGTGGACAAACTTTTACAGCTTAGACAATGGGTTGAGTTTTGGTGTGCCCAGCATACAGTTTAGCACAATAAGAGAGATGTTAGACAGCAACCCAACTAAACTAGAATTAAGACAGAACACAGATTTACAGATAGAGGGAGCAGTATTATATTATAAAAAGATGTTAGAATATCATGGTGGAGACAGAGATATGGCTATTGTAGCTTATAATAGAGGGTATAACATTAAGAGTGATCCTGAAACATATATTTATTGGAAAAAAGTAAATAAGATAAAAAAGGAAATAAATGAAGAAATAATTATAAATCACTTGACAAGTTGATAAAGGAGGTGTATAATTAACTTAACAAATCACAACAGGAGGGAAGAAAATGAAAAATATCAAACACAAACTATCAAAGATCAATCAGAAAATAAGAGACTTATATCAAATGGAAGGGATAAATTTATTATTAACATTTAACTCTCATTATCAAAATGAAACACAATTAGGTTTTAAAACATTCCTGCAACTGTTAAAAGAGACTAATAACAGTATTGCACTTGAACCTAGAAGGAAGGGGAGCGAACACCCATTTAAGATACAATTAAAATATGATGGGATTATGTATTTTGCAATACTTGAATCAGTAGAGCTTCAAATGTTAAGAAGGCATGGAATAATTAGAGGTAAAATTGAAGAATATATAAAAAAGGAGGAAAGATAAAATGAGATTAATTACTGATAAAGGACAAATAGAGTTTATCAATCTAACACCACATGATATTAATTTGATTAGAGGTAATAACACAGTATTAACATTATCAAGAGCAATTAATCCACCTAGAGTGGAAGAAAGAGTAGAATCACAGGAACATTTAACAGTTAATGGTAGTTATGATATACCAATTTACCAGGCAAGGAATGAATATGTAGCCAAACTCCCAGAAAAAAGAGAAGGCTATTATTACATAGTGAGTAGGATAATAGCAGAGTATAGTGAGAGAGATGATCTGTTAGTCCCTCATGGTTTAGTTAGAGATTCAAATGGTAATATTATAGGCTGTAGTTCTTTTAAAAAAGTAAATTAGGGGGAAAAGAGATGAAGTATATTGTATTTGAAGGTGCAGATGGAACAGGTAAATCAACAATAGCAAAAAGAGTTTACCAGGCATTGCAACAGAGTGGGTTGTTTACTAATCCAGAAAGATTGAAGTATATGAGAGAACCAGAGGGCAGATTAAGAGCAGAGATAATGAGAGATGACACACTAGATACAACAGAACTCTTATTATTCTTTGCAGATAGATACCAACAATTAAGTAATCTGGAAGAAAACACTGTAATCATATCTGATAGAAGTTTTATCAGTTCATATGTTTATCAAATAGAACAAAAAGGAGTAGCAGATGTGCAGCTATTTGATGACTTAATGAAGTTAGGCGAATTACCTAAGATAGATAAAATGTTTGTAGTAAGTTCAGAAAAAAGATTGGGGGAGAAAAGCAACAGATTAGATGATGTTAACAGAGATGAATTAGTAGCATTATACTCAACTATGAAAGGAGATAAATTCATAGAGAGATATGTAAAAGAAATAGTGGAGGTGGAAAACCAGGAAGGGGGATTAAAAGAGATAATTAATTTATGTGCATTGTCAGTATTAGAGACATTAGTAGAGGAGGTATAGATGGAAATATCTAAATTTGAGATAGCAGATTGTGATGTTTGTGGTGGTTTATTTGTTAGAGTAGCAGATGAATTATGGGTCAAGGCAGGAACAGATCAACCACAACACATGCGAAAACTAAAAGTAAGAGCACCAGAATTGGTAAAACAATCAGAGTATATTGATAATATAAGTGTTCATATTTGTGAGGATTGTTTAATAGCTATCAATGATAAGAAATATAAATTAACTTATGATAAAATAAGTGATAAAATGAATAAAAAAGTAAGAGAAGTAGTGGAGTGGGCTTTAAAAGGAGAGATATAAAATGAGGAACGAAAAGGGATTTACATTAATAGAATTAATGGTAGTATTGGTTATTTTAGGGCTATTAGTGGGCATAGTAGTCCCCAGAGTATTAGACCTAAGAGATGATGCACTTAAAGGCACAGCTAAGGCTAATCTAAGGACATTGAGGACAGAGTTGGACTTATACTACCTAGAGAAGGGAAACTACCCTACAAGTGTCGATAATATGGATGGTTCACTAGAAAAAGTCTGGGAGGAAATAGACAATCATGATAATATGAATATATTTTATGTGAATGCAGATTATACAGTTAGATTAGAGATAGAGGGAGAACATATCATATTAACCCCAGATGGACCAGGTGAGTGGCAATCATAAGGAGGGTGAGAGATGGAGATTATTATAGATGATAATTATTGTATATTTAGTAATGATAGACATACATACCATTTATCAAAATATAGTGGTAGAGATGAAGATGGGAATTTAATGAGGAGCAGCAGCACTTATCACAAAAGTTTTGAATCTCTATTTAAGAATTATTACCATAGAAAACTAAGGACAGCAGAAGGAATAGAGAGTTTTAAAGACATACTAACCAAGCAGCAGGAGATATTTAAAACAATAAAGAGAGTAGCAGAGGAATTAGAGCTAGAAGTAGAGGTGACTTAATGAAGTTAGGCGAATTACCTAAGATAGATAAAATGTTTGTAGTAAGTTCAGAAAAAAGAACTGGGGAAGAAAAAAGGCACATATAATTTGGTGGTAAGAATAATAGAATTAATTAAATGATATAAGTTAAATTATAAAAAAGGAGGAGGTGTAAATTAAATGGATCATCAAACTATTAGGACATAAATTAGGCGACAGTAGCATTCATACAGGTTCTTTCATCAAAGATTATTATGATGTATATGAGTTTTTAGGCAAAATATATTACTACAAAAAGGAGTGAAGCTGAAAATGAGAGAAACAATGGGATACGATAAGAATAATGAAGATAGAGAAAAAAATGATTACTATGCAACTCCACCAGAAGAAGTAAAAAAACATTATGCAGTACGAAAAATTGAAAGGAACTATACTTGATAATAGTTGTGGAGAAGGCCATTTGATTGAAGAAGTTAAAAAGAAATATCCAAACAACACAGTTATAGCAACTGATTTAATACAAAGAGGCTATGGTTTAGGTGGATTAGACTTTTTAGCTAACGATTACCCTTATACAACTGTCGATACAATAATTATGAATCCACCTTTCAAGTACATTGAAGAATTTGTTAATAAAAGTCTAAAAGTTTCTGATAAAATTATAGTTTTTGCTAGAGTGCAATTTTTAGAGAGCCAAAGTAGGTATGAAAATATATTTAAGAACAATAAACCTAATAGAATTTATTTATATGTTGATAGAGTT
>Ga0136598_1000767_pt1 | contig 14392 bp, 9 predicted proteins | sample AntRauTorcE11899_FD_104790 | JGI IMG/M metagenome (GOLD analysis project Ga0136598, IMG submission 104790) | Saline lake microbial communities from Rauer Islands, Antarctica - Metagenome Torckler E11 #899 | ecosystem: Environmental > Aquatic > Non-marine Saline and Alkaline > Saline | place... | reverse complement strand
GGCTTATAAAAAGTACACCCGACAAGATTCGAACTTGTAACCGCCTGATTCGTAGTCAGGTACTCTATCCAGTTGAGCTACGGGTGCAGGTCAATTTTTTTGAATTGAGTTGGGATAAACATTGATGAATTCAACTGCTCAATCAATAAGATGCCAAAGATAAGCACCTGACAGTACGGAGGCAAGCAATCTTTGAGCGATATAGCGTAAAGGAAAGCTCATTTGCAATTTTTCTGTAGCGTATCAAGCACGTGTGCAAAATCATCTGGCAGTTTAGAGTCAAACTCTACCCATTTGCCCGTCTGCGGATGCTCGAAACCCAGTGTTTTGGCATGCAGGCACTGCCGCTGCATGCGGCTCAGCAAGTTATTGAACATCTGTTTACGGCTACCCGTATTGGGCCCGTAGCGCACGGCATCCCCGCTGTACTTGCGATCCCCCAGTAACCAGTGATGTTCGTTTGCAAAGTGTACGCGAATTTGGTGGGTCCGTCCGGTTTCCAATTTTATTTCAACCAGCGTAAGATGGTCAAAATATTCCAGCACTTTGTAATGTGTAATAGCATGTTTCCCTTCACCGTCGGGAACCACATCCATTAATTTTCGATCGCGCTTATTGCGGCCAATATTACCGGTGATGGTTCCTTCTTTTTGATCCGGCGTTCCCCAAATAATAGCCCAGTAGGTGCGCTCAATATCTTTGGTTTGAAAATAGCGGCTAAGCGTGCGATGCGCCTGCTCGTTTTTAGCTACTACCAGTAAGCCGCTTGTGTCTTTATCCAGCCTGTGCACAATGCCCGGCCGCACGGTATCCTCATCCTCTTTAGAAAGCTGGTCGGCATGCCACATCAAGCCGTTGACCAGCGTGCCCGTCCAGTTCCCGTAGGCAGGGTGCACCACCCGGTCCCCCGATTTATTGACGATGATCAGGTCCTCATCTTCGTGCACGATATCCAGCTCCATTTCTTCAGGCGTGGCTTCCGGCGGTTTGGGGATAGGCAGTTCAATATCGATGACATCACCCGGCTTCATATTATAGGATGATTTTTCGATCGTTTCGTTTACCGTCACATAGCCATCTTCAATGGCCTGCTGCACTTTGGTTCGGGAGGCATTCTGCACAAAACCGGTGATGTATTTGTCCAAGCGAACACCGGAATGATGGCCCTCGGGTACTTCAAAATGGTATTCTTTTAATTCTTTTATGGGGCGATCGTCAGCCATAGATCTGATACCAGTCATTTATTTTGAGAAAAAGAGAAAATACAAAATTAATGTGTAAGGAATAGCCCGCGCAGTTGTCTTACTAACGACTAATCATTAAGAGAGACAACATAGGTCTAAAATGGCTTTCACTTGTAGGGGGGTGGGAGTCATTTTTTTTTGATGATTCGATTAGAACAGATCACTTTTCTTGTCAGTAGCGGAGGAATTTGCCAAAGGCATACCTTCGGTGAATTTTATTGCTATTAATATTTCGAGTGAAAATTTTGTAATATTACGCTCATGATTAAATCACTCTACATCAACAATTTTGCGCTGATTGACGAACTGGAGGTTCGTTTTGATGAGGGGCTCAATATTCTAACCGGGCAGACGGGAGCCGGAAAATCCATCATTCTGGGCGCCCTGAATATGATTTTGGGCGAACGCGCGGATACCGAGGTAATTCGTCGGGGAACGGATAAAGCCGTTGCCGAAGGCATCATTCATGCCGGTGACAATGAGGTTATTAAAGATATTCTTGCAGAGAACACCGTAGAGTTTAGCGAGGAATTAATTTTGCGACGTGAAATTCGTGATTCCGGCAGCCGCGGTTTCATCAATGATACGCCGGTAACTATTTCGGTGTTAAAACAGGTGGGTGATTATCTGGTTGATCTGCACGGGCAACACGATCATCAATTGTTGCTTAGAGAAGAAAATCATCAGGGCATGCTCGATGGGTTTGGCCAAATTGTGCCTCACTTAGAACGGTATCGCGAAGAATATAAACGAATGAAACGTTTACGGCGTGATATGAGGGCGCTTAAGCGTAAAGAAGATCAGTTTAAAGAAAAGCGAGAGCTGTACCAATTTCAGGTACAGGAACTGGATGATGCTGAGCTGGAACCCGGCGAAGAAGAGGAACTGGAAGAGGAGATAAATTTGCTGGATAATGCCGAGGAGCTGGATCAAAAAGCGACGGATATTGTTCACCTCGGCAATGATGAGGAATCCAGCGTGATGAGCTTCTTGAACACCATTAAGTTGCACCTGGAAGATATGGCACGAATTGAGCCGGAGTTTAAAAATTACTTGGAAGAGGTATCGAGCGCGCGCATAAGCATGCAGGAAATGATCAATTTCACCGAGCGCTACCGGTCGGGCATTGAGTTTAACCCCCAGCGGCTTGAAACGTTGCGACAACGGCAAAATGAGCTGAATCGATTACGCAAAAAATACAATCGCACGATTCCCGAACTTATTGAACACCTCCGTGAAATTCGCGAGGAATTGAACATGGTGGAAAATTTTGATCTGAAAATTGAGAAGCTGAAGCAAAAAATAGTGGAGCAATCAAACAAGGTGGCCAAGGCAGCGCAAAAGTTGCACGCAAAACGAAAAGAGGTAGGGGCGGATCTGGCGCAGTCTATTGTAGATGAATTGAGCCGCCTGGGTATTCCACATGCCCGGTTTGAGGTACGGGTAGACTGGCTGCATAGCAATACGGGGTGGATTACTATTGATGGACAATCCATTAATTGTACCAAAAGCGGTTGTGATGAAGTACAGTTTTATATCTCAACCAATAAGGGTGAAGAACCCAAACCGTTGGCCAAGATTGCTTCGGGCGGGGAGATTAGCCGCGTTATGCTTGCCCTTAAATCAACCCTGGCCAAAGAACAAAGTCTGCCCGTTATGATTTTTGACGAAATAGATTCAGGCATTAGCGGCGAAATTTCAGAAAAGGTGGGCCGCACCATGCGTCGGCTGTCTAATGAATGCCAAATTATTGCCATCACCCATCAGCCACAGATTGCCAGCCAGGCCCATAAACATTACAAAGTGCAAAAAACGGAAGAGGGCGACCGAACGGTATCACACATTATTCCATTGTCAAATTGTGAGCATATACAGGAAGTGGCGGGCCTGATGAGCGGCGAAGACATCACCGATGCGGCCCTTAAAAGTGCGGAACAGCTGATTGATAAAAGTACCTTCAAAAATTGAAATCAAAGGTTTCATCCTGAACTTGTTTCAGGATCTTTTTTATTCATTTTAGATGCTGAAACAAGTTCAGCATGACAAGTTTAAATAATACATGCTATGGCAAAATCACACGCACAGCAATTTGTTACATTAGTTGAAGACGCCCTCACGCGCGTGGATGAAATATCTGCGGATGAGGTAAAAGAAAAGCTCGACAATGACGAGCATTTTGTGCTGCTGGACGTGCGCGAGCAGGACGAGTGGAGCTCATCACACATTGCCGGAGCGGAATATATGGGCAAAGGGGTGATTGAACGCGATATTGAAGACGAAGTTAAAGACCAGAACAAAGAGATCGTACTTTATTGCGGGGGCGGGTACCGTTCGGCCCTTGCGGCTGATAATATTCAAAAAATGGGCTATAAGAATGTTAAATCGCTTGAGGGTGGTTTTGGTACGTGGACTGAGGCAGGCCTGCCCATTGTAAAAGAAGACCATTAAGCCGCAGACCTTCACAGATTTAAACGGATTATTAAAACCCCCTCATCTAATTCCTGAACTGAGCAATTTTCCAAATCTGGTTCCGTACCTCTGGTGCGGAACCAGGGTATATTTTTTTGCGGAACGAGCCGATATCACCTCTGCGTAACTCTGCGGTTATTGCATGCTGTGCAGAAAATTACCGGTGCCCGGGGTTGGGATGATCAAACCGGCAGCCGGCTTCCCATTCCGAGCGCTGATTCCCATGCGCCGGTATGCCACCCGCCTCATCCAACATGTGCGCCAAGTGCATTAAGTTCCAGGTCATAAAGGTGGTATTGCGCTGGGTGAATTCGTTGTCGTAGCCTACCGGTCCGTCATCACTTTCATCGCCGTAACTTGCCCCGGGTCCGGCTTCGCCAATCCATCCCGCATCAGCCTGCGGTGGAATAACATAGCCCAGATGCTGCAGGCTGTAAAGAATGTTCATGCCGCAATGTTTGATGCCATCCTCATTTCCGGTGATAAGGCAGCCCCCCACGCGACCGTAATAAGCATACTGCCCTTCATCATTCAGCTTGCCGGAATAGCCGTAAAGCCGCTCAATAATTCTTGTACACACCGATGACTTTTCACCCAGCCAGATAGGCGAACCGATGATCAAAATATTGGCGTTCATCACTTTTTCCTGGATTTTAGGCCAGTCGTCGGTTTCAAATCCTTCATCCGTCATGTCGGGATAAACACCCGGCGCAATATCGTGATCAACCGGCCGCAGTACTTCAGTGCTCACCTCATTGGCCTCCAAAATGGCTTTGGAAACGTTGATCAAATCGCGTGTGTGTGAATCCTTGGGTGAAGGTTTGAGCGTGCAATTTAAAAATAGAGCGCTAAGATTAGAGAAATCGGTATCATTTGATTCGCATATTTTTTGCTGTTGCTTGTTGAGAGTCATAACTGTAAGATATTATAAATTAAATAGTTCATTTATTTGATGAATCTTGACTTCCACTTCTTACTGAATGAACCATTCGAAAGACAAACTTCTGTGAAGTTTAAAAAAAAATCGTATCGTAAATGGAGCTAACCTCTAATCTATCCCAAATAAAATTACTACATATGGAACAAATGAGTGATGCAATCCAAAATTACTGGCAGCAATTTTTGGAAGCCATTCCAATGATTTTACTGGGCGTTGTGGTGTTGGTGATAAGTTTAATTATTGCCGGATGGCTAAGCGGCACCCTTCGTCGAAACCTAAATAAACGGATGGATGACCCGTTGCTGGTTCGATTTTTGGGAAGAGCATTCAAAATAATACTGATTATTATAGGACTACTTCTTGCCCTACAGATAGTTGGGCTGGGCGGTATTGCTGCTGGCGTGCTGGCGGGAGCGGGACTTTCCGCCTTCGTGCTTGGCTTTGCCTTAAAAGATATTGCCGAAAATTTCTTGGCGGGCATCATCTTATCATTTGACCGTCCGTTTGACTTAAAAGATACCATCACCATCGACGGATACACCGGCCAGGTTATATCTCTCGACTTTCGCACCTCCCAAATCAAAACGTTCGACGGCAAAGATATTTACATTCCCAACGCCATCATTCTTAAAGAACCGCTTACCAATTACACGCGCGATGGTTTGATCCGCCTTGAATTTGTAGTAGGCATCGATTTTGATGATAACATCACCGATGCGCTTAAACTCATCAACAAAACCATGATAAACATTGATGAAGTGCTTCAAGAAGATCCTCCATACACCGTTGTTGATGAGCTGGCCACGAGTACGGTTAATCTGCGCATCTACTTCTGGGCCAATACCACCGACTATAAGAAAGGCATAAATTTGCTAAAAGGGCGCGTTGTAGGTACTGTAAAAGAAGCGCTGCTCGACAACGGCTTTGGACTGCCTGCCGACATCCAAGAGCTCAAGATTTATAAATCCGATGATCCGTTTCCCATATCGGTTAGCGGTTTATCGGGAGATCAGAAATCACCTACCGAAGGCGCATCGCAATAAGCTGGGCGGGGTGATATGATTGAACGCCCGTGCCGTCGGCAATTTGGTGGCGGCATGAAAAGCCCGGCGCACAGATGAGCGCATCGCTTTCTTTATTTTTAACTTCAGGAAAGAGCACCAGTTCTCCAATTTTCATGGATACTTCATATTTATCCGCCTCGTATCCAAAGCTGCCGGCCATGCCGCAACAGCCGGTTTGCATTTCCCTGGGTTCATATCCGGCCATGGTCAGCGCCTCCAGCGTGGGATTGTTTCCAACAAGGGCTTTGGCATGGCAATGTCCATGAAGGTGCACAGTTTCATTATTCCCGTTTAATATTTCCTTTTTTCTGGGGTGATCCGTTATTGCCTGCACAAAAAATTCTTCAAATTGAAAGCTTTTTTCTGCTATTTTATTCGCTTTTGCAAGGTCTTTATCATCACATAGGTCAGAGTATTCATCACGCAGAGTAAGTATTTCTGAGGGCTCCAGCCCAACGATTGGGATGTTCTGTTTTGCAAAAAAATGCAGCGCAGGGATATTTTTATCTACCATTTTTTTGGCCTGCTTTACCATGCCTTTGGAAAGCTGTGGTCGGCCGGTTTCGGTGACGGATGGTATCAGCACTTCATACCCAAGGGCTTCCATAACGTTCACTGCCGCTTTACCAATTTTGGGATCATGATAATTGGTGAAAGGGTCAACCAACAGCGCTACGTTTTGTTCACCGGCTGTATTTACTGTCGGGTCGCTGGTCTTGCGATCCGACGGATAAACTCGTTTGTCAAACCAATCACGAAAAGGTTGGTCGGCGAACTTCGGCAACGTTCTTTTTTTGTGAATATTAAACAGTTGAAACAGCAACTCTTTACCTACCGGGGTATCCATCAACCAGTTAGAGAATGCAGGCCATTTACTTGCGAGGGGATACATTTTAGTGGCATTTCCAAAAAATCGTTCCCCGGCTGATATGCCATTTTCTTCGTGCCAGCCCTGCATAAATTCGGCCTTCATCTTTGCCATATCCACGTTGGCGGGGCACTCGCTTTTGCAGGCCTTACAGCTCAAGCAGAGATCGAGCGCATTTTTTAACTCATCAGCCTTGAACGCTTCGGGCCCCTTACCGGCAAACAGCTGCCGAAATAAATTCGCACGTCCGCGGGTGCTGTCTTTTTCATTTTTAGTAGCCATGTACGAGGGACACATGGTGCCGCCACTTTCGGCCAGCTTGCGGCAAACGCCTGCGCCATTACAAAGGTCCAGCGCTTTCGCAAAACTCCCCTCTTTGCGCCAGCTAAATTCGGTGTCAATATTGAGGCTTTGAAGGGTGAAGGAAGAAACCCGTAAGTCTTCATCCAGCGGTTTGGGATGCACAATTTTACCGGGGTTAAAAATGTAATTGGGGTCCCAAATTTCTTTTACCTTTTGTAGCAATGGGATCATTTGGGGCCCCAGTACTTTTTCAATATATGGTGCTCGTACGCGCCCGTCTCCGTGTTCTCCGGAGAGTGAGCCGTTAAATTCGGCCACCAATTCCGCCACTTCATCAGCCATGGTCTTCATTTTTTGGCGTCCTTCATTGGTGGAAATATCAATCACCGGTCGCAAATGCAACTCACCCACCGAGGCATGCGCATAAAAAACACAGCCGGTATTATATTTTTTCATAAGTTTTTGAAAGGCTGCTACATAGTCGGGTAAATCTTGCACGTGCACGGCCGTATCTTCACAGAAAGAGGGTGACCGTTGATCCGAGCCCAGCCCCATGAGCAGGCCTAAACCGGCTTTTCGGAGTCCCCAAACCCGATCAATCTTATTGGTTTCTGTTATGATGGGAACCGTTTTCGATTGATCGCTTTTTCGCAGTATTTCTTGTAGCTTTGCGGCTTTTTTTTGCAATGTATCTACATCATTTCCCTCAAACTGAATGATGAGAATACACTTGGGATCGCCGTTTAAAAAGAAGCGATTTTTTCGCTGTTCAATATTGTTTTTAGTTGCATCCAGAATAATGTCATCCACCAGCTCTACGGCGGCCGGCTCATGTTTCACCACTTCAACCGTAGCCTTCATGGCGGCATGGATGGAATCAAAGTGAGGAATAATCACCAACCGCTCCGCATCTTTAGGAACCAAATTAACCTTGGCTGAGGCCGTCATGGCCAGTGTGCCTTCGCTGCCGCATAGAAGCTCGGCTAAATTAAATGGGCGTCCGCCAGCTGGCGGATCAAACGGTTGCATGGTGCACAGTTTGTCGAGTGCATAGCCGGTGTTACGGCGTATGATTTCGGGATGCGGATAGGCTTCTAAAATTTCTTTGCGGTTTTCTTCAATAAGTTTGAGGATACTGCGATAGATATGCCCTTCCAGAGTTTTAAGCTTTTTTTTCTGTTCCAGTTCGTCCGGCGTGAGCGGTTTGAAAACGGCGGTGGAGCCGTCACTCAATACAGCTTCAATTTCGAGTATGTGTTCTCGCGTGGTTTGATGTTTGATAGAATAGATCCCACAGGAATTGTTGCCTATCATGCCGCCCAGCATGCAGCGGTTGGTGGTGGCCGTGTCGGGGCCAAATAGCAGGTTGTGTTTTTCGGCTTTGCGGTTTAGCGTATCACGAATCACCCCGGGCTGCACGCGGGCAATTTTCTCCTCAGCATTCAGTTCAAAAATTGTTGTCATATGTCGGGAAATGTCCATAATCACACCATCACCCGTGGCTTGCCCGGCCAGACTGGTGCCGCCGCTACGTGCCGTAATGGAAAACTGCTTGGCATGGGCCTGTTTTACCAGTTGCCGGATATCCGCAGCATTTTTAGGAAAGCAAACACCTTGGGGCAGATCTTCATACATGGAGGCGTCATTGGCATACAGACGCCGCGTTTGCGAATCGGTATGAATTTGGATGGTCTGGTCTGGCATGGGAAGCTTAAGTCCTTTTTGGTGCTTTTCTAAAATGATGAAACAAGTTCAGCATGGCAAACCTTCTAATATAAACCTATCTAAAACTTGCATTGGTAACAGGAATAGTATGTAGCTCGGGATTCATCCCGAGTAATAGCGAACTGAAGTTGGCTCTACAAGTTGAAATTGCACTTTGCCTGCTTCACAATTTCATCACCGATGGCCAGCCCGGCGGTGGCTGCAGGGCTGGGGGCATTAAGTACGTGGATTTCACGATCGGTGGCAGAGAACTGAAAGTCATCAACGATATCTCCATTGGGGCGCAGCGCCATGGCTCTCACCCCGGCATCGGCCGGCTCAAGGTGTTGGGGTTGTATGGATGGAATTAATTTCTGCAGCCTTCGCGTAAATGCTTTTTTTGAGAACGAGCGATAATATTCCCCCATTCCCATGCGCCAATGTTGTTTGGCCAGTTTCCAAAATCCTGGAAAACCCATGGTTTCCATGGTCTCTTGTAAATCAAATGAAAGCCGTTTGTATCCCTCACGCTTGAAGGCGAAAACAGCATTGGGTCCGCATTCTACCCCGCCAAGTGCCATCTTGGTAAAATGAACCCCCAGAAATGGAAAGGCCGGATTGGGCATCGGGTAAATTAAGCCATTAACCATGGGTGTGGCTTCGGCTTTAAGTTGATAGTATTCACCCCGAAAAGGGACAATTTGCAGCTCGGTTTGTACACCGGCTGATTGGGCTACACGGTCGGAATAAAGCCCGGCACAATTGATGAGATGTTGGGTTTTAAATTGATCCGTTTTTGTTTGAATGGTAAGTTCATTTTTGGCTGTATTTATGCCGGTAACTTCCTGATTGAATTCTACCTTTCCCTTTTTTTCTTCAATCAAGCTTCGCAATGTTTTGCAGACGCCGGTGAAATTTACAATGCCGGTACAGGGCACGTGAATGGCTTGAATGCCGGCGGCATACGGCTCAATTTCGGCCAGCTCTTGCGGTCCAATTTTTTTGATGCCTTCTATCTTATTTGTTTTACCCGTGGCTAATATATCGTCGAGGCGGTTGAGTTCCTCTTCTTCGGTGGCTACAATAACCTTGCCGCAAATTTCGTGGGCCACATCATGCTCTCGACAAAAATCAACCAGTTGATGCCGCCCGTTTACACAGTTCTTGGCGCGGTGGCTGTTAGGCTTGTAGTAGATGCCGGAATGAATTACCCCCGAGTTATTGCCCGTTTGGTGAGCGGCTACGCGGTTTTCCTTTTCCAGGATTAAAATATTAGCATCAGGATATTTCAGGCTCAGTTTATAAGCCGTAGAAAGGCCAACAATGCCGGCGCCGACAATAGTAAAATCGTGAATCATGTATGGTTGAAATTTACTTTAGAAAGTAATTGTCGAATATACAAAATGAAATGAGGGGAAATAAAAAAGGCTGCACCAAAATATTTTGATGCAGCCTTAATTTTATGGATGAATGTCTTTTATGAGCCTACATTTTCTGATTCCGGAATGGGGAATGATTCAAAGACATCATCACCGGGCCGGTCAAGGGGCAGTTCATCCAGTCGCTCAAATCTTCGCATGTCAACCCAGCGATGACCTTCAAAGAATAGTTCGTATCGGCGTTGCTGAACCATTTCATCATTCAGCGCCTCTTGTGTTAAAGGCCCGGCGTAATCTGGTAAACCGGCAGCATTACGAATCACATTCAGATCTTCTCTTGCAGCTACCAAGTCGGGGGTGCTACTATTAATATTAGCTTCGGCTCGAATAAGCAACAGTTCTGCATTGCGGATGATGGGAAACGGAGACGTCTGTGTCTTATAAACAAACAGCCCATACCGGCTGGTAAGGCCGTCAAGTGTAGCGGGGTTTGGGTCACCCTCGTCATCAACCCGTAAAACGACTTTATTGCCCAGTACGCGGTTGTCGCCATCCTCGGCATCATTTACAAAGGAGGGATGCGCAACCCAGCTATCCCCGGCCCCGGCCTGTGGGGGAGCAAATACCGGGTTCAACAGATCATTAGCATTGGTTGAGTAAACATGGTTGGCGCCATTAGCGAGGTCTCCATTTTCATCAATAAATGAATCGTCAAGGAATTCATTAAGGGCTCCTTCATAATCTTCAACATATACAGCTACGCGAGCACGAAGGGCCCGGTTAAATTGAAGGAAGGTGCTCGGGGTATCAAATCCTGCAAAGCCGTCGGAAAGCTGAAATGGGAATTCATCGCCGGCACTGGAAAGGTTGTTCGCTGCATCATCCAGTAAAGAAATGATGAGGTTAAAGCCTTCTTCCTTGCTTAGAAGCGGACCTACGGCCTGCGGATCTGTTGGATCCTGCATACGTATGCCGTTTTCGTTCATCAGGTTAAGTGCCTGAAGATATTCATAGGCTATAAGCGTATTGGCATAACCAGAAACACCTTGTGTTTCAGCCTCGGAAAGTGCACCCCCTTGCAAAGAATTCGCGGCCTGTATAAGGATATTGGCATTGCGAATACCGGTATAAAATGCAGCCCAGGGACGAGTGGTATAAAATGCCCCGGCATCAAGTTGGGACGATCCCCCACCCAGCAGATCTTGGGTGTTTCGCGGTTCGGCCGCTAAAAAGCGATACATTTCACGTCCCACCATTCCAAGGTCGATGTGGTAGATGCGAAGGTCGGTACGCAGGCTTGATTCCGTACCCACGGCAAGTGTGCGAATATCGGCCCGGCTTGGGTTCTGAACAACCCCTCCAAGATCCGTACCATTGGGGCTCGACCGGTCTTCGATTTCAAGTATATCACAGCCCGAGAATGCGATGGTAACCAACAGCACCGGGATAATTATTGAAAGATATTTTATGTTTTTCATAATAAAGAGTGCTTATGGATTAAAAGTCGAGGTTAAAATGGAAGTAATACTCTTTTGTTGCCGGGTATGGTGCCACCTCAATACCCTGGGCAATAGGTTGATTCCCAAAGTTGGATACCTCGGGATCATAGCTGCGATAGGGTGATATGGTAAAGAGGTTGGTGGCCGAAACGCCAAAGCGAATGCCCTGCAGGCTGCTGCTAATATTGGAAAGGAATGAAACAGGGACATTATAATACAACCCAATTTCGCGCATGCGCAGGTATGATGCGTCCTGTACAAATTGCCGACTGCTAACCCCTAACAAGCTCAACCGTTTCACCCCATTGGGGGTATCATCCGTAATGCCGCCTGCTTCATTCACAAAGTCAGGGAAGGTTAAGTCTGTGCCGTCATAATCAGCAGTGGTGCCGTTAAGATCAGACAGCAACTCGGTAAGGTTGACTACATCGCCTCCTTTTTTCCAGTCTAACAAAAATGAAAAGTCAACATTCTTGAAAAGATTTAACTGGTTAAACCAGGAGAGCCTAAAATCGGCCTGACCGTCGCCCAGCGTTTTGGGTATAATGGAGGGTGATGCATCTTCGGCATCCGGGGATACGATTTCACCGTCTCCATCCCGATACACCAACTCTCCATTAACATCTGTCTCGGGATCAAGCCCTACTATTTGGGTTGCGGATGCTCCTTCCTCAATACGATAAACGCCCAGCGAAGTACCGAAGCCCCCTACATCAAAAGCGGGAACATTGAGTTCGGTAATTTCAGAAACGTTTTTGGAGAAGTTAAATGTGGAGATCCAGCGAAAATTTTCGCTTTGGAAGGGGCGCAGGTCGAGGCTGGCCTCAATACCGCGATTACGCAGGCCGCCTCCATTGAACTGTTCAAAACTGAAGCCCGTGGAGGGTTCCAATTCACGTGATAACAGCAGGTCTTCAATGTTTTTCTCATAAACCGTAACGCTTAGGTTAGCCAATCCGTCCAATGCGCTTACATCAACGCCGGCTTCCAGCTCTTTTTGCCGTTCCGGTATAATATCGTCCGAACCCCGCGTATTGGTAATTAACACCCCGTTAAAGCCTCCAATATTTGATGCTCCCAGGGTTGTAAATTTAGCCCCAAAATTTGAAAGGTTACCCGTTTGCCCGTATGCAACGCGCAGCTTAAGGCTATTCACGGTTTCATTTTCCCAGAAGTCCATATTGGACAGGTTCCAGGCAAACGAAGCTTTTGGGTAGTAGAAGAATTCACTTACAACCCCGTTGCGGTCAGACTTATCAGCTCTTAACCCCGCAGTTAGAATGTAGGTGTCATCATAGTTGAGTTCTTCCTGCAGGAAAAATCCGCGGTCACGCTGAAATACACGCGTTTGATTGGGAGACTGTGAATTTGTCTGATCGATGTTTGTCTGCGATCCGATAATACCCCGCCCAACGGTTGACACAGTATTCTGGTCGTTGTTGAAGGATGTAAACCCACCTTGCGAAACCAAGGTGATTTTTGAATCAGGGGTATAGGTATGAACCAACAATGCAGCCGTATTGGTATTCAGGTTATCGGTGTTCGTTTCAACAAGCGTTCCCGGCTGTGCACTTATACGTTCAAACTGAAGCTCACTTGGGAATACGAGCGAATTATTCTGGCTAAAGAAGTCCACCCCGCCGGTAAACTGAAAACTGAGCAGGTTGCCGGAATTGCGGAAAATTTCGTAGTTGGCTTTTACGGAAGTCAATACCCGGTTCACGGCTTCATTGTTTGAAAACAGGTTACGCGTTTGAAGCTGATTAGCCGTATTAAAGGGGTGATCCGGGAAAACGCCGTTTTCATTAGCCCGCAGGTCAATAAAGTTGGGCGTGGCAACCTGGGAAACCCCAAAGGTGGTACCCGTGTTATCGTTTCCGGTAAGCCCGCGATTAGATTCTGAGTGAATATAACTGGATGAAACGGCAACGTTGAATTTGTCCGTAAATTGATGATCCACATTGGCCCGAATCGACTGTTTTTCATAGCCGGTCGTTTCAATAATGCCTTCATCGTCCTGCAATGAACCGCTTACGTAAAAACTGGTGGATTCATCGCCAAAACTGCTACTTAGCCGTGTAGTTGAAAGCATTCCCTCCTGACCATATAACAACTCTTCATAATCAAGGAAACGATCTTGCTGTTGCGCTTCATTGAAAAGGGCAAGGCCGGGGGCTCCGAAAGATCGATCTGCCGTTTCTGCCGTAAAAGTACGCTGGCCCAGCTTGTTTGAAATAGTTGTAATTCCAATTGATTGGGATGCGCTAAATTCAGGTTTACCTCCTTTCCCTCTTTTGGTGGTAATGATAACAACACCACCGGAGGCTCGCTGCCCGTAAATAGCCGCTGCAGAAGCACCCTTTAAAACCTCAATACTTTCAATATCATCGGGATTTAAGTCGGCCACCCGATTAACCGGGTTGTCCTGGTTCGAAGCACTGCCGCCCGCTGCTGCTTGCGTAACAGCATTGGATCCGTTTGCAATAGCACTATTGCTGAGATAAATTCCATCTACAATGTATAGCGGTTCGGAGTTACCGTTAATGGTGGTTACGCCCCGCAGTTTAATTGAAAAACCGCCGCCTGGTGCACCGGAGTTGGAAGAAATATTAGCCCCCGGAATTTTACCGTAAAGATCAGCGCTCAAGGTCTGTCCGGGTGATCCGCCAATGAGTTCCTCCCCATCAATAGATGTTACGGCATTGGCAAGATTTTCGCGCTTTACGCTACTTGCCAAACCGGTAACAACCAACTCTTCCAGATTGGAAACCGCAGGTTCAAGGGCTACAGTAATTTCATTATTGGATGCGCTCACCTCAACTTCTCGGGTTGCGTACCCAATATAACTTATGCGCAAAGTTGCACTCTGACCGGGTAATTCAATGCTAAACTCTCCGTCTGCATTCGTGCTGGCTCCACTGT
>Ga0136598_1000765_pt1 | contig 14398 bp, 9 predicted proteins | sample AntRauTorcE11899_FD_104790 | JGI IMG/M metagenome (GOLD analysis project Ga0136598, IMG submission 104790) | Saline lake microbial communities from Rauer Islands, Antarctica - Metagenome Torckler E11 #899 | ecosystem: Environmental > Aquatic > Non-marine Saline and Alkaline > Saline | place... | reverse complement strand
GGGTCTGGGAGATCCGCCCGGAGAACGAGGACCCGCGCTTCGTCGGCGTAGAAAACGGGCTGTTCCGGATCGAGGGCGACCGCCTTGTTCCCGTCGAGGGGAGCGACGCGGCGGGAAATGTCTGGGAGATCCGCCCGGAGAACGAGGACCCGCGCTTCGTCGGCGCGACACTCGGGCTGTTCCGGATCGTTCCGTTGCATGACCCAGTGGTGGAGAACGCTTCCGGCCCGGTTTCGGTTCTCAGAACCTCGGCCCACACGTTTCGCTGGGATGTCGCGTCCGAATGCTTTGAATTCGTATCCGGCACCTTCGCCGTGCGTCTCGTGGGCTACCCGGATCAATATCCCGCGAATTCATTCCCGTTGCTTGAAAGCGAAACCGTCCGCGTGGAAGCGACGGTGCCCATCGAGGCCGAGGACGGAGGGACCGTCGCCGCATTGCTGCAATATCGTGACAGCGAAGCGGAGGACTGGCGCGACCTCAAAAACTCGCAACGCACCATCTTGGTGAACTGGAGCGCGATGGATCACGCCGCTGACTGGCTCGCCCGGTTCGGTGGCTGGGTGGCGATTGGCCATGCGCTTCTCTTTGCAGGACTGCTTCTCGCTGCGCGCCGATCCGCGCGGGCCTGGAAGATCCTCTCCGACCCGGTGCTGAACAAGGCGTTCCTCTGGTTCTGGTTCGCCATGCGCCACATGCCCCTCCTTCAACGATGGCCGCTTGGGCGCTGGTTCGAGGCGGTGCGCGCCCGGACCGATCCAACGCCGCATGTACCCCTGCCGCTCACTGGCCCGGGACAGAGAACCATGTCTTCAGCCGATCTCACGACAGAGGTTGGGCCGCGTCGCAGAATCTGGGTGCAGGGCAATACGGGCATGGGCAAGACGGCGCTTGTTGATCATCTCGCCGCCCAGTGGTTTGTGGGCCCCGCAGCGTCTTCGAAGAAACCTTGGACGCTGGCGCGCGCGGTTGGAGAATACGGCTACATCCTGATGCCGATCGCCTTGCGCGACCATGCCACTGTGCCGGTACCCGAGGCGCCTGAAGACTGGTTGTTCGACTTGGCCGGAAGGGAGCTTGCGCGCGCCGGTCTCCCGATTGCCGATCGCCAACTCTTGAGGGGCATCGTGACGTCAGGATCCGTGGTCCTGGTCCTTGACGGTGCGAACGAGGTGGCCGACGGCGGCGCGATCCACCAATTTGCTCTGCGCTATCCCGAGGTGGGTCTGATCGTCACCTCGCAGAATCTGCCCGATACCGACACGTCGCACAGCTTCGAGGTCTGGCGGCTGCCCGCCTCGATCGAGAGAGCGATCACGCCACTCCTGCATGTCTGGCTGGAGAAGGACCGTGCAGACGCCGTGGTCGCCGCGGTCGAGGCATCGCCGATCCGGCAAGACATCCGATCAGGGTACGACGTCCGTCTTTTGGCGGACCTGGTCGATGGAGGTGCCGCGCCGGAGGACCTGCCGGAGGCTCGCATGGGGCTCTACGAGGCAATGCTGGCACGCGCCAAGCAGTCCGACGGTTCGGCCTACCCGCTGCCGGAACTCTGCAAGGTGACCTGGACGGCCTGGGTGGCTGGGGAGCGCCAATTCGTGGCGGGCGACACGATTCCACGGACTCTGCTTGATCCGCTCTTAGCTCCAGGGGTTCGGATAGTACGCCCTGCCCATGACGGACGCGTTGAGTTTCGCCACGACCAGATGCGTGGCTATCTTGCAGCACGGTGGGCTGCGCTTCATGAAGTATCCCCCATCGATCTCTTCGAAAACGCCGAGCGCATCTGGCGTCTCGCCCGCAGCGAGCAGCAGACTGTCTGGGGGTTCTTTGCCGAGATGATCGATAGCGAGCGCGGCCCGAGGATCCTCGAATGGGCAACGCTTCAAGCCGAACGCGCCGAATTGCAGGTGGCGCTACGCCGGGTCGCGAGACGCGCCCGCTGGCCATCGGCGGAGTCTGGCTTGATCGACGCCTGAGAAGGTCCACCCCATACTTCGGTCATGGGAAACAGCTTCACCACGCACGTGATGGTGAGACCTGGTCCGGATGCTTCATGATTGAAGCGGCTTCCAGTAGCGTGGCGGATTTAACAGAATGACCCATTCTGTTAAGTCCATTCTGGCTTTCGACTTGTATTGCGCCAGGCCTGCTGTGACGCGGGTGGCTCTGGCCATGTTGTCGGCCAGGATAGGCGCATGGCGTCAGCCGCATCCCCGCCTTCGCGTGGCCGTCACCAATTCAGCCAGGGCGTCCACCGCCCTGCCCTCGTGCGGGTGATGGTCAATACACAGCTGCCCGCAACTGCCGATACGGCCCCGTTCTCGGCACCAGTCATGACCCCGCTCCACGGCATACCCAAGCTCCCACCCGGACCTTTGGACCATATTCTGGGGACTGGTATGGAGCGTCCGATGGGCCCGCGATGGTTGATCGGGAGATCGCGAGAAGATACGGTGTTTACCCGAGGGGCCACGTGGGAAAGATCCATGCGCGCGCCGCGGCTGTCATGCCCACGTCGGCTCAATCGACGATGGGAGGAAATGCCATGACCCTGACACGCAAACTCCACCGCCACGCCGCGCTCCTGACGGCCGTGATCGGTACCGTCATAGGCCAACCGACCGCCGCGCAGACGGAGCCGACGGGGCGTGCGCCCCAGTTGGCTTTGCCCGATTTGCCCCAATTGCCCGACCGCGCCGGGCCGGAACGGCGGGTTCCGGTCGCGGATGCGGCGCTTGAGCCACTGCGCGCCGAGCTCGACAGGCCGGCGCGCGGGGTCAGCCGGCTGCTGGCTGAAGATGCCACCCGGGCCGGCCTGCGCGAAGCGATGGCGGCCACCGATGCCACCGCCGACATCCTGCACTTGCATGAGTGGCTCACCACCCTGACCGACGGTGCGGGCAAGTCCGGAGACGGCGCCGGCGCCACAGAGCTTCTTGCCCTGACGGAGGATGCCGAGGACCGCCTTGCGCGGCTCGGCGTGGGGGCGCGGCCCTACCTGGACCTCTACATTCCGTCGCCGGAGCTGCGCGCCGCGTGGGAGGGCGGCCCGCTGCTCGTCGCCGCCGACCCGCTTCGCCCCGAGGCAGAAGTGGACGCGCTGACAGCCTATCGCCTTGACGGCGAGCGCGTGGAAATCTCCGCCACAGAGGCGCCGGAGTTGCCGCTTCTGGTGATCGCCCCGGACGAGCACGATACGCACAGACCGCCCCAGGTGGACATTGCCGAGCTGGGCGCCGCGAAGGGGACACCGGACGAGACCGATACCGAAGGCGCGCAGGTTCTGAGCTACCACGGCGGATCCGGGTCGATCGGCGTGCCCTATCTGCGGATTGCCGACGACAGGGAGGCGAAGTTCTGGAAGGGTGCGCCGGAGATCGACATCATTATCGAGACCGAACCCTGGCGGCCCGGTGCGCGCCTTGGCAACGCCACCGACGACCTGATCGTCCTCGGCGCGCATGAGGAAATCGACACCCTCAGCAAGTTTTTCGCCCGGCATGCGTTCAACAAGGACGGCAACCTGACGTTCGACGAGTTGATCCGTCTGGGCGACCATGACATCTCGCAATATAGCAACAACGCGGCGGCCTGTTCGGGATTCCTGCTGGATCCCTATAACGGCAATCGCACCTGTCTCTACGTGCCCGAGCAGAAGATAGGCTTCTTCGTCATCGAGCGGGATCCGGCGCGCTGGCAGGTGCTGATCGCGACCGAGGTCAATCCGGGCGCGCTCCCGCTCTGGGGATACACCGAGGAGCAGACCCAATACATCGAGATCGACACCGACGTCGACCGGCGCCATCCCTGAACACGGCCGGTGCGATGACAAGGGCGACGGCGAGGCGGTCGCCCTTCCCGCGCTTGACTTGAGCCATGCGATCACACGTGGTGGTCACAGGTTTGCAGGTCGCACACAGTGCGATTACGGCCCTGCGCCTTGGCTTGATAGAGAAGGTCGTCGACCCTGCGCAAAAAGGAATCCGTCGTACTGGAGGCCGTCAACGCATTTATGCCAATGCTGACGGTGATGAACAGCGGAGGAGAGATGCCATCTGCCATCGGAGTAATGGCCAGCAGGTCATGAAGCCGCCTGGCGGCATGCTGTGCTTCCACCACGGTGGCACGTGGCAACATGACCAGAAACTCTTCGCCGCCCCAACGACAAATCACGTCAGCCTCCCGGAACACGTGCCGACACAGCTCGCTGAACCGCAAGAGAACCTGGTCTCCGGCTTTGTGCCCCAGCCTGTCGTTCACCATCTTGAAATGATCTATATCGATCAAGAGCAGAGCGCTTGAAGGAGCGCCGCGCTTGATAAGTGCCAGTTCCTGGTTGAGGCGCTGCTCGAAGCCCCGGCGGTTGAGCAGGTTGGTCAGGGGGTCGGTTGCAACCTGCTTGGACAGTTCGTGCTGCGAAACTTTCAGGTCGCGTATAACCTGGACCTGCTTGTGGTGAGCCAGCTTCATTTCCAGGTTCTTCACAACCTGGTTGGCGAGGGTCCGCAACACAAAGCACTGGGTTTCGTCCAGCTCGCGGGGCCGATGATCGAGGACGCAGAGAGTTCCGAGTTGATCGCCTTGCTGGCTCTTCAATTGCACCCCGGCATAAAAGCGCAGGTGAGACGCGCAGCCCACCACCGGGGTGTCGGCAAAGCGTGCGTCCTGGGTCGTGTCTGGTACGATGAAAAGGCCGGGTTCCAGGACGGCATCCTTGCAGATCGAAAGGTCCGGAGAGCGCCCATTCTTGTCGATCCCCTTTTTCGATTTGATCCACTGCCGGTCCCGGCCAACGAGACTGATCAGGGCGACCGGAGCGTCGCAGATAATCGAGGCAATCTCTATGACCTGATCGAATGACGAGTCTTCGAGATCTTCCAGCATTTGAAGAAGCGAGTGATTGGAAGCCGTCGGAGCCATATCTCTTTCACGCTTTCATGAGCAGCAATCTGTGTTATCGGGCAAAATTTCCATAAATCTGCGTAACGATACGCGTTAAAGGTTCATCAAAAAACGTAAAGTATTTAATCAGATTACCGTTAATAAAAGGTTAAGCGCGGCCCGAGGCTCCTCGAATGGGCAGTACTCCAGGCCATCCCGGGATGCTGTATATGTGAGGCAATGCCCCGTCTGAAAAACCATTACTTTTCCGTGGTTTCGATGCAACCCAAAGCCACTCCGCCAAAATGCGGTGTGGACTGTCGAGATCGAGCCCGGGGTCAGCATGCCTGAGAGTCATACCGAGACCTCATCCCGCGGCGGCGCTTTTGGCCATTTTTTCTTCGCCTAACCGCCGCAACCTGTCGGGTCTTGTCATGTCCGGTAATATTGCATTATCGGACATAGATCAGAACGACAAATCTGATGGTCAAGACCACAGACAAATCGGTCGGAATGCCGCAATTCATGCGATTGGATGCGCCGGTATTTGCGAGACTGGCACCGGCGCGTGGCTTTCCCGGGGATCTGGCGGACTCTCTCGTCGCGCAGAGTCGGGCGGAGATGCGTCGCCTCAACGAGAGAGGCCAGACCTGAGCGCATCCTGCACCCTCCCCTGCCCGTCCGCGTCGCTCGCCAGCAGGACCGAGATCGCTTGATCAATCGGGTTCTCGATGATCCGGCCAATTCCAAACGTCACTCAGCGTCATTGCGGTATCCTCACTTGCGCTTGGCCGTCACGAGGTCAGCCAAGGCGTCTAACTGCGGCAACACCTAACACGGGTTTGCCGCATGCTTGGAAGTAACATCTGTAAAACATCGCCTAAGATGAAGGTATCTCTATGGTACCACATCAGTATCTGGTAGCTACCATATATCTGGTAGCTACCAGATATTCAAGATACCATTTGATATTTAGTAGCTATCTGGTACCAATAAATGAAATGCGCGGAGAGCCACATGCCAGTTATATCATTCGCAAACCCGAAAGGTGGGGCCGGAAAGACCACATCCGCCTTGATCCTTGCAACTGAACTTGCCGAAAAGGGCGCGCAAGTCGCCATCATCGACGCCGACCCGGAAAAATGGATATCCCAATGGGCCGTCCTTCCGGGAAAGCCTGATTCCATCCGCATCATCGGCGACGTGACCGAGGACGGTATCGTGGATCAGATCGACGAGGCATCACAGCACGCCCAATTCGTGATCGTTGACCTGGAAGGAACCGCCAGCCTAATGGTCGCAAACGCCATCGGCATGTCCGACCTTGTTTTGATCCCGATACAGGGTTCTTCAATGGATGCACGCGGAGGTGCCAAGACAGTGCGGCTCATCCGCAACCAGGAACGCATGGCGCGCAGGCCGATCCTGCATTCAGTTATCCTGACGCGCACGAGCGCCGCTATCACCTCGCGCGCGCTTCGCAATGTCCAGGCGCAGCTTTCCGCGGGTGGAATAGACGTATTCCAGACCACTATCGTTGAGCGCGCAGCCTTCCGCGATCTGTTTGACTATGGCGGCGGGTTGACCGGCCTTGATCCGGCAGCAGTCAGCAATATCGACAAGGCGCAGAAAAACGCGCAGGCCTTTGTCGGTGAGGTCATTAGCAAGCTGAAACAACAGCAAGAAGGGCAGGGGAGGGCAGTTGGAACATGAGCAAGCAGCGCCCCGATCTCGGCTTCAGCGCCGAGCTGGAAACATTCGATCCTCAGGCATGGACCCCCCCTAAATCTCGCGTCGCGCATCCACGCCCAGAGAAGGATCAGGTACAGCAAGCCGCGAGCGCGGCGGGTTTCCAGAGCCGCGAAACCGTTCCCCAACCCGCATCACAGCGCACCCGCCGCCGCCGCACGGGCCGGAACGCACAGCTCAATATCAAGACCACGCCAGAGACTATTGAAGCCTTCTATCGCCTCGCCGATGCCAACGGGTGGGGTTTGGGGGAGACACTTGAGTACGCCGTCGCGCTCCTGGACCGCGAGCAGAAAGCGTAAAAGTGAGGCTTTCGGGGAGAGCGGTATGCCCACCCACATAATACCATAAAGCATTGATATTGAAGTGTAAAATATAAGAAATTGTGCGTCGCATCGCCTTTAAATGTGAGGGATTCGGGGAAGTGTGAATGAATATGCAAAAATCCTTTCACAGTTGCTTGCTCTGATTTATTCTGTATTTTGTGATGACAAAGGATCAGAGCACTACACTTAAGGTTTTCGACCTGAAACCCCGCCGGGATCAGGCCGTCAAGCCTGCAGAACTGATCCAGATCACCGGTCACCAGAATCTGACGCTCAACGCGCGTCGCTCGATCACCGTCCTCTGGCACAACGCGCATATGCAGGGCGTCACGGAGGGCAGGGACTACACGATCGAGATCGACGACCTGAAACCCGATGATCACAAGGGGTACGAACAGGTCGAAGAGGCAATCGAAGCGCTCATGACGACCATCTTGAAGGTCCGGCTCCCTGACGGCCGGACACGGCGGGTTCAATTCCTGGGCGGGAACGACCTGGACGATCCGGATCGACCCGCTGGAGTCCTCAACTACAGTTTCGACAAGCGACTCGTTGAAATCCTGAAAGATTCGGCGATCTGGGGGAAGATCGCGCTGCCTGTGCTGATGGCTTTTAGCTCGAAGTATTCGGTCAGCTTGTACGAGCATGTGGCTCAATGGACCGGACTCACCCGCAAGACATTCCAAGACCTTACACTTGAAGAATTTCGGGAACTTATCGGCGTGGAAAAAGGCAAGTACACGGCATTCGGAGCCCTGAACAAGCATGTGATCAAGCATATTGTACTGGAATTGAACGCCCTGGCGGCCTTCAGCGTCACGATCCTCCCGATCAAAACTGGGAAAAAGGTAACCCACATCCGCATCGGGTGGTGGCAGAAGGAAAAGGACGAGATGGAGGCCGCCTGGCGTGAGGTGCACCGATCGAAGGTGGGCAGGAAGGCACGAATCTCCGGGACCGCGACGACCGTGACAGCCCCATACCCGAGCCCCAACCGCTTAGTCCGGAAAGGGCGGGAAAACGTACGCGACCTCATCGACGACAGCGAATGAAAAGGAGGGGGGCCTGTGGATAACTCCAGCGCCTTCCCCCGAAAACCTCACATTAACGCCCCGAAGACCTCACAATACCCCCCGGATCTCTCACAGTATCCCCCGAAAACCTCACCGGAGTCCCCGAATCTCTCACATTTAACGCAACAAGCTTTTGTTAAGTATACACAAATCAGCCCTGAATCTTAGAATCTTGAATTCTTGAATTAAGAAGAACGAACCACAGAAAAATAGGGGTTTTATAACCCGATAGACATACAACAACATAGATCTGGGCAACCTCACCATTCTTGCCAACAGTCCGAGACCGCACCTATGAGGTACCTCAGCGTCAGACGCGAAATCGAGGGTAGCCTGCCCACAGTGGCGGAACTCCTTCGGCAGAAGGGTGAAGACGATGCTTTCCGTGTCATGAACCAGGCAGACATCGAGATCGCGCAGGTCGGCTACGACAGCTGGAACGGTAGCACTGAACTCTGGACTGTTTTCCTTCGTGTCCCGGTCAGCGTCTTCGTGTCGATCGAAGGCCGCCGGGACGAAATCGCCGGTATCATTTCGAAGAATCTCGAACTCGTCACGGGCAAGGACTTTGGATACTGGACGAACGCAGAGATCTCGCCGATGCGCGCGTCGCCCCCAGGACAACGACTGCCGAATGGCAAGATTGGCGATCGGACGCGGGCCGCCATTCTCGATGAAATGCGGGCCCGAGGAACCATATGGTTCGGGGCCCTGGGCGAGATTGGGTTTCTGACTCGTGTCTTCGACCTGCCCTCCCTGCCTTCACACGACAGCCGGTTCCAGAACGCCGAACAGGATATCTGGCAGCACTGCATCAACAATGACGACTGGCCGCTCGACTGGATCTACAGTGATCCGCGCTTCCGTCTCTATGCTGCCGATCAGGACATCTTCCTGAAGTTCATCTGCGAGGTTCTGCATCCTATCGCCCGGAAAGACGACGCAGAGCAGGATGCCCTTGCCCGAGCATTCAATGGTCACCTGCGCGCCGACGGATGGGAACTCGTCGAGGACGCCATCATCGATGGCCGACCAGCGTATGTGCCGCAACGCAAAGTTCACGCCCTGGGCGGGTCGGTCCAGCGCATCAAGGCCGTGGCGGCTACTCTGAGCTCAGACACGCTCTACGAGGACCTGCGGCGCCTTGAGCGCATCGGCGACAGCGAACCTGGCGAGGCGATCGCCCTGGCCAAGGAGATCGTGGAAAGCTGCTGCAAGCTGATCCTCGATGATCGGAAGGTGGAGTATCCCGAAAAGGCTGAGATCCCCGACCTACTGAAGCTCCTCCGCAGAGAGATCAAGATCATGCCGGACGGTATCGACGAGAACGCCAAGGGCGCGAAGGAAATCAAGGGAATCCTGACCAGCCTGGGAAACATTGCGCACTCTTTGGCCCCGCTTCGCAATGCTTATGGCAAGGGTCATGGGCGCGGACGTGACTTCAAGGGCCTCCAAACCCGTCATGCTCGCTTGGCGATCGGGGCGGCCAGCACCTTTGTCGATTTCGTTCTGGATCGCCATCTGTCTCAGACTCTTCCAGAATCTCTTCGCGACTGATTGAACTGGAAAAGCATCAGGCCATGGGAAATCGATATTATTCGAACGGTAAGCCGGGTTTTGTTCCCTTTTCGGGAATATTGTCTTGACATACGAACTACAAGAGCGTAGTTCCCATATTGGGAATGGGTAATGAGGATCATCAGCAAAGTGCACTTGAAGCAATACGCGGAAAGTCGTCCAACCACAGCTGCCGCACTCGAACACTGGAGACGGACGGTCGAGGCAGCAGATTGGGCTACACCTCAAGATGCACAAAAGAGCTTCAGCTCAGCGCGTCCAATTTCAAATGGGCGCGTGATCTTTGAAATCGCGAACGGTCACAGGATGATCGTTGGGTGCGATTATGAGCGGAAGCTGGTGTATATGAAATTCATTGGCACCCATGCGGAATACGACAAGGTCGATGCGACGACTGTCAACTGGTACTGAGGAGATCATCATGACGATCGCTAAAATCACTGACCGGAAAGATTATGATGCAGCAATGGCTCGCATCGAAGCGCTCTGGGGTGCGACTCGGGGAACAGATGATGGCACCGAGCTCGATTATCTGATTGACGCGGTCGAAGCCTATGAGAGTGCAACAGTTGGTCCGCTCTGCTCGGATCCTATTGAGCTTTTGAAAGCACACATGGATGCGCATGGCTTGACCCAAGCCGATCTCGCCAGGGTTCTTGGCTCAAAGTCTCGTGCCTCGGAGATCATGAACCGCAAGCGGCAGATGAGCAAAGAGCATATCCACAGGATCCACCAGGCTTGGCGCGTACCTGCCGGTCTTCTCGTAGCGCCCTATGAGCTTGCTGAATCTGCCTGAGATTCGAGTGTTGCAACCCGAACCTTTGCTGAAGCCAGCGTCACTACCGGCCGTGCGCTGCGCTACGCCAAAAAGCTCCACGCGCGGCCTAATTCACCACCCGGTAGGGCACTACCTCAGCCCGAGGCAATGAGTGGTAGTCAAAGGCAACGCATGTGCCACAAACGAACCGAGCCAAGAAACTCAATAGGGCAGGGGGCAATGAGGGCCGGCTTCCCATACGTCTGATCGTAGAGAACACGAAACTGCATTGGATCAGCTTGATAGCGGCAGCGCGTTCAGATCGGCACGAACCTGACGCCAGGCTGGCATATGCCTATCCAAAACACCAAGAAAAACGTCGTCATGTCGACGTGACACGAAATGCGCCAACTCGTGGAGCACAACGTAGTCAAGAGATTGGAGCGGTTTCTGGGCCAGATCGAGATTGACCCAGACGAGATCCTTGTCCGGATTGCAGCTACCCCATTTCGTGCGCATCTGCCGCACACCCCAACGGGGTTCAGGGATATCCAACCGATTTGCCCACTTTTCAACCCGGGGGGCGGTGCGCTCTCTCAATTGATCCCTGTGCCACTTCGAGAGCCATCTCGCCTTCTGGGCCGTCGTGGCCTCGTGAGGGACCGTCATTAGAAGACGGGCTGACCCTTCCAGTTCTATACGAGCACCTTGCCTCCGCATCGCTCGGACCGTCAAACGCAGGGGTTTCCCGAAAACGTAATGTGTCTCTCCCGAAATATACAGGCGTTCGGGTTCCCTCGCTTGCCCGGCAAACTCACGCTGCTTTTTCTTGATCCATCCGAGACGCGTCACAATAGCAACGCGGACCGCGTCTTCGCTGATCGCCGGCGGCGCGGCCACACGGACGCGTCCAGCTGGAGGGTAAACACCGATATGGAGGTTCTTGATCGGCTTTCGGATCAGATCCACCAATAGGCCAGCCACCTCGATCACTTCAATATTCATCATGAGACCGGATTATCTCGATAATAGGGTCCGTCAATCCCGTGTCGTTCAGGACCGCCTCAACAGCACGATGGAGCTTTCGCTCTTTCATCCGGTTGCCCCGGAAGTTCACCTCGGCATTATCACGGATTGCTTTATCAACCGCCTGCGTCAGGGCCTCATCCTGATCCAGATTGTCATACAATGCTTTTTTTCCTGGGCTGTTTATCGAGGGAGGATACCCCCCTCCGTGACCGGCTTTCACGGACCGAACCAGTTCGGCAATCCTTTCCAGATATTCGGCATAGGCAATGGCATCATCGCGTCGCTTCCGAACCAGATCGGTCAGCAACTCAGACATGCGCTCATAGAACCTTGGATTGACCGGGGTCTCATCGATGATGAGACGGCGCACGTTGTTCTCGATCGCCTCGGCGACATTTTCACGCTTTCCCTTGAAGGTTTTCGACAAAGCGTCTTCGGCCGATGCTCCCTTGCTGGCTACCAAGTCGATCAGGCTGATCTCGTCGAGATGCGAGATCACCTCGGATCCTTCGGCTTTGACATAGTTGTCGATCAAATGCCGCATCGCCGGTTCGAACTGCTTCATGTCGACAGCATCACCACTATGAAGCCGCAAGCCATCCCTTAGAAACAAGGCGTGCTCGACCTCCTTGCGGTATTGCTCAAGCTCCGGGTCGGTCACGCCGCTGGCTGCGGGGTCCTCCGCAACCGAGGCGAAGGCCCGAGCATAGGTCCCAACAAGCTTGTATAACGCCTGCCGTCGCCGGGCCTTTTCCTCTGCCTCGGGATCCGCTTCCCATCCCTGCGGACTGGAGAAATAAGCCAGCACCTGCTCTTGCCCCTTCGGCTGTTCCACCGGATCGAGAAGCCCGAACCACGCATCCCGTGCGGTCGTGAGATCAACGCCAGCCTCTTCGGCCCGGTTCGAAATCAGCCCCTCGACGTCGTCCGCATCGAACGCATCGAAAGCCTCCGAGGTGTAGTCGTCCACCGCCGCTTCGATATTCTTGAACAGATCCTTATAGTCGACGACGTATCCAAAGTCCTTGTCCTCGCCGTCCAGCCGGTTCACCCGGCAAATGGCCTGGAACAGCCCATGATCGCGCATCTGCTTGTCGATGTAGATATACGTCGCGGTCGGTGCATCGAACCCGGTCAGCAACCGGCTGACGACGATCAGGAGCTTCATCTGCGCGGGTTCCTTGCGGAACTTGCGCAGGGCGTCTGCTTCATACGTCTCTTCATCCGTGCCGAGATCGGTCATGAGGCGGTCATAGACGCGATAGACGTATTGCTTGTCCGTCTCGCCCATCCCCGCCTCTTCGCCGGTCAGTTCCGAGGCGTTGCGCGTGTAGGACGTGACGATCGCGCATTTCTTGGCAAGCTCTGACCCGGAATTCCGGAATATCTCGAAGAACCGGCAAGCCTCAGGGATCGAGCCCGCCACCAGCATGGCGTTTCCTCGACCCGATTTCAGGCGCGGCTTCATCTCCATGTCCATGATGATGTCATTGGCGATCTGTTCCAGCCGGTCCTTCGATGACAAGACACGCTGCAGGGTGCCCCAGCGTTGTTTCAGGGTCGCTTTCGCGACCGGGGTAAGCCCCTTGGTCTTGGCCTCGAACCACTCGTCGATTTTCTTGGGGGAGCCTATCCGCTGATCGATGTCGCGCGCCTCGTAGCGCAGATCGAGCACCACCTCGTCCTCGACCGCCTCGTTGAAGCGATAGGGCTTGCCGATATATGGCCCGAAGGTCTCGAGCGAGGTTTGTTTATCCGACTTCAGCAGCGGCGTTCCCGTGAAACCGATGAAAATCGCGTCCGGCAGGATCATTCGCATGGCCCGGGCGAGCTTGCCCGATTGCGTCCTGTGCGCCTCGTCGATGAAGACGAAGAATTCACCCACGGGGGCACCAACCTGACCGCGCTGGATCTCGGCGACCATGCTCCCCATCTCGTCCTCTTCGCGGCGGCCGAACTTATGCACCAGGGACGACACCACCCGTTCCTTCGGATCGGCCAGTGCGGCCAGCAGATCAGCACCTGATCTTGCGCGGCGTACCTTGTCGCCCGTATTGCCGAATACCGCCTCGATCTGCTCGTCCAGCTCCTTGCGGTCGGTCACCACCAGGATCCGCGCATCGGGGCGATCCTCGCGGATCCAGCGGGCCAGCATCACCATGATCAGGCTTTTTCCCGAACCCTGGGTTTGCCAGATGATCCCGCCCTTGCGCGCGCGGACCGAGTCCTGCGCCGCCTTTACCGCGAAATACTGGTTGTGGCGGGCAATCTTCTTGATGCCGGCGTCGTAGAGGGTGAAATCGTTGATGATCTCCAGAAACCGCGCCGGGGTCAGCATATGCGCCACATCGCGTTCCAGGGGCGCGGTGATGCTGCTGTCTTCCTTCCAGGCCAGCCAGTAGGGTTGCGGCGTCTGGATCGCGGCATAGCGCAGTCCCTGGATTTCATTCCCCGCGAAGGTGATCTGTGCGGTCGTGAAGAAATGCCGGATGAATTCCGACCGCTGGTTGTCGAGCGTCTGGCGGATACCTTCCCCCACCTCAACGGTGGATTTCTTCAGCTCCACCACCCCCATGGCGATCCCGTTCACATACAGCACCAGATCGGGACGCTTGTTATAGGCCTTGGGGTTTTTGGATTTGACCGCCACCTCTTCGGCGACGCCCAGATCATTGGCGTCCGGGGTGTCCCAATCGACAAAGCGCACGGTCACAGGTGCCTCGCCGGGGCCGGGCGTGACCTGGACACCATAGCGCAGCATCTCGTAGGTAGCGCGGTTCGCCTCGTAAAGCTTGTCGCCATCTATGCGGGCGACGCGTTGCAGTTCGGCGATGGCCTTGGTTGCGACCTCGGGCGTGTAACTGCGATCGATCAACCAAGGGCGCAGCAGACTGGTTTCGATATTCGAATTGCCCGCGCGTTTCTGCCAATCACCGAGGTATCGCCAGCCAAGGCCACCGGTGCCGCCTGCGGTATCGCCGCATATCTGGGCGATCATGCGG
>Ga0136598_1000752_pt1 | contig 14486 bp, 12 predicted proteins | sample AntRauTorcE11899_FD_104790 | JGI IMG/M metagenome (GOLD analysis project Ga0136598, IMG submission 104790) | Saline lake microbial communities from Rauer Islands, Antarctica - Metagenome Torckler E11 #899 | ecosystem: Environmental > Aquatic > Non-marine Saline and Alkaline > Saline | place... | reverse complement strand
CATGCCCCCACACTCACGTGGTGGCCTTGGAACCGAACACTGGAGACCAGACATGGCTTACGACAACGCGAACACCTACGAGACCATCGAGCTTTTCGGGCTGACTGAGAAGGACGCACAGCTCCCGATCCCGGAAGATCACGTTCTGACCGACCGCATCATCCGCGAGAGCTTCGAGACCCTGCTCGGTCAATTGCGTAATACCGGCCTCGAGGCAGAAATCGAACCGCTGGCCCATGGGCTCGCCACGATCCTGCAGCGGCGCAAGGTGGCGCTCGGCAAGGAGGTCGACCGCACCGCCGACAAGATCGGCGCTCTGGCAAAATCCCACGATGGATCGGAGATCGCCGAGACCGCGCTCGAAGAGGCGCAGGCGCGCTTCCTGCAGCTGCGCGAGATTGTCGGCGCCATCGAGGTGATGAGCGAGACAGCGGCGGAATGCTACGAGATCGAGACAGGCCACGCTTTCATCCCGGCGGCAGGCTCGCGCGCGAGCGTCCGGGCGCAGGAGACCGGGGCGGTCTTCGAGGCGCGGCAGCTCCTGGAGCAGCACGATCGCGAGACTGCCGAGAAATCGGAAGTCGAGGGGGTGCCCCTGATCGTCTCGGGCGCCACCGACTGGACCGATGTCGATGTGATCTTCAACACGCTCGACAAGGTTCGGGAGCGGATCAAACAGAACCGCAATCAGGAGATCTTCCTCTGCCACAAGGGTGGCAAGCACGGGGCGGAGATGATTGCGGCGCGGTGGGCCCGGGCACGCGGAGTGGCGCAGGCGCGCTTCGATCCGCGCTGGTCCGCGCACGGTCGGGCGGCACCGTTCAAGTGCAACGACGAAATGCTGGACGACAAGTTCGCGGCGACGGGGGTTGTCCTCTTCGGTGGCAATGGCGTCGCACTGAACCTCGGGCAAAAGGCGGAAGCGAAAGGCCTGACGGTCATGCGGGTCGCCGATCCGGCGAAGAAAACCGCGGAGATGTAAACTGAGAGGGTCGCCTTCGGGCGGCCCTTTCGTCATGTCTCACGGAGCGCGCGGTCGGTGACGCGTGATCGGCAGGGGGCGGCGGCCAGCACCGGCGTCCCGTCCACCCGGTCCGCCAGAGTGCGGCACATCCGCGTCGGTTCGGGCTGGGGGCTATGCGCGCTTCACCGGCATCGTCGGCAGGTCAAGACGCGAGGGCTGGAGACGTCACGGTTGAGGCTGAAAAAAGCGCCTGCCAAGCGGCAGCAATCCGGAACATGGCACCCATACGTTGGGGGCATGAGCAAACTGGGCCAGCGTCTCTCGACATGATCGAGGCCAATGGCGACTGCGTGATGGCAGAGGTCATCCAGGTCTCTCCTTTTTGCTTAACATGTGGATCGCACGGGGTCGGCCCGTTCGTGCCCTCAGCTCACGCTTCGGCAAGCACAAATACGGCTTCCACGGCGGAGCCGCGGACCCTCCGCATTTGCGCTTGCGACCGGGCCTCTTGCCCCCGTGCTGGGTGATCCCCATCGCAACAAGGAGTAACCCAAATGACCAACCACTACGTCGCCACCGTTCCCGTGAAGTTCACCGACACCGATGGCCAGGAGCGCACCCGCTTCCAACGCGTGGGGGCGATGTTCCGCAACACCCGCAACGGGGATGGCGCGGAGTTCTTCAGCCTCAAGCTCGACTTCCCGGTCGCTGTCTCGGAGCTGGTGATGTTCCCGCCGAGCGCAAAGGACCCCCAGGACTAAATCCTCTGACGAGGATGGGCCGCGCACAGCGCGGCCCTTTCCCTGTTCCAGGGACGCCGGTTCCGGCGGGTCAGATCACACGAGGCGACCTGACCAGATGCCGGTCGCTCGCGACCGAAGCAGGGTTGCGCCGAGGTCTGACAGGACCAACCGAGACCGCTGGTCGGTCCCGAAGATCCCGATCCGGCAGTCTCACCGCTCAGCAACCAATCCGGTCGCGAGGCGGCCAGAAGAGCAGCGCGGATCTCCGCTCCCGTAGCTGCGGAAACGTCCCGCCCGTGGTCCCGTCCGAACATGAAAGTTGTTCGGTCAGACCTCGGGCAGGGCCGGGGGCAGGGACCAACGGGCGGGTCCTTTTGGCGAGGGTGGAGACAGGCCCGCGTCCCTGCGGGCCGCGGGGGAAGCGGACACCAAGGCTGCCTGAGACTGAAGGCAACGTAAGTATATAATTGACAGCTTAGTATAATATCGTAAGGTTGGGGCAGCCTTGGTGGAAGGTGGCAGGAAATAGGGGGTCTTTCTTCGCATGTCGCGCTCAAAACGTCTCACAGATGCGGGCCGCATGGAGATCGTTCGCGAAGCTGCGGAAGGTGTGTCGACATCCGTGTTGGCGGAGCGGTTTGGAGTGTCTCCACGAGCGATCCAGTACACGCTCAAAGCCGATGCCGAGCGCCAGACGGATGCCGCAATTCCGGTCTCCGCGGTCAGTGTGAAGGTGACGGCTGCGGAGCTTGCAGCCCTCGACGAGGTGTTGGCGAAGGCGGGGATCGAAAGCCGTGCCGAGGGGTTGCGGCGGCTCATTCAGGCGGCAGGCGGGGTGTTCGTTCCAGACGCGCAGATGGCAGCAGAGATGGCGCGCTACCGCGCCTCCTTGCACGAGGTCGGCAATGGGGTCGCGCAGATCGCCAAGCAGATGACGCAGGCCAACCGGCGGGGGCAGGGGGCCGTGGGGGGCACGAGTGCCGAGTTCACCGAATTGCGCCTTGCGCAGATGCGTGGGCTGGCGCGGTTCATTCTGGATTCCGCTGATGAGATCGACCTGCTCCTGCGCCGCCGTCGCGATGCCATGCAGCTTGAGGCCACGGCCGCGCTGAGGGAGTTTGCGCATGCGGCTGAATGATGCTGTCCACGCCGTCACGGGCGAGGTCTTCCGGGACGGCTGGAGCCGCGTCCGGGGCTCGATGCAGGGGCTGCACGTGGCCAAGCAAAAGCAGCTCATGCGCGCGGCGGCAGGGCACCGGCCGGCGGTCTTCAAGGCGATCCGGAGCGGGGGTACACATACGAAATCGCAGCTCGCAAATCAGCTCGATTACCTCACCACCAAGTCCACCCATATCGTCGACTCGAGCGGGTTCCTGGATGGCAAGGCGAAGCTCGAAGTGGGTGACATCAAGGACCTCACCGAGCGGTTTGCCAAGCGGTGGGATGCGGGCTTCAAGCCCAAGCTGGGCCAGACCACCCATATGCTCATGTCCTTCCCCATCGGCACGCGGGGCGAGGATGTGCGCGACATCGCGACGGATGTGGCCGAGCGGTTCTTCCAGACCGACGTGGGGCATTTTGATTACATCATCGCGGTGCATGAAGACCGCGATCACCCGCATGCGCATCTGGTGCTCAACCGCCGCTCGCAGGAAGGCGAGTTCTTCTTCCTCGGCCGCAATCATCGCTTCAACTATGACGACTTCCGCCTCGCCATGGTCGAGGAGGCGGAAAAGTATGGTGTGCGGCTGGAGGCCACGCGCCGGGTGGATCGCGGGATTGTACATTACCCGGCCCGCACCGACGAGGTTTATGCGGCGAAAGAAGAGGGTCGCGCACCGCGCGAGCGCGAACGTGTTGGGCAGGACCTGACGCGGACGCTGGCGGAGATCGCCAATACCAGAACCGTCTACCATTCGCTTGCGGCGGAAGCCTCCCGGGAGGCCCGCGAGGATATTGCGGCGGCCCTCTTCCGCGCGGGCGAGGTGCTGGCGCATGGCGGGCAGGTGGACCGAACAGGAGATGTGTATATGGCCGAGGATCAAAGTTTCGAGGATCTGAGAAGCCTCTATGCGGAGAAGCTCGCGCGGGTGCAGGGCATGATCGCCGAGAAGTCTGACGCGGAACGTCCCGTGCTGGAAAAACGCCTTATCGAGATTCAGACGCAGGTCCAACACATGCAGCCTCTGGGTTTGCGATCATCCACGCTGTCAGAGACCCCCTCGGAGGGCGGGATCTATTCCGAGGCGAACATCGACACCAACCAGCTTGAGCGTCTGGCCGAGCCCGACCTGAGGGCACGCATTGACGCAGCACTACGGGGCACCGGGATTAGCACATCGGAAGTGGTGGCCCGGATAGAGACGGGCGCCTCAAATGCAGCGCTCGAGCATCAATGGATCGCCGATGATCTCTCCAAGGTCGCCGAGGCGCGCGATCTGAACCTCGAACGCCGCGCCGATCTGGAACAGGCGCGCGACATCCTGAATGACGTGCATGTTGAACTCGGCACGCTGCTGGAACGGGAAAACGTGCTGCGCCGGGATGGGGTGATCGAAGCGGAACCGGTCAGCGAGCGGTTCCACTATCACGAGGACGCGGTCCGGGCGATGGAAGGGACAATCCGTCAGGAGATGCGCGCGGACGGCCTGACAACGCAGCTGATCGAGGACCGGGATTGGGAGTTTATCTCACGGGCGGAGCGCCGGATCGAGACGGAGCAGCGCGCGTATCTTGAGGCACACCCGGACCTGCTCGCACGCCCCGGCGATGTGATCGACCGATCTGAGCCCTACAGGGAGACCATCACCGATGCAGCCCGCGCCAGCGAGATCGTCCGTGAGGTCGACCGGATCATGGAGGGACGCGACGTCCGCACGCCCGTTGCAGATGCTGTCACGGATGACTTGCGTGCGCGCTATCCGGACATGCCGTCCCACCTCGCCCGTGGGCTCGGCGCGACCTATGCGGCCGTCGTAGAAATACGGGATACGGAGGCCATGAATCAGGTTCGCCGCGAAAACGAGCTGCGCGACGGGCTTGGGTCTGACACGCGCGACGATGTCTTCGCAGCCCGCGGTGAAACTGCTTCGCAGTCTGACCGTGGCGACCGCCTCGCAGACGAGATTGTGCGTGTCTTGGACCATGAGCGGGCGGGGGATTTGTCCGCGCCTTTCGAGACCGAGGCGGAGCGGGACGCCTTCCGCAGTGAGATTTCGCGGGTGCTGGATGACCGCCAACGCGACCGGCTCACATCCGGCGATGCCGACGCTCTGGAACAGGTTCTCGAGGACCGCCTCGACCGGCTCTATGTCGCAAAGGTCTATCTGCAGTCTGATGCAGCGACGGCCAATACGGAGGCCTTGCGCCAGGTGGTCGATGATCTGGCTGACACCGAATACGAACGGCATCGCGCTACGGATGTGGATGGCGAAACCGAGCGGGGCCAGGTCCATTGAGCGCCGCTATGGGCAAAGCACGGATCGCCACAGGCGTCTTGCTGGTGACGCTTGTGACCGGGGCCATGGGCTATACCATCGCCTCGGCCGTGCTGACCTATCAGGATCTCGGGTTCGGGGCCGAAATCGACTTTGCCTATATCGCGCAGAACTACATGGCGATCCTCGATGGCCGCCCGGAGGACGCCCAACTCATCCACCTGATCATCGGCAGCTTCGCGGCTGCCGGCCTGATGCTGAGCCTCGCCCTCTCGGGCTCCGCCCTCACACGCTTTGGCCAGACCCATTGGCAGACCGCGCGCGAGATGAAGGCCAACGGGTTCTTCGGGGCGCCGGGCACCGGGTTCATCCTCGGCAAGCTGGGGCCGCCGGGGTCTCGCGCCAATTACATCTGCTCGAAGGTCTTCCCCCATGCGCTGATCGTGGCCCCCACGGGCCGCGGCAAGACCACGGGCTTTGTCATTCCGAACCTGCTGACCTGGCAAGGCTCTGCCGTGACGCTCGATGTGAAGGGTGAATGTTTTGAGGCCACGGCCCGACACCGGGCGGCCCAGGGCGACAAGGTCTACCGCTTTGCCCCTACCGACTGGGAGGGCAAGCGCACCCATCGCTACAACCCGCTGCTGCGCATCTTCGAGCTGAAAGATCCCGCGCGCCAGCAGATGGAATTGCAGCTCCTGGCGACCCTCTTCCTGCAAAGCGACAACGACCGGGTGCAGGGGCTTCTGAAAGGCGGGATCGATCTCTTCGTGGCGGCAGGGCTTTTGGCCTTCCAGCGCAAGCGCCCCACCTTGGGTGAGATCTACCGCATCGCGGCCTCCGGTGGGAACAAGCAGAAGGAGTATTTCGCGCGGGGTCACGAGGTCGACAACAGGGCCGCCAAGCTGATCTTCACGCGGTTGGCCTCGACCAACAACGATACGCTGACCTCTTACGTCTCGCTCCTGATGACCTCGGGGCTGGACCAATGGCAGAACCCGGCCATCGATGAGGCCACGGCGATCTCGGATTTTGATTTCCGGACGATCCGCAAGAAGCCCTTTTCGGTCTATCTTGTGGTCCAGCCGCTGATGGTGAAGCCGCTCGCACCCCTGATCCGGCTCTTCTTCTCCGATCTCCTCTCGGCCATGCAGGAAAAGGACCCCGGACCGGACGAGCCCTGGCCGGTGATGATCATGCTCGACGAGTTCAACCGTTTGGGCAAAATGCCGATCGTGGTCGAGAGCATCGAGACCCTGCGGACTTATCGTGGCCATCTGGCCGTCGTCACCCAAACCATCCCCGCCCTCGATGAAATCTACGGCGAGAACACCCGACGCGCCCTGCAAGGCAATGCCGGCGTGAAGCTCTACCTGACGCCCTCGGATGAGAAGACCGTGGAGGAGCTGAGCAAGGCGATTGGCAAGACCACGAAGACCGTCATCACGCGCTCCCAGTCCATCGGGAAGAACCCCTTTGAAGGGCGCAGCCAATCCACGCGGACTGAAGAAAGCTCGTTGTTGCCTGAAGATGAAGCGCGCCGCCTATCGCTCGATGAAATCGTCATGGTCATCGATGCCCAGATGCCGGTTCGTGCAAAGCGGATTCAGTATTTTAACGACCGGCTGTTTAAGGCGATCCACGCGGCACAAACGGGCGAGTTGCCGTTTCCGAAGCTGGGGGGAGGTGGGTCGCAGGGCACGCTGCTGCTGAGTGTGCGCGCCATGCCGATGACTCCACCCGCGAACGGACCAGGTGGGTCTGACGCCGTTGTGGAGACCACACGCCAAGAAGCGGGCAGTCAACCGTCAGGGCAAACCGACGTCGCCCCAAAGAAGACCGCGCCCGTCGTTCAAGCTGTGATCAGTGAGGAACTGCGTCAGATGGAGATGGATTTTGGAAGCCAGGTCGTGGATGCTGAAGCTGCGAGCGTCGTTGATGAGGCGCAGATGCGCTCCGCCGTTGATGGCTTGGACGAAATGGAAGCGATGCTGCGAGAGGGGGATGGCGGTGAAAAGCTGGTTGCTCGATAGGGTAGCGAGGATGGTATGTGGGTCGTGCAGGGCGGTCTCGGTAATTCGTTGCATTAGCATCCGCTAATTCATCTACGACAAAAGCGGACCTCTCCAGCTGTCATGATATCGAACTATCTGTCAGCTCGTTTCAATGAAATTTGGCCAGCAGCATTCAGTCCTAGGTTCCAAGACCGGTTTTGCCAATACTGTCCCTTCAGTTCGGTCGCACCCTCGTTCACATTGAGCACGGCAGACCCATAAAACTTGGGTTGGTCCGTAACTGCAAGGGGCCGAGTATTGTCTTGCTTGTTGGTCTGTTCGAAAAGCCATGCAACCGATTTATTCCCGTTCCCAGACTTGAAGAATTCCACGGAAATTGTTTCAGAACTCAGCAGTGGCGTTTCTTCGTTCGGCAGGAAGACCACGTCGGTCCGAAACCACGTCTGTTTGATTTTCACATCAAAGCTCGTTTCTAGGAGACCGGGCCGTTCGTCTTTAAGAGGATCAAATGTGATCTCGTTACTTGAGGCGGCGGTTTTCAGGCGTTCCATAATCGGCCAATTGGATTGGATCGTCACCACCCACTCGCCGTTCAGATCAGGAAAGTAACGATTTGCGAGCCATTTCCCTGCCAGAGGTAGCTTCCAAAGTAAGCGCCAGCCTGGCGCGACGACGAATAGCGCAATGCTTCCCCAGATGATCCCTGCGACAACTCTAGAAGTCAGAAGGTTGGCAACTGGCGATCCCAAAAACGGCACGTTGGCGGCAAGCCATGTCTCAATCCAGCCAACCGCGAGAGGTGAGGCCAAAGCTAGGTAGACCGCTAAAGTGATCCAGAACGAAAGGGAAACAAACTTTGCCACGATGCTCAACCTCTGGTATTGAAGACTCGACCCAATGCCCCCAAGTATATGGGTAAGCCGCGTAACCACCACAAGATAAGACCAGAAAAGGGGCAGTTTTATGCCTGTTAACGCACACAAAGCCTTCGTGTCCCGGCCCTCGGGTTACAAGTTTGCATTGAACCTTTCAGAGAAGCAGGAACAGACACTGCGAAGCGCTCGGGATGACATTCGCAGTGAAATCTCCTCCCAGTTTGGGTCATTTGCGAAGTCGTTGGGTGACCAAGTTCTGTTCGAAGACCGCGCGCCTATACTCGCGCGGAGCTTCCAAACACCGAAATTCAGGATGCAGGGCAGCTTCTCGTACCACACATGCAACCAGCCCGCGCATGTGCCGCCTCAGGAGATTGACTTGGACGATGGGCTATTCATGCCCGTCTCCTATTTTCAAAAGGGTGGAGACAGGTCCCCTGTGATCCAAAGCGCAGCCTACTTTTTCATTATCGAGCGCATCCTAGCGCCACTGTGTGACACGAAGGGCTGGCAACTCATAACGGACAAGCCTTCGTGCATCCGAGTCAAGATTGACGACACCATGCACACCGACCTCGCACTGTATTCGGTGCCAGACGCGGACTTCCAGCGTATCTTGAAAGACGCCCAAAACCGTGGCGTCGACCTCGCGACAGAACTCATGATGGAGGACACAGCCTATCGGATGCTGTCGCATGACGAGATTATGCTGGCACACCGAGATGAGGGTTGGAAGAAGTCCGATCCACGCAAGCTCGAAGACTGGTTTATCGATGCCGTGAAAGAGTACGGAGAACAAGTACGAACTGTTAGTCGCTTTCTAAAGGGGTGGAAAGATTTTCAATGGCCCGAGGGAAGGCTAGCATCGATTGCCCTCATGGCCGCAGTCGTGTCGGTCTTTGAGAAGGCTTCGGCGGCAATTGCGGGCGACCGGGATGATCTGGCTTTGTTGCGCGTCGCAGAAGATTTGCCCGACTTCCTCGCCAATGATATTCCAAACCCGGTCGTAGAGGGCGAGCGCTTGGATCAGGGCTGGTCCGCAGAGGAACGCAGCGATTTCGTTACGAAAGCTAGATTGCTTGCTGAGCGTCTGGCAGACGCGCTGACGCAAACGTCAGACCGGGCAATGGCATATGAGGCCCTACAAGAGCAATTTGGCGGGCGTATTCCAGACGACCTTACTCTCTACGTCCCGGACGCTGGCCTTGAGACAAAGGCAAGCGAGTTGGCTGCACCTGCGGCCCTTACTATGGGGATGCTGGACCGAATCGACGCGGAGCACAGCAATGACCTCGCAGCTGTGAACAAGCAGGGCGGGGGCCGTTACGGGTAATCGGCATTGATTGGGTCGTCTGAACCTACCGTCCTCATGCCGACTGGGTTATCCTCGTGGGTGCATGCTCAATTTCCGAATGTTCGAGACCTTACACCGGGTGAGTTGTCTCGATATGAGGCCAAAGACCCAATCCGCGGTTGGCTTGTCCCGTTTGAGCATCAAGATGACCGCTTTGATCTGCAAGTGGTAATCTTTCGGGATTTCCCGTGGACAAAGCCGCGCGTGTACTGCCCTGAAAAATATCAATTCATACAGTTCCCGCACATCGAGAAAGATGGTGCATTTTGCCTCTACCCACCGGGGGCAGAGCACAATCCTCTGAACCCTAAAGGGTTGATTTGGGATGCCATCAAAGAAGCTGCACGATTGATTATCGCTTCATACGACGAAGCGTTTCTTAGTGATTTTGTCGATGAGTTCGACTCTTACTGGAGTAAAACAGAGGGGGGCACAAATATCATCAGCCTACTGTCACCCGACGGTGCCTCTCGTAGGGTATCCCTGTGGAGCAGCATAGCTGACTATTATCTGGCGGATGACGACACGGCCTTGGAAAGTTGGCTTCGCAACCGCTTTCCGGGGAACAAGAAGGACTACAATTTCACCACCGCAACACACATTGTCCTCAATAGGCCCATCCTGCCTTCGGAATACCCGAGGTCGGGTGCGGCGATTCTGCGCTTTTTGCGGGAGCTGGCACCCGAATCCATAGAACTGCTGGCAGATGCGGCCGTAAACGCTGATGACAAGTTCACCGTTTCCTTCGAGGGGCGCACGGTTGATGGGCCGGTGTTTTTCGCCGTCGAAGTTATGCCTCCCATCAAACAAGGTATGAAAGCCGGGCGACGCCCAGACATGGTGCAGAAGGGCTTTCGGCCTGGAAAGGTGCCGAACCAACTCCGAATGCAGCGGCTGTTCGGGGGGAACAAGGTTGAGCGCCACGAGACCATGCGCGCGGACCCATCGTGGATACATGGACGTGACACCCATAAAGTCGCGCCTTTGTTCCACAAGCGTGTTCTCATTGTCGGCGCGGGGTCATTGGGAAGCGAGGTTGCTATGCTTCTGGCCAAAACGGGTGTTGGCTCGATCACAATGGTTGACCCGGAACTTCTGGACTATCCCAATGTCGGGCGTCATGTGCTCGGGGTCACGCAAGTCAGGACATTTAAAGCCAAGTCACTTGCAGAAAAATTGGCTAGTGACTTCCCGCATATGCGGTCGATCAAGTATTTTGCCGAGGGCTGGCAATCGCTCTACGGCAAACGTCCTGAGGTCTTCCACAACACCGATTTGATCGTGTCCACGGTTGGCAGTTGGGTGGCTGAGGGTAGGCTCAACCAAGAGGCTAGGACTGAAGCGGATTTCCCACCTGTGATCTATGGGTGGGCAGAGCCATTTTCAGTTGCAGGACACGCCGTATTGGTCAGCTCCGAGGGCCTATGTTTTGCCTGCGGAATGGACCATTTCGGGAAAACGCTACAAACAGTTTGTGAGTGGGACACCGAGACGACCCGTAAACAGCCCCATTGTGGGGCCAGTTTTCAACCATATGGGCCGGTATCGTTGTCAGGCGTAGCGGCATTGGTGGCGAAGACCACAACTAAAGCACTGCTTGGTGAGGTGCACCCTGGGACCGAGGCCGTTTACTGGGCTTCGAAGGAGGAAATTGCCCAGCAAGGAGGGCGTTTCACCCCGGATTTCCTAAATTGCTTTCCTGACGTTCCTGAGTTCGGCGGAACAAGGCAATTTGAGTGGAGGCAAAAGGGAGATTGTGCTTTTTGCGGAGAGGCATGAGTATTCGTTACCCCATTGGAGAGAGCGGGCAATTTCTGACCCTAGAACAGAATGTTCTCGATTACTTTGTTGGGTGGCGACAGTTGGACCCGAAAATGCCTGAAGCTGGTGGGCAGCTATTTGGTGCGGTCGAAGGTCAATGCATCAAAGTCAAGCTGGCAACCGGTCCGAGGCGTTCCGACCGACGAGGACGCTTCTTTTTTATCGCGGACCGTCTTTCGGAACGTCGGGAGATCAGCGCGTTGCACAAATCTGGGCTGCACTATTTCGGAGATTGGCACACTCACCCGCAATCCATTCCTACCCCTTCTGGAACTGACCTTTCATCGATGGATGACCTGTTCGCTCGCTCAAAGCATGATTTGAATGCATTTTTGATGGTGATTGTTGGCACAGCCGGGCCTCCAAAGGGCTTGCATGTTTCACTTCACGAGGCCAGCGCATGGTCGAGACTTGAGGCTGAAATTGGCGTCTAACGACCAGTGTCCGCTATTAAGAAGCCGCAACGCGGCGTGGCTTGGCACAGTAAATGTCCGGAATGGGCCGTCACCGTCACCGCCGCCCAAGCCGTCCCAGTCTCGCAAGCTGCGCCAGCATCTGCGACCCTGTCCCCGGCGACCCTGTGCCGCCTGCGGAACCCGTCTGCCCCATGCCTTGCCTCACGGGCATCTGCTGCACGCCAAAGAACTGCCGCGCCCTGAGGGCTGCGTATTCTGCGCCACTGGCCCCGCCGATGAGGTAGCGGTTGTAGGCTTGCTGGCTGCCCATCGCTGCGCGAGCGAAGCTGTATCCGCCACCAAGGCCGCCGGAGAGGGCAGGCATCATGATGTTGCCGGAGATCGCGCGGACGATGAAGGGTGTTGCGATGATGAAACCCTTGGCCATGAGGACCATCATGAAGAAGGGAATGAGCGCGCCAATGTTGGAGGCCCCTTCGGGGTCGCCAAGCTCGCCGATGAGTGCGGAAGAAACACCGGTGATCGTCGCAAACACGCCGGCCACGACGATGGGGTACAGGGCAAAGGAAACCAGCGCCGACAGCCAGCGCGCGAAATAGTCCTTGGTGACCTCGAAGAGGGTCAGGAAAATCATCACTGGGGCAATCCCTATCAGAAGCGCGATCATCAGTCGGGAGGCCACGAGGATGAAGGCGGCCAGCCCGCCAAGGATCGAGAGCAGAAGAACACCCACGATGTCGAGCATGGCCCCTGCCATCCAGTTCAGCTCGGACCCGGCGGCGTTGAGATAGTCCCCTAGTTCCGCGATCAGCCGGTCAAACTCTTCGGCGAAAGTTCCAGAAGGGCCGGGAGTTCCACCACCAACCGAAGCAACCAGCGCGCCTGCGATGCTGTCGATCCCGGCAAGGATGGCGGAGGAGAGCGCGTTGAACTGCACCCAGTTGGTCGCGAATATCCCGATCAGTCCGATTTTGACCGCGAGCCAGAAGGCCGTGCGGCCATCCATCGCCTTGTACTGGTAGATCATGTTCAGGAAGACGAGGATCACCACGAGCGTTGTTCCCAGAACCAGGAGCGTGCCGACCGTTGCCGCAACCGCGCCGAACTGGGTTTCGGCAGCGGTGTCGAGATAGGCCTGGGAGGTTTCAACAAAGTAGGTGACGACACTCATCGCGGGGCTGCCTTACCAATTGCCTGCGGCATCGCAGATGTCTTTGGCGGCAGGGCGGACGTCGTTGGCGCGGCGGTTGTAGCCGTCCGAGACTTGCAGCATCTCCCACCGTTCATCGCTCGTGTGGCGCTCACGAAACATCGCCTCGGCAGCGTCCCAGGACGGGAACCGGATTTCGCAGTCGCAGTTGCCGGTCTCGACGATGGGCTCGAGATTCTGGGCGCGGTAGATATCCTGGACCAACACGCGCTGATAGGCTTGGCGCAGGGGGATGTCTTGCATCCAGATGGGCTCAGTGGGGCGGTCTGGACAGACGTTGAAGCTGCGCTCCAAGGTCGGGACTAGGTCGCGCTCGGCGAAGGCGGGGGCAGCCGTCAGGCCCAGGCCCAGAGCCAGAGCCAGCGCGGTGAGGGCGAGCGGATACTGCGTCACCCTCATGCCGTGGCTCCAACGGTTGTCGTTTCGCGTTTCAGAAACACCGTGTGCCCGACATTGGCGAATTCCGAGGAGCTGATCGACACCACCTCCCAGCCTTCGGCCCCCTTCGCATTCAGGCTGGCCTGCATGTCGGCAAGGCTGGTTTTGCGGGTCATGGGAAAGGACAGGAGGTCGTATTCAAAGGTTTTCATGGGGGGCTCCGATTTGATCTGCGCCGGGGAGGTAGAATTCGGTGATGCCGCGACGGCCAGCATGACGCCCGGCCTGGATGATCACATCGATGGAGTTCTCGATGTACTGGATCATGTCGGTATAGGTCATCGGGATCTCGGTCTTGAGCGCTGCGATCGCGAGGCGCTGCACGGCGAGTTGCGGAGTTTCAGCATGCAGCGTGGTCATGGACCCGCCATGGCCGGTGTTGATCGCCTCGAGAAAGGTCATGGCCTCTTTGCCGCGGACCTCGCCGAGGATGATCCGGTCGGGGCGCATGCGCAGCGTTGCGGTGAGCAGTACATCGGCGGTCTGGAATTCCGCATCGCGATTGGCGATGAGTGTCACGGCATTGGGCTGTGTCGGTAAAAGCTCGGCGGCTTCTTCGATGGTGACGATGCGTTCCTCGGACGGGACATGAGAGAGGATCTTGCGCGCGGCCACAGTCTTGCCGGTTGAGGTGCCGCCCGAGACGATCATGTTGAGCTTGTTCTCGACGCAGAAGGCCAGCGCATCATCGATCACGCCTGCAGCCACCACGGCGCGCAAGGCGCACTTTTTCTCCACGCGCAGGTCTTCGAGCTTGCGCTCCGTGCCGTAGAGAAAATCAAGCGCGATACCCGCGAGCGGCAGGCTTGAGAAGAACCGCAGGCTGATCGACATGGCCGAGAGCACGGCGGGCGGCGTGATGACCTGGGCGCGGATCGGGCGGCCTTTATAGGTGATCGAGACCGAGACGATGGGGCGGTCCTTGCTCATCGTGGTATTTGCCGAGGAGGCGATCTGGTTGCCGAGGTCTTTCACTTCGGTTGCGGTCAGACTCTGGTCTAGTTGACGCATGAAGTGATCGCCCTGGAATTCGCCCCAACAGGTGCCATCGGGATTGATGCAAATCTCGATGACATCGTCGCGGGCGGCGGCGTCGATCTGGTCAAGCGATGTCTCAAGATAGCTCAGTGAGATGGGCTTAAAATATCTACAGATCGCGGTCGACCATGACCGTGACGCGGGCGCCCTGGTCGACATAGATGACGGGGCCGAT
>Ga0136598_1000745_pt1 | contig 14527 bp, 10 predicted proteins | sample AntRauTorcE11899_FD_104790 | JGI IMG/M metagenome (GOLD analysis project Ga0136598, IMG submission 104790) | Saline lake microbial communities from Rauer Islands, Antarctica - Metagenome Torckler E11 #899 | ecosystem: Environmental > Aquatic > Non-marine Saline and Alkaline > Saline | place... | reverse complement strand
TCTAGCAAAGACAGAACCGGGTGCGCACCTTGTAGAACAGTTATTAGGCCGTATAGAACACGGTATAACCGTTTAACCGGCGATGGATAAAGTTCAGGTGTGGCGAGTAACGGATGAGAAATACGCGGACAGTGCATTTTCAGGTGAAGGTGCTCGTCAATGGGGCGGACGTTTCAACTCTCCCGGCACTCCGGCTGTTTACACATCTGGGTCCCTATCGCTGGCCCTGCTCGAAATACTGGTGCAAACAAGCGACAGGTCTTACCTGCAAAAAAAGGTGCTCCTACGGGCAGACATTCCGGACAGACTGATCGAAACACCATCACGTGATGACCTTCCCGAACAGTGGAACCACGTTCCTACTGTGAGAGCTTCGCAAAATTACGGAGACCATTGGATCAACGATGAATTCTTTCCGGTACTTCGTGTACCCAGCGTGGTGGTTCCGCATGAGTACAACTATGTAATCAATCCCAAACATGAACAAGTCACGAAAATATCAATATCCGACGCTTGTCCCCTACCCCTTGATCCACGTATATTTGGTGGATTAGAGGAGAATTAACCGAATCGCATACTTACGACATACTTTAAGCGTATTTCTTCATAGGTCGAATTTCTCAATTTATAAGCGGGTCTCACCAATTCACTACCATAAAAAAAGCCGGTACGCTTTTCATCAACACCGGCTTTAAATTCAAAATCTGTGGGTTGTTTTCGTTAGAAAATCAGCCCTCGGATTTGAGTGACTCCTGAAGCTTATCCCAATCTGCAAGAAAGCGCTCTAAGCCGCTATCCGTAAGTGGATGTTTAAGTAGCTGCTCAATAACATTCAGAGGCATAGTGGCGACATCTGCGCCCATTCGTGCGGATTCGAGGAAATGCATGGGATGCCGAATGCTTGCAGCGAGAATTTCAGTCTCGATTGCATAGTTGTCATAGATTAACCGGATATCGGCGATCAGCTGCATCCCGTCTGTTGAAATGTCATCAAGGCGTCCAATGAACGGTGATATATAAGTTGCTCCGGCCTTTGCAGCAATCAATGCCTGAGATGCAGAAAAACAGAGCGTGCAGTTCGTTTTGATCCCTTCATCACTGAAGGTCTTAATTGCTTTGATTCCGTCCTTAATAAGTGGCACTTTAACAACCACATTATCGGCAATAGCAGCAATTTTTCGGCCTTCTTCAACAATCTCGTCATACGTTGTTGAAATCACTTCTGCGGATACATCCCCTTCAACAATTTTACATATTTTGGCGATGTGGCCTTCAAAATCACTTACACCTACTTTCATGCAAAGGCTTGGATTGGTTGTAACCCCATCTAAAACCCCGAGATCATTCGCTTCTTCAATTTCATTAAGATCAGCTGTATCAATAAAAAATTTCATACGGTTTTATATAAGTTTAATTTATTTGTCTCGTTAAAACATACTATTTAAAAAACGGAATATCTTTACCGATTATGATACTTTATTTTTTCAAGCGGGCCCTTGAATTTGTATTTTAACAAAAACGAAAACAGAAACAATAGATGAGGTTATTATGAGTAGATCAGGCAAAGGTTTTACAATCGGAATTTTAACCGGAGTGGCAGCAGGTACCGTATTAGCTCTTCTGTATGCACCCGATACTGGGAAAAACACTCGTGGCAAAATATCTTATCAACTCAATACTTATCTGGATGAACTCCGTTCGCTAATAGAGCAGCTAAAGAATGAGAAAGAAAAGATTTCCTCACAAGCTAAGCAAGACAGCGATAAAGTTATAGAAGATGCAAAACAGCGAGCTGATGGTTTAATCAAAGAAGCTGAATCACTTCTGGAAAATATTGAGAAGTCAGGTAAATAAAAGCCGACGACTTATTACAAAAAAAAGCCGCGTTGTTTTCACAGCGCGGCTTTTTTTGTTTAGTTCTCTTCGGATGATTCAGAGTCCGTTTCATCGGCCCCAAGCGTCTCAAACACTTTTTCGACCTCCTCGTCTCCTTCATCATATTCAGCTTTAGAGCCAACAATAAGCTCATCGTACTGGAGCAATCCTGTTCCGGCAGGTACTTTATGGCCCACAACCACATTCTCTTTAAGGCCTCGAAGCAGATCTTTTTTAGCTTCGATCGATGCCTGAGTAAGAACTTTTGTGGTTTCCTGGAAAGATGCCGCTGACAACCAGCTCTCTGTAGAGAGGGCCGCACGGGTAATTCCAAGCAGAATCGGTTTAGAAATAGCGGGCTCTGCCTCACGAGTCTGAAGCTCCTCTTTGCCGTCTGAAATCAATTCGTTGTTGATTTCACGAATTTTACGACGGTCAAGAATTGCGCCAAGTTTTTGATCACTTCCACCGGGATCGGTAACAACAAATTTACCAAACAGCTCATCATTTCTGTTATTGAGCTCAAAACGATCCACTTTATCTCCTTCGAGATACATGGTATCGCCCGGATCTGTAACCTCAACTTTTTGCATCATTGTGCGAACGATTACTTCAATGTGCTTATCGTTGATCTTCACACCCTGCAGTCTGTAAACCTCCTGAATTTCATTCACGAGATACGACTGAACAGCATATGGCCCAAGGATATTGAGAATTTCCTGCGCAGGAATCGTCCCATCAGACAGGGCTTGTCCTGCTCTAACAAAATCATTTTCCTGAACAAGAATGTGCTTGGAGAGCGAAATCAGATACGTTTTCTCATCCGTACCATCTTTACTTTCTACAATCACTTCCTGAGAACCTCGTTTACGGCCTCCCATACGAACAATACCGTCAATCTCGGAAACAGCAGCAGGATCGCTTGGTGAACGTGCTTCAAAAAGCTCCGTTACACGCGGCAGACCCGCTGTAATATCTTTCGATTTGGAAGCGGCCCGTGGGATCTTAGCCAGAATTTGACCAGCGCTCACTTTCTCACCATCATCAACGGTGATATGAGTTTCAACAGGCAGTGTACTTTCACGGATCCTGTCATCGCCACCTTTAACTACAATTGTAGGTACGAGCGAACGATCACGTGAATCGATAATCACTTTCTCGCGGTGACCCGTCTGTGAATCAGTATCAGCAGTATAGGTTACCTCTTCAATGATATCTTTGTACTCAATCTTACCATCGATCTCGCTGAAGATCAGGGCATTATAAGGGTCCCACTTACAAAGCGGCATACCTTTCATCACTTTATCGCCCTCTTCAATCATCATCTCTGAACCGTAAGGCACGTTATAGGTATTCAGGATTTTTCCATCCTCACCTACAATTTTCATTTCACCGGCACGGCTGAGAACAACATTGTGAACTTCTTCACCATCATCATACTCAACAACACGAACATTATCGAATTCAACTGTTCCGTCGAATTTCGCTTTATGCTGAGAGTCGGCCTCCATACGCGACGCTGTACCACCCACGTGGAATGTACGAAGCGTCAGCTGAGTCCCTGGCTCACCAATGGATTGTGCTGCGATAACACCTACAGCTTCTCCCACCTGAACCATACCGGTCTTCGACATATCTCGTCCGTAGCATTTAGCACACACACCGCGTTCGGTCTCGCACGTAAGTACTGAACGAATCTCTACTTCTTCGATGGATGTCTCTGCAATCTTCTTGGCGATAGTGTCTGTAATAAGCTCATTAGCTTCACAGATCTCATCGTCAGAAATTGGATCGATGATTTCGTGCATTGAAACACGTCCGATAATACGATCCTCAAGACTTTCGATAATATCCTCGTTGTCTTTAAGTGCCTGCATCTTAATGCCACGGAGCGTACCGCAATCCTTCTCATTGATTATAATATCTTGAGAAACATCAACGAGACGTCGTGTCAGATAACCGGCATCGGCAGTTTTCAGCGCTGTATCGGCAAGGCCTTTACGCGCACCATGAGTAGATATAAAGTATTCAAGAACCGTAAGTCCTTCACGGAAACTTGAGAGAATTGGATTCTCAATTACCTCGTTACCCTGCTGCATGGAACTTTTCTGAGGCTTCGCCATCAGACCACGCATACCGCCAAGCTGTCGAATCTGTTCTTTAGAACCACGAGCGCCAGAATCCGCCATCATGTAAACAGCGTTGAATCCGTCTTTATCTTCTGTCAAACTCTTAAACAGAGTTTCAGATACACGGTTCGTAGTACTGGTCCATTTATCAATAACCTGGTTGTAACGTTCATTATCCGTAATGAAACCCATTTCATATCTATCCTGGATTTCTGCAACTTCATTTTGCGCGTTCTCAATCAGGGTACGTTTTTCGTCCGGGATAATAATATCCTCGAGACTAAACGATAGTCCACCAACTGTTGCCTGCTCGAAACCAGTCTCCTTCATCTTATCGAGGAAATGAGCGGTCTCAACAGGACCTACGGTATTGTAAATACTATCGATCAGGCCTCGAAGCTCTTTTTTACCGAGTGTTCGGTTTACAAACTCAACGCTTTCAGGTACGATACGATTAAACAGTACGCGTCCTGTGGTCGTCTTAATAATTTCAGGTTCAATCGTTCCGTCTTCCTGAGTTACAGGGACACGAACATTAATCTTGGCGTGGATATCAAGTTTCTTCTGATCATAAGCGATCACAACTTCATCCGGTGTAGAGAATGTTTTTCCTTCACCAAGTTTGCCATTCCCCATCTTGGTCATGTAATAGATACCAAGAATCATATCCTGAGATGGTACTGCTACCGGACCACCACTTGCAGGACTCAGAATGTTATGAGATCCTAGCATAAGGATTGATGCTTCCATCACGGCATCGTGACTTAGCGGAAGGTGAACAGCCATCTGGTCACCATCAAAGTCAGCATTAAACGCAGTACATGACAGCGGGTGAAGCCGGATAGCTTTATCCTCAATCAGTACCGGCTGATAGGCCTGGATACCAAGCCTGTGAAGCGTTGGCGCACGGTTGAGTAGCACCGGGTGCCCGTCAATTACGCGTTCCAGAACTTCCCAGACAACCTGGTCGCGGCGATCTACAACTTTCTTGGCGCTTTTCACTGTTTTCACGTAACCACGCTCAATAAGCCGACGAATTACAAACGGTTTATAAAGCTCAATGGCCATCTCTTTCGGAAGACCACACTCATGCATTTTCAGATCCGGTCCAACAACAATAACAGAACGGCCTGAATAGTCAACCCGCTTACCAAGCAGATTTTGACGGAACCGACCACTCTTACCTTTCAGCATGTCACTGAGAGATTTCAGAGGACGGTTGTTATTTCTAACCGCATTTGATTTTCTTGAATTGTCGTACAGAGAATCCACTGCTTCCTGTAGCATTCTCTTTTCATTTCGGAGAATGACATCAGGTGCTTTAATATCAATAAGTCGTTTGAGACGATTGTTTCGGATGATGACACGTCTATAAAGATCATTCAGATCAGACGTAGCAAACCGACCTCCCTCAAGAGGTACGAGCGGGCGCAATTCCGGTGGAATTACCGGTATAACACTTTGAACCATCCACTCAGGACGGTTTTCTGTGTGCTGATTTGCGGCACGGAACGACTCGATAACCTGAAGACGCTTCAGCTTTTTCTTCTTCCGCATTTGAGACGTTTCGTTCTTCACTTCATACCTGAGCTGGTAAGCCAGGCTGTCAAGATCCTGAGTTTTTAGAAGGCCTTCGACGGCTTCCGCACCATCCTTAACTACGAACTTATCTTCGTCGTCATCATCTAAATCGTGATGATCTTCCGGAAGTTGATCTAAAATATCGAATTTCTCTTCTTCAGAGATCATATCGCCTTTTTTGTACCCAAGATCTCTGGCAAAACCGGGATTGAGCACTACGAAAGTTTCGTAGTACACAATTCGATCCAGATTTTTGGAAGAGTAGCCTAACAGGTAGGCAATTTTACTTGGAAGAGATTTGAAGTACCAGATATGAACAATAGGCACAGTGAGAGTAATGTGTCCCATTCTCTCACGGCGTACAGCTTTCCGTGTGACTTCAACTCCACAGCGATCACAGATTATACCTTTATAGCGAATACGCTTGTATTTTCCACAGTGACACTCATAATCTTTGACCGGGCCGAAGATCTTTTCACAAAAAAGACCGTCCATTTCCGGTTTGAATGTTCTGTAATTAATCGTTTCAGGCGTAAGAACTTCCCCGTGGGATCTGGAAAGGATCGTCTCGGCAGATGCGAGCGATATTCCAATATTAGAAAAGTCTTTCGTAACAGTTAATGTTTTCGTTGACGGCAAAGGATAACCTCCGTTTGGATTTATTTAACAGAACAATTTTAGTCGATGTGAATTTCGAGTCCGAGACCCATTAATTCACGCAGCAGCACTTTGAACGACTCAGGCACGTCGCCTTCGGGCAGGTTTTCACCTTTCACAATGGCTTCATACACTTTGGATCGTCCTTTTACATCGTCACTTTTCACAGTAAGCATCTCTTTCAGAATACTGGATGCTCCGTATGCATAAAGTGCCCAGACCTCCATTTCACCAAGTCTCTGGCCGCCAAACTGTGCTTTACCACCCAGTGGTTGCTGAGTAATGAGCGAGTATGGCCCAATGGAGCGTGCATGCATTTTATCTTCAATCAGGTGATTCAGTTTCAGCATATACATGACACCTACAGTTGTTTGTTGGTCAAGTGCATAGCCTGTTCGGCCATCATAAAGCTGAACTCTGCCATCTATGGGAAGACCTGCTTTTTTAAGCTCATCCTGTACCTGATCGTAAGATGCACCATCAAAAATCGGAGATGCATATTTGACGCCAAGTTTCATTCCGGCCCAGCCGAGAATAGTCTCGTAAATCTGACCCAGGTTCATACGTGACGGTACACCCAAAGGATTAAGAACGATGTCTACCGGCGTTCCGTCTTTCATGAACGGCATGTCCTCTTCAGGGACCACTTTGGCAATTACACCTTTGTTACCGTGGCGGCCGGCCATCTTATCACCCACCTGCATTTTCCGTTTCTTGGCAACATAAACTTTTGCCTTCTGGATAATGCCCGGGGGTAACTCGTCTCCTACCTGAATTTGATACTTGCGCCGCTTGGCATCCGTATCGATATCTCTGCGGAGATCTCTGTAATTCTTAAACAACAGCTTAACATGCTCAACAAGCTCGCCATCTGTTGCCCAGTCGATATTTTCGTTAATTGTAACCGGTTCAAGCTCTTCAAATACCGATTTTTTATACTTCTCGCCTTTCGGTATCAGCTCTACACCACTGTAGTTGTAAACGCCCGGTGATGTTTTATCTCTCAGCAGGCTGTACATTTTGTCCGCCCAGTCCGAGTTGAGCTTATCCAATTTCTCAGCATGGCGTTCATTTTCCGCATCTACAAGAGCTTTCTCATCTTTCCGGGAAATTTGCTCGTCACGTTTTCTGCTGAAAAGCTGTGTGTTGATAACCACACCTTTCACACCCGGAGGCGTTTTCATTGACGCATCTTTCACATCACCCGCTTTATCACCAAAAATGGCGCGCAACAGTTTCTCTTCCGGCGTAGGATCGGTCTCTCCTTTCGGAGTAATTTTACCTACCAGAATATCACCATGCTTCACTTTTGCACCTATGCGGATAATTCCCTGTTCGTCGAGGTTGCGCGTTGCTTCCTCACTTACATTGGGGATCTCACGTGTGAGCTCTTCTTCACCTCGTTTGGTGTCTCGAACCTGCTGTTCGAATTCAGTAATATGGATAGATGTGTAAATATCATCTTGTACAATTTTTTCGCTGATTACAATAGCATCCTCGAAATTGTACCCTCTCCATGGCATAAAGGCTACTACCAGGTTTCGACCAAGGGCCAGCTCACCTTTTTGAGTAGCACATCCATCGGCGATAGCTTCACCCTCTTTCACTGTATCGCCAACATCCACGATCGGCCGCTGGTTTACAGTTGTATCCTGGTTACTTCTTTCAAACTTCTTGAGCTTGTAAGACTTAATTCCGCCATCGAAATAGCAATTCTCTTCAATCTCAGATCGTTCGTATTTGATTTTTATTTCATCGCCACTGACGAACACAACTTTGCCATCTCCTTCAGCGATGATGATAGCTCTGGAATCTTTTGCGGCTCTTTGTTCGAGTCCGGTTCCAACAATCGGAGAATCGGGTCGGAGTAGCGGCACAGCCTGACGCTGCATGTTCGAGCCCATCAATGCACGGTTAGCATCATCATGCTCAATAAATGGAATCAGAGCTGCAGCCAGAGATGTAATCTGATTCGCCGAAACGTCCATATATTCAATTTCTTCCGGCTTTGCTAAACCGACATTACTATCGCGGAATCTGGAGAATATTGCGTCATTCTCAAAATTTCCGCTATCGGTTAATGGCGCATTAGCCTGTGCAATAACAGTTTCATCTTCCTGCTCAGCTGCAAGATATTCTACATCATCCGTAACTAAGCCCTCTTTAACCTTTCGGTAAGGAGTTTCAATAAATCCGAAATCATTAATTTTCGCGTGTACACAAAGGGATGTAATCAAACCAATATTTGGTCCCTCAGGTGTTTCAATCGGGCAAAGCCGGCCATAGTGCGTATAGTGAACGTCACGAACTTCAAAACCCGCCCGTTCGCGTGTAAGCCCGCCAGGTCCCAGAGCAGACATCCGACGTTTGTGCGTCAGCTCAGCAATCGGGTTGGTTTGATCCATAAACTGTGACAGCTGATTGGTACCAAAAAAGCTGTTGATTACGCTCGAGATAGTTCTTGCATTGACAAGATCCTGGGGCGTTAACTGTTCAGCATCGCGGGAATTCATTCGCTCACGAATGGTTCTTGCCATACGCGCCAATCCAACAGAGAACTGCTGTCCCAGCTGCTCACCAACCGTTCGCACACGTCGATTGCTAAGATGATCAATATCATCTACCTGAGACTTCATCTCTTTCAGGCGGATCACTTCTTTTACAATAGCAACAACATCTTCTTTTGTGAGATACTGGATTTCCGGATCCACATCCACTTTCAGGCGTTTATTCAGACGATATCGTCCAACTTCTCCGAGATCATATTTTTTATCGCTGAAGAAGAGACGTTCCAGAACCTGTCTTGCAGTTTCAGGATCGGGCATATCACCAGTTCTGATCTGCTGATAAATTTCTGAAAGTGCAGACACTTCATCATGGGACGGATCTTTCCGCAGGGTGTTCATCACCACTGAACGTTCTGATTCTTCCGTACCCATTTTTTGGATCAGCGTTTTCTTTACGCCGGCTTCTTTGAAGAGCTCATGATCTTCGGCTTCAATTTCATGATCACGTTCGAGAAGAACCTTGCGACTTGTGGCTTCTTTTACCTCTCCAGTATCATCATCTACAACCTCTTCCGTTATCTCCATGGTGAGATCAACAGCGAGTCTCTGACCCACAGCTTTCTTATTAAAGGCTTTCTTGGTGCCTACTTCCACTTCTTCAGAGAGCCCAAACAGATTCAGGATTTCTAAGTCAGAAGAGTATCCGAGCCCACGTAAGAGTGTCGTTGCAGGAATCTTTTTCTTTCTGTCGATATATGCCCAGAGCACATCACGAATATCGTTAGTAAACTCAATCCATGATCCTTTAAACGGAATAACACGCGCTGAATACAGCTGCGTACCATTTGGATGGACAGACTGTCCGAAAAATACGCCCGGTGAGCGGTGCAATTGACTTACAATTACGCGCTCGGCGCCGTTTACAATAAACGTACCTCGGTTTGTCATCCACGGCAAATCGCCCAGAAATACTTCCTGTTCGATAGTCTCAGCAGCTTCGTCGGAGTCATCAAGTGATGACAGGCGAAGTTTCGCTTTGAGAGGAATGGCATAGGTAAGGCCACGTTCCTGGCATTCCCGCATGTTATATTTTGGCGTATCAACTGAATAATAGACAAACTCCAGAATGTGTGTTTCCCGGCTGTCACTTATAGGAAAATTTTCATTGAAGATTCGCTGTAGTCCCTGGTCTGCACGGTCTGACGGTGCAATATCAAGCTGGGCAAAATAATTAAATGATTCCAGCTGAATATCCAGAAAATCAGGATAGTCTATAACGTGTTTGATACGGCCAAATGATAGTCGATCGGTAAATGGGATTTTCTCCATAATAGTACTCAAAAGGAAGCCTCTCCTTTAGGTTAATAATAAGATGTGAAACGACTGTAGTTGCACGTCGATAACGTAAAATGTACAGATGTTGTAGACGCCAAAAGCCAACAACCGATTCTAACGGTGTTGGCTCTGACAAATTGCTTAAAAACCGGGTTACTTAAGTTCTACTTCAGCACCGGCATCTTCGAGTTTGCTTTTCAGCTCTTCTGCTTCATCTTTTGAAACACCTTCTTTGATGGTGTTAGGAGCGCCGTCTACCATTCCTTTAGCTTCTTTCAAGCCAAGACCGGTGATTGCACGCACCTCTTTAATGACAGCAATTTTCTTAGGACCGGCAGAATTCAATACAACATCAAATTCTGTCTGCTCTTCAGCGGCATCTTCGCCACCACCGGCAGGTCCTGCTACTGCAACTGCAGCTGCAGCTGGTTTGATATCGTACTCTTCTTCAAGCACTTTAGCCAGTTCGTTGGCTTCTTTAACTGTTAAGTTTACTAATTGTTCTGCGATTTCTTTAACGTCAGCCATTGTTAGATTTCTCCGTTCGTCGTTTAATAATTAAAAAAGTTGTAATGTTCGTTTGGTTATTTGTCGCCTTTTTCAGCGATTGTTTTCACAGCGCCGGCAATTGTTTCGCCTTGAGCCTGCAAACCACTAACAATATTAGAAACAGGTGACAGAAGCAGGCCGATAATATCGCCAATAACTTCGTTTTTAGACTTCATGGCAGCTAATGTTTCAAGCTGTCCTTCGCCATAAAAATCACCGTCAATAATAGCCGCTTTAAATTCGGGCTTATCATTTTCCTTTATGTATTGTTTCAGAGCTTTTGCAGGTGCTGCGAACTCCTCCTCTACAAATGCAAATCCATTCTGTTCATTCAGATATGGGTAGAGTTTATCATAACCGCCAATTGCTTCCATCGCTCGTTTAATCATTGTGTTTTTAAACACTTTGTATCGAACGTCACCTTTTCTGAACTCGGTTCTCAAATCGGCCATATTCTCAACTGACATACCTTTGTAGTTGGTAATATAGAGACCGTTTGCTGCTTCGAGCTCTTTAGTGATTTCTTCCACAATTGCCTTTTTATCTGATAATGTAGGCATGTTGTATCCTTTTAATTTCTAAATTGAAGTAATGGATGATCGACTGATCTGGATACTGGGTCCCATCGTGGTGCTCATATAAGCACTTCGGATGTACAGCCCCTTCGCAGACGATGGCCTCATCTTCATAATCATTTGAAGAAATGAGATTGCGTTTTCACGCAATTCACTCGCGTCAAACTCAGCTTTTCCGATAGAGGTATGCAGAATTCCTGCCTTGTCAACCCGGAAATCAATCTTACCGGATTTAAACTCTTTAACGGCAGCTGCAATGTCCATGGTAACCGTTCCGCTTTTAGGATTAGGCATTAACCCACGTGGGCCCAGATGCCGTCCAAGCTTACCGATTTTCCCCATTACGTCAGGTGTGGCTATAATCACGTCGATATCAGCCCACCCGTCCTCAATTTTTTCGATGTATTCGTCGAGTCCTACAAAGTCGGCTCCTGCTTCATTTGCTTCTTCTTCCTTTGCTTCATTTACTAATGCAAGCACGCGTACATCTTTACCTGTACCATGTGGAAGAGAAACTGTTCCGCGGACCATCTGATCAGCATGACGGGGATCCACACCAAGTCGCAGATCTAAATCTACTGACTCATTGAAAGTAGCGATTTTAGTCTTTTTGACTAAATCACACGCCTCTTCAATTGTGTACTCCATATCATTGTCAATCAGCTCTGCAGCCTGACGATATTTTTTACCTCGCTTTGCCATTTTCTTAAATCCTCTTATTTATCTCGGATTACTCGCAAACCCATACTTCGGGCAGTTCCGGCAATCATCTCAGCAGCTTGATCTAAATCGAAGGCGTTTAAGTCTTCCATCTTCTGCTCAGCAATTTCCTTGCACTGCGCTAAGGTTACTTTCCCAACCTTTTTACGGTTCGGTTCACCTGATCCGGATTGAATATTAGCGGCTTTCTTCAACAGTACTGCTGCGGGAGGCGTTTTCGTCTTAAACGTAAACGACTTATCCGCAAATACCGTGATTTCCACCGGAATAATTGTACCAGCTTTATCCTGGGTTTTTGCGTTAAATGCTTTACAAAACTCCATAATGTTGATGCCGGCCTGGCCTAAAGCTGGACCTACCGGAGGAGCAGGGTTTGCCTGCCCACCAACGATTTGAAGTTTTAGCACTTTATCTACTTTTTTTGCCATATAGAATCAATTAGTGATTCATTCTTCTGTTTGCTGCGTAATAGCTCACGTTAAAAAAGATCTTATGTTGTTGATTCAACCTGATTAAGGTTAACCTCAACCGGGGTTTTACGCCCAAAAATACTTACCAATACACGAAGCTTAAGTTTATCAGGTAATACTTCCTGAACTGTTCCGTCAAATTCTTTAAACGGACCATCAATAACTTTAACGATGTCTCCTTCTTTATAAGGAATATCAACTACACCGCCGCTTTCCGCCATCTCTTTGTTGTCGAGAACACGTCCTAAAATACGTTCAACTTCACTTTGCTTGAGAGGCTGGGGTACTACTTCATTTTTCCCTGTCTTCAAAAAACCAATGCATGACGGAGCTCCCTGAACAAGGTTATTTACTTCTTCGTCATAATTGGTACTTAACAGCATATATCCTGGAAAGAAATTTTTCTCTTTCTGTTTTTTCTTACCGGACCTTATTTCTACAATAGTTTCGGTAGGTATAAGTATTTCTTCAATTTTATCTTCGAGTCCCTGCTCTGCTATTTCTCTCTGAAGATATTCCTTTACTTTCTTTTCATGTCCTGTAAAAACACGAATTACATACCATTCAAATTCACTGTCAGAACTCATAAGCTGTAAATAGCCTCCAAAACTGTGCTGTAAATTTGATCCACGCCAAAAATAAATGTGGTAACGATGATTGTAAACACAACAACAATAATTGTGTTATCAATCAGCTCATGTTGCTGTGGCCAGCTCACTTTTTTCATTTCGGTTCTTACACCGTCTAAAAACTCTTTTATCTTCTGCATGGTTTCATTCAACTTATACGGTTGCCAATAAAATCGGACGATTGAATCCGTCACCTATCCGGTTGACAATCATCTATTTGCACGGGTGGAGAGACTCGAACTCCCGACACCTGGTTTTGGAGACCAGTGCTCTGCCAACTGAGCTACACCCGTAGATAGCACGAGGCGAAGGTCTTTTTCAGGCCTCACCTCGCACTCAAATTCAGGGTACTAAGCAGCGTTAATCATTAATTTTGGTTACCACGCCTGCGCCTACTGTACGACCGCCCTCGCGAATCGCAAATCGCAAACCTGTTTCCATCGCCACCGGCTGTATCAACGATACATCCAGCTTTACGTTATCGCCCGGCATTACCATCTCTACCCCGTCCGGCAGCTGGCAGGCTCCCGTTACGTCGGTCGTCCGGAAATAAAACTGCGGGCGATAGCCTTTGAAAAACGGCGTGTGTCGCCCGCCTTCATCTTTGCTCAGTACATATACCTCGCACTCAAACTCTTTGTGTGGGGTGATGCTGCCCGGCTTGCACAGCACCATACCGCGCTCGAGCTGCTCCTTGTTGATCCCGCGAAGCAGGATCCCTGCGTTATCGCCGGCTTCCCCGCGATCCAGCAGCCGACGGAACATCTCAATGCCCGTCACCACACTCTTCATCGGATCTTCAATGATCCCTACAATTTCTATCTCGTCGTTCAGCTCAACCACGCCACGTTCAATACGGCCGGTTGCTACTGTACCACGGCCTGTAATTGAAAATACATCCTCAACAGGCATCAGGAAGGGCTTATCTATATCGCGCTCGGGCGTTGGAATCGTGTCATCCACGGCATCCATCAGCTCAACAATGGCGTTTTCATACTCTTCTTCGCCATTGAGCGCGCCCAGGGCACTTCCCTGCACCACAGGGATGTTGTCCCCGTCAAATTCGTAGGAGGACAGCAGCTCGCGGATTTCAAGCTCAACAAGTTCCAGAAGCTCTTCATCATCCACAAGGTCCACCTTGTTCATAAAAACCACGATCTCAGGCACACCCACCTGGCGGGCAAGCAGGATATGCTCGCGCGTCTGCGGCATCGGCCCGTCTGTGGCGGCAACCACCAAAATAGCTCCGTCCATCTGCGCGGCGCCCGTTACCATGTTCTTCACATAGTCGGCGTGGCCGGGGCAGTCGACGTGCGCATAGTGGCGGTCTTCTGTTTCATACTCCACATGGGCGGTCGCGATCGTAATGCCACGCTCCCGCTCCTCAGGTGCATTGTCAATATCTGCAAACTGCTTGGCAACTCCACCATAGGTTTTCGCCATCACAGTCGTGATTGCTGCCGTTAAGGTTGTCTTCCCATGATCCACGTGACCGATCGT
>Ga0136598_1000731_pt1 | contig 14709 bp, 13 predicted proteins | sample AntRauTorcE11899_FD_104790 | JGI IMG/M metagenome (GOLD analysis project Ga0136598, IMG submission 104790) | Saline lake microbial communities from Rauer Islands, Antarctica - Metagenome Torckler E11 #899 | ecosystem: Environmental > Aquatic > Non-marine Saline and Alkaline > Saline | place... | reverse complement strand
CGTAGATCGTGTGGTTGGCGTCGTCGGAGCGGTAGAGGGGACGCGCCATGATGATGAGCACCGCAAAGAGCGCGAGGAAGAACGCGAGCCCGTACTGGCTGAAGACGAAGTCGGCGAAGGAGGAGCTCTGGAGGGGGGGTTGGGCCTCACCGATCGTCTGGAAGGAGGCGCGAGCGCTGAAGCCGATGAAGTTGAGGAGATTGCGGGTGAGCGTCGACCACAGCGAGGGGAGCGCGAGCCAGACGACGGCCGCGGACGCGAGGATGAGGCCGCCGACCGTCGGCGGGTACGTGGCGGCGTCGAGGTCGCGCGTCTCCCACTGGCGGGCGAGCCACGCGAGGAAGACGGCACCAAGTGCGACGCCGAGCGGGAGGACGACTTGGAGGAGGGAGTACTGCGTCGGGACAAAGGAGAAGTCGTTGAGGGGGATAAGCTGCATTAGGCCCGTCACACCCATCGCGACCGCGCCCGCGAAGCGATCGGTTCGGGGCTCTTTCCGTGGAACGCGTCGCTCGTGATCTTGACCGCGAGGTAGACGCCCGTAAAGCCGACCATCAGAATACCGGGCTGCCACGTCCAGATGTAGAGACCGAGCGCGACGCCCGCCGCGGCCGCGTAGCCGACGGGGCGTTTTAGGGCGTCCCAGTCACGGTCGACGACGAGCTCCCAGACGGGCGCCTCGCGCTCGGCGACCGCGAAGGCGACGAGGAATGCGAGGACGGCGAGACTCTGGAAGAGGACCTCAGCCGCGCTGTGGTCCGGGAAGCCGACGAGCGAGTAGCTGAAGAAGGTCCCCGGAAGGAGCGCGAGGACAACGACCGCGGCGAGCGCAGCGAAGCGATCGACGAACCGACGCGCGATGAAGTAGGTCGGAATGGCGACGAGCGCGCCCGCGATCGGCGCCATGATGAGCATGACTTCCTCGGGACCGCCCATAAGCGGGCTGGCGATCCAGATGCTGATCGCCATGATGTGGTCCCAGAGGGTGCCGAACTGGCCGGCGCTGTATCCGAACGGGAATCCGGTCCAGACGTCGAATCCGAGCGTGCTCGGCCAGTTTTCGAGGAGATAGGAGGTCTCGCGGAAGTGGTACCACGCGTCGTTGCCGCGGAAGTAGACTTCGCCGTCGACGATGAAGTTTTCGTACGATCGGAGTCGCGTCCACAGCATGAACGCCAGTGCCCCAAAGAGGACGGGAACGTGATACCACCGTTCGAGCAGATCGACGGGGGACGACGCCGATCCGTCCGGCAGGTCGTTCGAATCGCTCATTATTTCATGTCGACTGGTAAAACGCGCATAAGGCTTGTCATATCCGTGGCGTACTGTCTGACAGAGGGGTGTTGCTTCCAGTGGTCTCTCGGTAACTGTTCGAGACGGACAACGCCGTAGGTGTTAGTGACGGTGGTTCCAGCAGGTCGTATGTACGCCGGCGCGTTTGCCGCGCTGGGGCTTTTCGTACTGGCGGCCATGCCTTCGTCTGCCACCTCGCGCGATACATCTGAATCCGACCGACCGGCCCACTCGAGAGTAAAGAGTGAGAACTCCGCGTGAGCATCGTCCCTTTGCCGTTCTGGAAGAACCAGGAATAGTTCTATATTCGATCTAGAACATCCACGCCATCGCGAGGAAGAGCGGTAGGACGTGGTACCAGTCAACCGCTGTGAAGCGGAGTGACGGGGTAAGTGATCACTTTCGCTGCATGTGCGGACGAACTAAGTAAGACAATTAACGTACGGAGTAGTACAACTATTCAGACTGGATCTTCATGTTCGACATTAAGTTTCCTATCAAAACCAGAGTTACAGATGGTGAGTTCGAATGACGTTCTCTGATTGGTTATCAGACACACGAACGCGGATTCGGAAAGACGGATTATCGGGAATGAAGCGGTCAATAATGGAACTGGGGGTTGGTGGTGTTCGACGGCTAGATCGCCGGTTCCCGTTCGGCCAACCGATCTACGATCGTGACTGGGATGTGCTAATAATTCTTGACGCCTGTCGCGCAGATCTGATGGCGGAAGTAAGCGACGAGTACTCATTCGTCAAGACAGAGTCAATGACCTCACTAGCCGGGGGATCTCGAACATGGATGCAGCGAAGCTTCGCCAAGAAGTATCGCGAAGACACTCTCAAAACGACGTACGTGACAGGAAATCCCTTTTCCGACGACGTTCTGGTTGACGAGTGGTTCGAGAACATGGAGGAGGTGTGGAAGTACGCGTGGGATGACGAACTCAACACCGTTCCAGCGCGGGCGATAACTGATGTCGCGATACACGAACATCGCCAACGGGAACCGGAGCGCATGATCGTCCACTACATGCAACCACACCATCCGTTTGTTCCGAATCCCATGGACTCCGGGATGAACAAAAGGAACCTGAAGAACCCAGACGATCCGATCTGGGAACAGGTCAAAAAAGGCGACGCTGACGCGGACGAGGTCTGGAAAGCCTATCGAGAGAATCTTCGATACGTCCTTGACGACGTTTCGCTACTGCTCCAGAATCTCGATGCCGAATCGGTAGTCGTCTCCGCGGACCACGGAAACGCTATCGGGGAATGGGGGTTCTACGGTCACGGCGATATTCCGATCCGCGCGATTCGGGAAGTTCCGTGGTGCGAGACGACAGCCGAAAACACCGATGAGTACGAACCAGAACTGGAGCCCCAAGACGACGGGCTTGCTGTCGAGGAGAAGCTGAAAGACCTTGGCTACCTATGAGGGAAGTTACCCTCATCGGGCCGCCGGAGTCAAACGGTGGGGTCGGGCAGTACACCTCGGACTTCGCGGATGCGATGGATTGGGGAATGCGTGTCCGACGGTTTGAAGTTGGACTCAACCCGATCTCCCACCTCTGGCTTGCCGTCGCTGCGGCCCGGGACGACACCGATGCGGTCCACATCCAGTTCGTGTATTCGTTTCTTGGCCCTGCCGGTGTGTTCTCGTTTCTTTTCTTCCCTCTACTGTACGTCCTAACGCGGGTCAAGTCGAAGCAGCTGGTGTTGACGTTACACGAAGTCTGGGACGAGTCAGATACAGATAGTCCACCAAAGCGGCTGTACGCACAGTTTATTCATACACTGCTGTATCTCTGTTCAGACGAAGTGACGTTTCTTTCGGAAAACGCCGAGGAATCGTTCCACCGCAACGGGTGGGTCGGCGAGACGCACGTTGTTCCCCACGGTGTCAACAGGAACGCAATGCGGGATCTCGACGACGCGCGAGAGCGGTTCGGGTTCGACGAAGACGATGTCATCGTAAGTCAGCACGGGTACGTGAATCCGAGGAAGGGGATCGAGACGTTCTTGCAGCTCGCGGAGGGGCTACCGGAATACGAGTTTCTCTTGGCCGGTGGTCCTCGAACCGAGGAGCACGAGGGGTACTTCGAGAAGCTATGTGCTTCGGCTCCGGAGAATGTCACGATAACAGGTGTTCTCGACGAAGAAGGATTCCACGCAGCCTTCAACGCGACAGATATAGTGGTACTTCCGTACAAGAATATCAATCAGAGCGGGATTTTTAATTGGTGTGCTGCGTATGAGATTCCCGTAGTGGCTAACTCGATCCCATATTTCAACGAACTGAGCAGCCACTGGGATTATCCAATTACCGTCTCCGTTAAAGACATGGCTGAGGGAAGGCGAGTGATTACCGAGATCATTGAAGGAGTAGATTACTCTGAGCGTTGCTATTCCGAATATTTGAGCGAAAACAGCATGAGTAGTGTCGCCAACTGGTTCCGAGAGAACTGCTATCGAACCGCCGATTAAGGCGATTTGACGGATGTAGAGTGGCTGACGTGTAACGCGATGATTTATACCTCAGAGAGTCTAACTTGTCTGACTGGCATGATTCTATTTGATTGTCTGGAAAAAACTAGACAACGAATTTCTAATTGGGGGATAGAGGGGGTCAGGGAGATATTTTACCAGTTGTGGGTCGGAGAACCGCTTCTAAAAGTTCCGTGGTACAGCACCACTGCAACCAACAGAAACGAGTACGAATCGGAGATAGACGACGGACAGTCTGTCGATATCAGCATCGGGGAACGGTTACGGTCACTAGGCTACAAATGAGTGTCAAGTCCGTCGCAGTTACAGGATACTATGGAAGAGACAATGTCGGTGATGAGATACTCCTGTCCTCCTTGATAGACCTCATCACTGAGCGCTACGGTGACGTGGAGGTGTTCGTTCTGACGAGCGACGTTAAACGGACCGAAGAATTACACGATGTCACAGCAGTAACCGAGAGCAATCCTATTGAATGGGTAAAAACAAGCATGCGAGTCGATGCCCTCATTATCGGCGGGGGAGGTCTGTTTGCGAACTCGATACATCTGCGCTACCCGATATTAATACTGATCAACACCGTGCTGAACAATCAGATATGGGTTGTCGGAATTAGCGTCGCCCCGATAGAGAACCGCTACGACGAAGCACTGCTCCGCTTTGCGCTTACTTCGGTAGACTCGATCGTTGTCAGGGATGAGGCCTCGAAGGTACGTCTTCGTGACATCGGAATTTCAAGGAGGATCGACGTACTTCCCGATCTCGCCTTTGCAGGTGACGGGACATCCAAAACGGCAGTCCCACGAGAGATTCCGAAGGATTTCATCGTTGTCTCGGTCCGTCCCCCAACCGGATATTCGAGGTCGGAGCTAAACACGAGGGAACTTGCACGATCGTTAGACTCTCTGAAAGTAGATCTCGAATCCGAGATCGTGTTCCTTCCCTTCAAGCCGGATGTCGACATTAAGGTGAGTAGACAGGTAACGAGCGAGATGGAGTACTCGGCGGAGATATTCGAAGACCCTGACGATTTTAGGGAAGTAGAGGGCATACTATCCGAAGCGGATTTCCTAGTTGGGATGCGACTCCACAGTGTCATACTGAGTGCGAGAAATCACGTTCCGTTCGTTGGCCTATCGTACCACCCAAAGTGCGAGTCTGTACTCCAACAACTTGGGACCGAGGAGGTCATGTGGTGTGATAGTTTTGACGCCAATAAGCTCACAGCCCGGGTCAAAAAACGATACAATTCCGACGATATCTCCGAGACCCTAGAAGCCGAACATCAAGGTCTTGCAGCCGCCGCAGAGAAGAATATTATCCAAGCTTCAGTGGCCGACGAAGTGCCTTCGTACACAGACAAGTTCATTTACCTAGCCGTTTCTCTCGTACTTATTCCGTTATCGATAGTGCACCATAGATGGGAAATTTATCGTGGAGGCTAATGCGAGAGAAGTAAGTATTATTGGATCCGGTAGTCGAAACGCTTAGAATTGCCTCGATTGGTGCAGTCCTATGTCCAATCCGTGTATCATACTCGTATCCTGACGATGATAATCAGTGGACGATCTGAGACACTCCGTCAGCGTTCGAAAATCAGAGTTGAATATACTTCAAGATAGGATTTACCCACTTTTTCCCAGCTGTACGATGATTCAACTCGACTCCGAGCGCTCTCACCCATCTCTGTGGCAAGTAACTTATTTTCAAGAATCTGTATCATGGCGTCACGAAGTTCCGCTGGCGATTCAGTCGGGACGACGAAGCCGTCGACGCCATCGCGGATCATCTCGTCTGCACCAATCACATCAGTTGCGACGATCGGACATCCGGTAGACATCGCCTCGAGCCGCACCGGAGAGAAGCTCTCGGAGTGAGAGGGGTGAACGAACAACCCGGCAGACTGTAAATAGCCACGAACGACGTCCTGATCGACTTTTCCATGGAACGTAATCACATCTTCTAGTCCCAAGTCGTGTACCTTTTCCTCCAAATCCTTACGAAGAGGGCCGCCTCCAAAAATATCTAGGGTTACTTCCGGGAAGTCACGGACGATACCAGCGATCGATTCAAGCAGATCGAAGTATCCCTTCCGCTCGGTCAGTCGTCCGACTGTAACGAGGTTGTAACGGTCTCTATCCTCTGAGTAGGAGAAGTACTCAGTATCAACTCCGATCGGAATTACTTCGATCTTTTCACGGTCTACATACTTCGCGTAGATGTCCCTGGTTTCCTCGTTGACTACGATGACCCGATCAGCAGCGTCAAGAGTTCGTTTGAAGAACAATTCTCGGGGAGGTATTGACAGTCGTTTTGCTGCTAGGGCAGCCTTTTCGGCAACCGTGGCGAACTGACGAGGGAACCACTGAGGGAGAACATCTTGAGTCTTCATGCGAATCTCGTCCATCGGAATCTCGTGAGCGGCTTGTGCTGGTCCAATTAGGATAGGAACGTCAGGTGGCTGTTTAAGGGACAAAAGTGGGTTGAACCAGCGGAAGTTGAGATTCATATGGTGATAGAGATCGACCTCACCTGCCCGTAGTTTCTGATTTGCGTATCTGAACGCGTTGAAGTAGTACGTTGGTTTTCGTGACCCACCGAGGGATGTTGTGTGAACGTTTTCTGGAAGGGACGCGCCTTCCGTAGATGCAACGCAGGCCTCAATTTTAAAATCTTCAGATGAGAGATTATTCAATATATTGTATGCTTTGCCATATCGCTCGTTAGAGAGGGAGTATGACGAAGGGCTAATCAGTACTTGTTTCATGACTGATTGACTTTTCCTAGTGGAGTGGACGCACATGATGAGCTCCCCGCTGCTCGGATCGTCTCTACAATCAGAGTACAATACACTACGGTTGTAGAAGCCTGAAAGCGCCAATTTCGAAAGGACTTAAGCCCAATCATGAATACTGGTATCCGTGATTGATATTCAACGCGCGGTAAACGCTTTTCGCTTCTATCTCCGCCGGGCCTACTTTCGAGTTCATGCGATCTACGATCCGAGCACCGATATCGTTCTGCCGAACGGAGCCTCTGCTATGTTCAATACGTCGTCCGGAATTGAGCGCTGGCGTGTCGAGACACTAGTCGGAGAAGAGGAGACGATCGTCAAGTTTCTAGACCATATTCAGCCCTCTGATGTAGTATATGACATAGGAGCAAACATCGGGATGTACGCATGTTTCGTCGCGACCCAACTAGACTCCAAAGATGGTCATCTCGTCGCAGTTGAGCCCCATCCATCGAACGTTCAGCGCCTCGAAGAGAATCTCCGAAATAATGCGACGTGCGATTTTTCGGTCCTTGAATCTGCTTTAGGAGACGAAGAGGGAGAAGTGAAACTTGTAGACGAGGGAGATATCCCAGGGGTTGGGACGCATCAGATCAACCAGAGTGGGGATATTAAAGTCGAACAGCGGAGTGTTGATTCTTTGGTCTCCGATTCCGAGATACCTCCCCCTGATGTAGTAAAGATAGACGTTGAAGGCGCAGAAGCTCGCGTATTGGAAGGATTTGGTGATGTGCTAGATACCGTCCGTGTCCTTTTTTGTGAGATACATCCAGAAATGATGGAGGACTTTGGAGATGATCCCGAATCACTTGAATCAGTTCTTACTGATGCAGGATTCAGCACTATTAATCGACTTGAACGAGGTGGTGAATATCATATTATAGCGAGACGATGATCCAAATTTTCTTTGTTTAGAACATAGTATATTAATACAAATTCTGAGAAAAGATAGTGGCGAACAACACAACACATTTTGATTTCGAGATTCCAGTAAACCTATGCAATTACTCATCGTCGGTCTCGACGGCCTTTCATGGAATATTTTAGAAGAATTCGATATCGAACCGGACTATCTCTCTGCAGTGGCGGATAAAGGGATCAACGGCCATCTACATAGTGTTGACACACCAACAACGTTGCCTGCTTGGACTTCTTTTGCGACAGGAAAAGATCCAGGAACCCACGGGCTAACAAATATGATCGCCCAGAAGGAGAACTATGAAACGAAGGCACCTTCAACGAACACGTCTGATATTGCAGCGTATGATTTGCTGGATAATTCTCTCTTCGTTAATCTTCCGGCAAGTATAGATCGTATACCTGCAGCAGAGAACACTCATCTTGTCTCGTCGTTCGACGCAGAAGGGCCTGCTGACGCTGTCCCTGAAGAGCTCCAGTCCTTGTCCGCTTTTGAAAATTATCGAACGATGCAGAATAACAAACTGAAGTCCCAACCAAATCAGTTCGTTGATGACCTCGTCCAAGTCGCGAACAGAAGAGCTGAGTTCACCGAACAAGCCATCTCGAAAACGGATCCGAGAGTGTGTTTTGTTTTGTTCTCAGTTACAGACTGGCTAGGGCATATTCTCGGAAACGCTGCCAACGACAAAATACGGGCTGGATGGGTACAACAAGTCATGAACTCCGTAGATAGCCACGTCAAACAGCTATCGTCAAACGCAGAGAACGTGCTCCTGATGAGTGACCACGGTTTCGAACGTAAACATGCTAATCTCCATCTGAATAACTATCTCTCGGAACAGGGCTATCTGGAGGAAACAGAATCAGAAGATTGGCAGGTTTCGAATTTCGTCGTTGGACTTGCTCAAAAACTAGCAGGCCGTTCAGATCGGCTTTATCAGTTGATGCGGCATGTCTATAATCGTGTCATCGGATATAGGATAATGGATGGTGTGAAAGATGCAGCTGATTTCGATATTCAGTATTCTACGTCACAAGCTTGGGAGCTTCGCTTTGGGAGTATTCACATAAATGATAACTTCTTTGACCAACCCACAGTAGATGATGTAGAAGGGCTTCAAAAAGAGTTGATTGCTGATCTCGAATCCCTGACTTACGATGGAGAGCAAGTATTTAGAGAGGTACTCCAAAGCGGGGAAGCGTATGATGACCCGAAACGAGGTGTTCCGTCCGTGATTGCCCGACCTGCAAAGGGTATTTTCCCGTTGATGTTCCAGTCTCCGACCGGTGAGATAATCACACCAACCGACACATTTGAACACCGATATCGAGGGATCATAGCAGCAGAAGGACCTCTATTTAAAGGTCAGGTCACAGTCGAAAAAATGTCTATTGAGGATATACTACCGACTACACTACACGCCCTTGGAAGTTCAGTTCCGAATGACATGACTGGAGAAGTCAGAGACGACATTCTCCAAACGGACCGACCGATCGTGACTAGTGATACTGATTCAATGCCGGAACCGCGAACACGAAATTCCAATATTAATAGAAATACGGAAGAGCGGCTTGCAGATCTCGGTTATATATGAGCGCCCGTGAAGCGGACTTTGGGCTTGAAATCTCGAAAGGAGTCCTTGCGAAGTTCGCTATGGCCGCAATCGGGTTCGCCGGATCAGTAGTTTTTGCTCGTGTACTTGGCCCAAGTGGTTACGGAGCGTTCTACGTCATCCAAACGCTCGTCACTGTTCTAGACAATCCAGTCACTGGATGGGGAGATGCATGCAAGAAACGAATCTCCGAAACTGGATTCTCGACATCGGAAGCATTGGGTTCTGGAATTCTCGGCGCTGTTGTTTTTCCAATATTTATATTGCCCCTGGTCTATCTTGGTAACCGCGTTACAGGACTATATGAGTTGTCGGATCTATTCATCCCTTTTTGTACTCTGTTCGTGGGAATTTGCGGTTTCGCAGTCACTAATCGCATTCTGTCTGCACGATCGAACTTCTCTGCTGCAGAATGGGCCGATACGGTTCGCTCTCTGCTCACTACCCCTCTCCAGCTTTTCTTGGTCTTCATTGGTCTAGAAACAGCTGGGATGGTCTACGGATTAGCGATCGCCACCATACTAACGATTCCGTATGTGATGTATCAAATAGGAATAAAACCTGAATTTCCCTCTCTTAAAACAGTATCTAGCATATTTTCATTTGCTAAGTACAGTATACCGAATGGGTTCATCGGAACAGCACAATCTCGGATGGACATTCTGCTTCTCGGCGCACTGCTCTCGTCAGCTGCTGTCGGAGATTATCAAGTGTCGATGCAGCTTACAATGATTGGCGCATTTCTGGGTAGTGTTGCTGCAGGAGGGCTGATGGCTCGAGTAAGCGATAACTGGAGTCAGAACGACTCCCACGCAATAATTGAAGACCTAACGAACTCACTTGGATACGCGAGCGTGCTTGCGATACCAATCTTCTTTGGTGCTTCAGCAATGCCGGGCGATCTAATCGTAACCATCTTTGGAGCACAATATTCGGGTGTAGGGACTGTCCTTGTCGGCCTAGCGTTCTTTAGGGTCCTGGCGACGCAGACCAGCCAGCTACGATCGACGATATCCGGATTAGATCAGCCACAGATAAATACTCAAATTGGCACCGTCGTTCTCGTTTTGAATCTCGGACTTGGGTACCTACTGCTGCTTGAATACGGAATCGTTGGGGTAGTTGCGGCCACTATCGTCTCAGAGATTGTGAAATACACTGCTCTTGCCTATGCAGTGAAGCAATACCTTCCCGAAGTCCCGCTTCTCAACGGTCCACTCCGCAGTCAAATCCTCTCAGGAATGATTATGTTCATTGTTGTTAAAAGTGCACACTCTACTATCGGTGTCTCGTGGTGGGGTGATCTCACACTTCTGATCGGACTCGGTGGAATAGTCTACTTCACTGTACTTGCAGCAATAAGTGAATCCTTCCGGGTCACTGTCAAAGGAGTGTTGTCCGATGCCCTCTGAAACTGATTCACGAAGTACTGAGTTTACATTCAACACGATCAGTGACTTTCGACCACTCTAGAACCTCGGTTTCTGAAACTTCCCCTGAAGAACTCGCTTCCCGACAGGCCGCTTCAACATCTTCTGGTTCACAAGACGATGCCCCGAACACTCCAGGAGTCCTGACCCACCAGGCCATCACCCCCTGTCGAGGTACTACACATGGCGTCCCTGCCACCAACGCCTCCGCGACAGTTATCCCGTACGCCTCGAACTCGGACAACGTCACGTACACTACCGCGCCTGCGTACAGCCTCGGTAGCCGATCATCGTCAACGTAACCGAGTAGCTCAACTCGATCCTCGACACCTTCTTCGATAGCAATGCGTGCCAATTCCTCCCGATATGGGCCCGAACCAGCTACCAGTAGATCAAACTCTTCCAGTTCCGGCATCGATCGGATCACGTGCTGTATGCCCTTGTACTCCTCCAGCCGACCGACGGTCAACAGATAGGGACGATCGCGGCGTTCGGGCTCTGCCAAAGCGAATCGCTCCACTTCGACGCCGTTCGGAATCACGGTCGCATCGACGCCCAAATCGTCCCGAAGCTGTTCACGCTCCCACTCACTTACAGCGATCACCTCGTCAGCCTGCTCAACAGCCCATTTCCCGAGTGGCCGGTATAGCAAGAGCAGCCGATCACGGAAACTACTCGCGCTCTCTCCGTGGTAGTGGGTCGTCACGACGAACCGCTCGTCCGTCACTCCCAGCGCGGCGAAGAAGACAGGAAGCGAGTGGTAATTGTGAGCGTGAACGACATCCGCATCACTCCGGCGAACCGCCGAAACGATTCCTGGTGCAACGTGGAACGCGTCGCCCGGTGAAAGTGCTCGATGGCGATGTATTTCGACGCCGTTCCGAAACTCCCGCCCTTTGACATCAGGACCAAGATCAGCGGAGTGGACTACGACCTCATGACCACGATCGACGAGACGCTCGCTAATCTCTTGCACGTGTGTTTCGACACCACCTGTATGCGGTGGATACCGGGGTGTGATCTGCAGAATATTCACTTATACACCTCTCGCAGTTCCTCGTCGATCTCCCACGTCCCGTCGCCCTCACCACTCAACAGTTTCAGGCTCGCTCGAAACAGCGACACCTGCGTGTCGAACAGTGAGTACGCCGTCTGTAATGGACCGAGATTCTCACGCGAGCCCAGCACCACAAACCCACCAACTGCTCCGGGAACCACCAATCCTAGCGGACCGCCGAAAGCCAGTCCACCCAACGTTGCCATTCCAATCAATACCATCACCAGCCACGGAGAGAAAATCATGAACCACCAATTGAACGGCAACACGACACCACCGTACGCGCCGTACCCACCCAACATCTCACGCTGGCGCCACAGCAGGCGGATCAGCCCCATTGCACGTCTGTCTTTCTGCTGGCGGCGCTTCCGAAACGTTGAGTGTGCCGCTTCCTTGTATTCTATCTCGGGATCGAACACCACCCGATCGCCGCCCTTACGGATTTTCAGCGCTAGTTCCGTGTCATCGGCGATAGAGTCCTCGTCGATGGGTACAATCGCATCCTTCTCGAATGCAGAGAACGGACCGTGGAAGATGAGCGTTGAGTCTAGGTGTGACTCGAGCGTCTGGACGTATGCCTGCACGTCGCGGTACCCCTCTTCGACCTCGCTTCCACCTAACGCCTCAGCGTTCCGTCCCGTGACAGCACCGATCTCCGGGTCTGCGAGGTTCGCCGCTGCCTCCTGAAGTGCATTTCCGGCGATCCGGGAGTCACAGTCGGTCTTGACGACCATCTCGTGCGACGCCACGGTGTAGGCTTTGTTCAGCGCGACTGCGAGCCCGCGCCGTTCCTTCTCGCGGATAAGCGTCAACTCTGGATCTTCCCGATCCGCGAAGAACTCCTCCACCAATTTTGGTGTTTGGTCGTCGCTAGAATCGACGACTACGATCTCTACCTTCTCCATTGGGTAGTCAAGTGAGACCAGTTCCTCAAGCTTCGCCTCTACAATCCTTTCCTCGTTGTAAGTTGGCAGCACGATGGTCACTGCTGGCTCCTCATCGTAATCTTTCTCGGCAGGCGACCTGTTTGGTCTTAGGAAAAAGTACAGTCCCAAGAAAGCCAGATAGGGGAGCCCAGTCAGCCCGAGGAGGCCAATGACTGTTTTAGTGAAACGTCGCATATCCCACTATTTGCTACCCGTGGCAAAAGTCCGCTGGTGTGTAACCGGTTCACCCGCACCTATTTTTACATACGACCGCTACCACCCACTCATGCAAGCAGTCGTACTCGCGGCGGGCAAGGGCACACGCCTCCGCCCCCTAACGGACGACAAGCCGAAGGTCCTCGTCGAGGTCAACGGCACACCCCTCATCGAGGACGTTTTCGACAACCTGATCGACTCGGGCGCGACGGAGCTGATCGTCGTCGTCGGCTACAAGGCCGAACAGATCATCGATCGCTACGGCGACGAGTATCGCGACGTGCCGATCACCTACACGCACCAGCGCGAGCAGCTCGGCTTGGCGCACGCCATCCTCCAGGCGGAGCCCCACGTCGACGGCGACTTCATGCTGATGCTCGGCGACAACGTCTTTCGCGGGAACCTCGGCGACGTCGCCAGTCGCCAGAAAGAGGACCGCGCCGACGCCGCATTCCTCGTCGAGGAGGTCCCCTACGAGGAGGCCTCTCGCTACGGCGTCCTCGACACCAACGAGTACGGCGAGATCACCGAGGTCGTCGAGAAGCCCGACGACCCGCCGAGCAACCTCGTGATGACCGGCTTCTACACGTTCACGCCCGCCATCTTCCACGCGTGTCACCTCGTCCAACCCTCCGACCGCGGCGAGTACGAACTCCCCGACGCGATCGATCTGCTCATCCAGTCCGGCCGAACCATCGACGCGATTCGGCTCGACGGCTGGCGGATCGACGTGGGCTACCCCGAAGACCGAGACCGCGCCGAGGAGCGACTGGACGAACTGGCCGACGCCGACGGGAACGCGGAGACGGACGCAGATGACGACGCTGACGAAGCGATCATCGACGGATAGGCGATCCGACCTCAACAGAGACTGATTAGGGGGATAGACCTACTCACCCCCGAGCTGACCAACCGAAGCCATAATGCTCCTACCCTGACAACACACGCCCATGCAAAACCAGCGCGTCCTCGTGACGGGCGGTGCGGGCTTCATCGGCTCGAACCTCGCGAACCGCCTCGCCGCGAACAACGACGTGATCGCCGTCGACGACACCTATCTCGGAACGGCCGAGAATCTCGATCCCGCGGTGGAGTTCGTTGAGGCCGATGTCCTCGACGACGACTTCCCCGCCGACGTCGACGTGGTCTTCCACCTCGCCGCGCTCTCCTCGCGGAACATGCACGAGAACAACCCCCAGCGCGGCTGTCGCGTCAACGTCGAGGGGTTCGTTAACGTCGTCGAGCGCGCCCGCCAGCAGGGCTGTGAGACGGTCGTCTACGCCTCAACCTCCTCGATCTACGGGAGTCGCACTGAGCCGTCGCCTGAGAGCATGGCCGTCGAGGCGCGCACCGCCTACGAGGCTTCCAAGCTCGCCCGCGAGCGCTACGCCGAGTACTACGCCAACCACCACGACATGGCGATGGCCGGGCTCCGCTTCTTCTCCGTGTACCAAGGCTTCGGCGGGAGCGAGAAGCACAAAGGCGAGTACGCGAACACGGTCGCGCAGTTCGCGGACGCGATCGCACACGGCGAGACCCCGGAGCTGTTCGGCGACGGCACCCAGACGCGCGACTTCACGCACGTCAGCGACGTGGCCCGTGCTTGCGAGCTCGCCGCCGATCACGAGTTGACCGGCGTGTATAACATCGGCACCGAGGAAGCCTACTCGTTCAACGAGATGATCGACCTGATCAATGACGCGCTCGACACCGACGTCGACCCGGCGTACATCGAGTGCCCCTTCGACGGCTACGTCCACGACACGATGGCCGACGCCTCGGCCTTCCGCGCCGCGACCGGTTGGGAGCCCGAGATCGGCTTCGAAGAGGGCGTCGAGTTGGTGTGTCGACCGTACCGCGACGAGTGATGTGACAGCGGTCGAGGGCAGCCGCTCTCTACGAGGCCGAACGGATCGCCGATCGGTACGGCGTCCTCGATACCGATGAGTACG
>Ga0136598_1000724_pt1 | contig 14832 bp, 20 predicted proteins | sample AntRauTorcE11899_FD_104790 | JGI IMG/M metagenome (GOLD analysis project Ga0136598, IMG submission 104790) | Saline lake microbial communities from Rauer Islands, Antarctica - Metagenome Torckler E11 #899 | ecosystem: Environmental > Aquatic > Non-marine Saline and Alkaline > Saline | place... | reverse complement strand
GACGCGGCGGGTGACAGCGACGGGGACGAATAGTCAGATTCTGACTATGAGGAGTGAGCGCAAGTCGAAAAATTGTAGTTGCGGGGTGTCCGTAAGTACCCAAACTGGGGACTTGTATATTCCCTTGTTGGGGGAGTATTGTACATCCCATACGCATCCGTTTGTTGCAACAACGGCTGGAGTTTAGCGAGTGAATTTGCCCGGAGCTGCCAATATGCTCTGTATGTTGTTGCGTGGCCTATCGACGCTCTATGCGGGCACCATCACCAACTACTTTGCCGACACAACGTGGCGCCGCGCATATCTATCCGAGCAGTCGTCTTCCAACGCCTACGTTAACTGTAAGCATCAACTTACTCATAGCTACCCTAATGATGCAGCCTTCCGGCCGTCGTCGCGAAAGCAAGTAGAACCCAGCAACATCAACAGCATCGCGGTGTGTGGCGCACACGCCGCCGCCGCGGCGACTCGAGCAAGAGAATCAGAAGCGTCGAAAAGTAACAGAGCAAGTCAACTCCGTTCCATACACGACGCCTTCCTCCTTCTCTTCATCTTCATCTTCGTCTTCTGCGCTCTTCCCTTTCGTGACGTCTTCGTTGTCTTCCGCGGCCGCAGCGGCGTCGGCGCTGACGCGTGCGGCTACCTCGCCGCACGAGTCGCTGAAAGGCGACATAGATGCGGATATAGATGCCGTCGAGGAAACTGATGCGGATTTCGAGCAGCAAGCTCTTGACCGGGCTGCGCTCTTCTCGGTCGCTACGTTGCTGGCCGCGACGGCCTTTTGTGCGTGGTCAGAGCGCAGCTGTCTGCTGGAGTACCCGCTTCACAACATCGAGGAACGGTTTACCAGCTGGTGCTACTGTGCTCTCATGTCGGAAGCGCTGTATGGCCCAGACGGGAGGTTTCCGTGGGTCTCCTTTGGCGGGTGGCAGGATGTCGACCTTGCGCGTTTGTCGTCCATTCCGCGTGGCCCCGATTGGCTTCCGCGCATTGGTCCGAACCCCGACGACTCGTCCGCTGGAGCGCGTTGGCTCTAATGGGTAGCGGATATTCGGCGCTCCTTAGAAGCAAAGCGTCACGCGGGAGACGGCAGTGCAGCGCGGCTGTTGAGGCAGGCGCCTCCGAGGGACCTTCATTTCGAAACGCAAGACTAGGAGTTCGTCCTCGGCCACCTTCCCCACTGGACAGCCAACGAGATTTACAGCTTCGCGAAAGCGGCACTCAGGTAGAGCACCAAAGATCCACTGCACGCGCGCTGCTGCCGCCGCAGCGCGCACCCGTCGCACGTCCTTCGCTCAACGTTGGAGCAGAGCGGTTCGGCCCGGCGAAGCGCGAGCGGGCGAATCAGCCGTGGAGTTCACGGCAGCAGCAGTGGCAGTGGCGATGACAACGACAGCGATGAATCTTCCTCTTCTTCTTCCTCTTCCTCGTCGACGAGCAACAATAGCGGCGGCGATGTGGGGGGTGGGCGCGATGGAGGTGGTGCGGGACGCAATCAGTAGCGGCGAAGATAGCGGCGTAGTTCGAGCGCGAGAACGAAGCGCGGGGCGAGCGGGCGTCGGGCGCAAGTTCGCACTCCTACCGGGGAGCGCGGCCGCGACTCACGTCCTCGAGATGCTAGGAGCGGAAGGCGACGTGGGATGGCGAGCGCTCGAGAAGGCGGGGAGGGTGAAAGCGTGGGCGTGGACGAGAGAGAGGAGGAACGGGCGACGGGTGGCCAAGGGGGAGGCAGCGGGGCATTGGACAGGGGCCAAGGTGGAGACGCAGATGGGGGAGAGGCTTCGGTGTCGGGGGGCGAGGGAGGCGAAGAGAGGTTGGCCGAGGAAGGCGCGCAGGGGGTGATGGGCGTGGAAGGCTGTTCGCTCTTTGGCAGCGACCCCAACAATGGAGCAGCGAAAAGCCTTGCGTTACGGAGGGACTGCGCTCATGTCCTCTTCGAACCCCAAAGGTTGGCGCTGGAAGGCATTCGCCGCGAGGTCGGGCAGTTGACACGAATGGGTGTCGCCGTCACGTTTTACATCGTCCTCGATGTCATCAGCCTTTCAGCACCAGGGCAGCGTGGCGTTGCACTGCAAGGCCGGCTGCAGCACGAGAGACCGACGCGCCGCAGACGCAGCGTCACTGGCCGAGGACGAGGCGGACGGCGCCGCAGACGTCGCGACAACGAAGGACAAGCAGCCGTCCGAGGACAGGAAGGAGCAAGAGGTTCGCAGGGACGTAGCGCGTCAAGCTACGTCGGCGCGAGAGACCGAGGAAGTACTGTGGAGAGCAGTGGGCGGGAAGCCGTAGGAGGAGCAGTGGGGGAAGATGGAGAAGGCAGCGGAGCAGCCGACAGAAGCGCGAGCATCCGTAGGCGGCGAGGGCGTGGCGCTTCCTCAAGACGAGATGCCAAGCAAACCATCGTGGGGCGAGTGGTCCTCGCTTCCCACGACGTTGTCACGGCGTCCATCGTCCGCGGCGTAGGCCAAGCGGCGAGGACACGTGGGTAGAGTTGGTTGGCTGCTGCGCAGTTTATTGACTGCGACGATGATGAGGGCGAGAGTCAAGAAGGCGGGGAGGGATAGCCCGATGAAGTAGGAGCAGCGCGCGAGGAGGCGGGGATAGAGGCCTGCGTGTCAGCAGATGCCGGTGGAAGCGGAGGGCGAGGAAGGGAGGAAGGGTCGCCGTCGCTGCCGGGAGTGGAGGATGCGACGAGGTGGCGAGGGCGCAACGAAGGAGGAAACAACGACGACGACGGGTAGGCACGCGGAGAGGCCGGTGTGGGGGGAGAGGCCAGCGCGGAAGGAGGGGCCGGTGCGGGGGCAGGGGCTGGCGTGCCGGCAGACGCCCAAGGCGCAGAAGAGTGTGGGAGAGGAGGAGGGGCGGGCCATGTTCGGCGCCTAAAGACGCCTCAGAAGAAGCGCAAGAACTTCGAGTCTTCCTACAAGCGGTTGAACAAGTTTGTCGTCCAGCTGTCGAAGCAGGCGTCGGGAAGGCGGTGTGGGGGGCGCGGTGTGGCGTTGGGGCAGGCGGAGTAGCCACGGGAAGGGTCGGAAGACGAGGATAGGATGTTGGCAAAGGCCTCCGCGGTAAGCTTCCATTTTGCACGTGCGGGCAGGAAGGGCAAGGTCTTCTTAGCTCCCTTCGACGTGGGCCAATTGCCGGAGGGGTGTCCGCGGCCGGCGCTCAACGCCAGCGCCACTTCCGCTGAGATGGCGTTGGCAGCACCAATTGGTGCAGCCGCCCGCGAGCTCTCGTTCACCGAGTGGCTCTGGCCAGACCGCGGAGAGCAACGCCGCGGCCGTGCGCGGGCTCAGCGGACCGCCGCTAGCGACGCGCAAGAAGACGGTGTGAACTGGGGCGGGGTGGACGACGAGGGGGCAAGACAGGCTGACGGGAGCAGCGATTGGGCGGCGGGGGCGCGGGAAGAGCTGTACGGCAGCGGCGGGCAAGACTACTACGGCAACGACGAAGCGCCGGATTACTTCGACAACTCCTTCCTCGACTTCGAGGACGAGGCCCAAGAGCAGCGCACTGGTGGTGCTTCGGCAGGCCCCCTCGTCAAGGACAACGTTCTTGCTGCGCCCTCGCCCCGTCTCCGAGCTCTCCTCGGTCTTCCCGCCAGCCGCTTTCGTGCGTTTGTCGCCGCCTCATTCCCCGCCTTAGGGCAAGAGAGGGGTAGGCGCGGCGAGCGAGGGGGCGCGTACGGCCTCCGCGCTACGGTGACGCAGCCGACGGGCACGACGGCGCTGTTCGTACTGCCTGGGTGCGCCGCGGAGCGAGAGGACGTCTGCGTATTCGGTCTGACGGAGACGAAGCGCTCCACTGTACTGCTGCACATTCCCTCCAACGATGAAGTGGCTTGTGCGCTCGCGCACCCCTCCCACTGCCCCAACTGCAGCGAGATCGGCACCCGCGGTGCTGACACTCCCGTCTGTTGGAGCCTCCTCGCGATTCTCTCGTGGCTGCATCAGCGGTACTCGGGGGTGTTGCCTCAAGAAGAGGGCGAGGCGACAGGGAGGGCGACAGGGGCGGGGGAGGCGGCGGGTGCAGAGGAGGCGGCGAGGGCGGAGGAAGCAGTCGGCGACGCCGAGGGGAGGACGGCGGCAGAGCGAGGTGGGAGACGGAGTCGAGGGGGCCAATGTGATCGACGCCGATTGGTCGTCGGCGCGTCGCAGGACGTTTTCTACTTTCCAGCGGCCGCTGTCTCGGGCCCGCGGAGTCTGCTGCTGACGACGCCACCCTCCCGCGCCATCGTCTACCCATACCCCGAAGAACCTCGCCTTCCTCTCCGCGCCGTTGTTCCCGGCTTCCACGAAGATCTTGCCTTAATCGTCACCAACAACTATGGCGACGTCAGTCTCCGAGTGCACGCCGTCCGCGCTACCGACGGCGGCACCAAAGTGTACTGCGAGGAGCACAACTCGTGGGTTGGGGCGGAGGCAGTAAACACAGCTCGCGCCCGCAACGAGGGAGGAGCGGAAGACGACATCGCCGGTCTCACCGAGGGTTGCGTCTGCGCCCTCGAGGCGATGCTCGGAGGGCACGTGCGTCTGCCCGAAGCACCCGACGACAACGCGGGAGCTGGCACCGCTCGCGTGTGCTACCGCCGGCGGCACCTGGAGGAAAGCATGCCCGTCGGCGCTCGCCCACTCCAAGCCGCCTTCGCAGCTGCTCTCGATGACTTCTCTGTCAGTCCATAGCGCTCCCTCGACGTTGCGCTGGACCCCGTGCTGCAGCTCGAGCCTTTTCAGACGGTGAACCTCGACGGCTCCGTCTCCTCCATCCACGCCGTCGGCAACCTGCACGCGCACCCCCATCTTTACCGCTCGGACCCAGTCGGCAAGCTTTGCTATTAGCTGGCGCATGACAGGCCGCAGCGCCTGGACAATGAGGCGGACGTCGTCCTACGCCTCTACGAGAGCGACGCGGTGGGACAGCGGTGCTCTTGCGAGGAGGGCGTCTTCGTCGAGCCCTGCCACGCTCCTCTTGGTCCGAGCTCGGCAGGCGGTGCGCGGGGCCGAGTGTGCTACTCGCAGGCTGGCCCCCGCCGCTTCGAGCTTTTCAACGTCTACTGTGAACAAGGTGCCTGTGTTCTCTTTCCGACGGGCCTCGCGTAGAAGGTGCACGTCAGCTCGCGGCAGTCGGCCGTCACGCATGAGCTCGCGACGCTCGGAGTCAACTCGGCGGTGGGCAACGGCCTCAACGGCGGCTCTCAAGGTCTCGTCGGTTCGCGGGACCACGTCGCCTCCTTCTACAACGAGCTCGCGTTCGATTCGACGGCGCTTCCATCGGAGACCTTGTGGTCTGCTATGTTGGTGGAATATGCGGGCGGTGCGCTTCGTTTCTCCCACGAGCAACTTCGGTGCAGAGGTCGTCAGTGCGACGAGGCTGGAGGTGTCACCCACGTGAACCTGGATGGCATCGGCAGCATGGGCATTCGCAAGCACCATCTGCTCGACGAGTACACCCTCGGCGCTCTGGCCGGGCACGCGGCGAGGAGCGGGCTGGCGCAGTCCGACACGGAGGTAGTGGAGGTGGAAGGCGAGGCGGCGGAGGACACTGCGGCGAGGGAAGCCGCGTTACAGCAGTCACTGGGCAAGCCGACGGGGTGGTGGTGCCTTGTGGGAATGCTCGTGGACAAGACGCGCGCTTTGCCGCGAGAGGTGCGGCCTGCGTCGGTCGCTGGCCGTCTTACCGCCGGTGGACCATCGACGTTCCGAAGCCTCCTTGGCTTTGTTTGCCGTGCGGTGGAGCGCATCGAAGGCGATGAGGCATAGGCGGCTGCTCGCGACCGGGAACTTCGGAAACAAGCGCATGGCATGGTCGGCCACTGGGGCGCAAACGAGGCGAACGCCCAGCGCGAGTTGGTTCTGGCTCTCGGTGCGCTCAAGGCCGACGTGGTGCCGCTATTCCTCTCTCTCGTGCTCAAGGCTACGCCGATGCTCGAGACCTACAACCTCGTCTCGCTCGACGTCCGCGGCGCAGGGGAGGTCTTTGCTGTGCTCGCGGGGAAGGCGACGGCGGGTAGCAGGGAGAAACGCGAAGGGCGGGCGTTGGCGTCCACCGCCGCCTCCCGAGACATGACCCTGGGCGCTGCTGCCCGCTTCGTCTGCGAGTACGGATCAAAAGGCTACGTTCTTCCCGCCCTCGTCTTCCCGGACTAACTCCGCGTTCTCCTCGACGATGGAGACGCGCACGATGTAGGCGCGCGGCTGACAGAGAACCGGGCGGCACTGCTTGCCCACGTCACAAACCAGCCCGGGTTGCCTCTCTTCGTCGCCTAGGTGCTCGTGTCGGCCTTCCAAGCCGACGGGCGCACCGCCCTGCCCTCTGCTGCGCTCGTCTTCCCCGTCCTACGCGCCTTCGTCTCAGCTGTTGACGATGAACGGCGCGTCCTTGAGCAGCAGCGGCCGGCGCGAGTCTACACCCGCGTTCAAGTGCAGAGCGAGGTGTTGGGCGACGACATGGCCTTGACGGCGCGTATGCAGAGCGCCGCCTTCAGCGGCTGTTTCGTGGGCGGTTCACCCCTCCCCCAGCGACTCCCGGGCGAGGATTCAACAGCGGCGGAGGTAGATGACCAGACGTGCAGGAAACCGTCGCACTGTGGCCGGCGCTCCTTTACCGGCTCGCTCATGTTCCTCACTTGCGGCACCCACAACTACACCTACGGGTTCTACTTCACAAAGAAAGGGGAGAGTCCCTTAGTCGCCTCGCAGCACCTCCACTGCTACGTGCCGCGCCTCGACCGCGTTGTATACGACATGTCCTGCCGTGCTCAGACTTCAGCCATCCACCGTAGACCCGCCGAAGCGCTCAACGTTGTCTTCAAGCAAGACCTCTTCCACCTAGAGAACCACACTTGCAGCTCCGCGTACAACCCCAAGGCGGGCGATCCCGCCGCGATGCACCACAACACGTCCATCTCAGAGCACAAGAACGCGATGTTCACCCACCTCGCCAACTCCCTTCGCTCTTCCGACACCGAGACAGCCACGAAACTACTCAAGTACGCCATGAAGCTCTGGCAACAGCCCCGCGAGTGAAAATGAAGACCTTATGTTATTGTATACTATGTATTGTTCCTTGATCGTATGCTCATGTACTGCATTTAATGTTTTGCGATTCATATACCATTCCACAACCCATACTCCATCGGATGCCCGTCGCCGCATTTGAAAATGTGCACGTCAGCACGAGATACGCGGCTAGTATGTCGTGCAGCTCACAGCGTCTTTATGGCACTGGCAATGATGCGTTATGCTTGATGATTCAATGCCAGCCGCGGTTGCCTACACATGGCGTCGTAGAAGCGCGGTCTTGTCGCGCGCACCAACGACAAAGCGGAGCAGGCGTGCTGCCAAAGCCTCTCGAATAAAAAGTGGTAACCCAGCAGTTCACATGCTCTGCGTCAAAAAATATGAGCGAGGACTATTTGTGGGGATGATATAGGCGGTAATGTCTGCCCCATTTATGCAAACAGTTGCCCTGGACGGCAACAATTTGCAAGGGTGTCGCATGCGTTACTTCTGTTGTTGCTGGGTGCTACATGCCGAGAGTTCGTTGCGAAAACAGCAGCGCGTAAGTTATCAAGGGCGTCTTGTTACTATCACTTTCGTGCCACTTTTCTTTAGACTAAATATAGGTTTGTATGGGCCTACACATCCGTCGAGCGAGAGCGACAGAACGCCAACAGCTCGACAGCACTCGTGTAGTGGTGGCGCATTGGAACACCTTGCGATGATGGCTATGCAGCAGTGCGCAAAGCACTGCCTGATTATTTTGTGATCATCGTATCGTGAGTAAAGCAAAATTGTAGTCAGCACATGCGCCAAACCATGACGGCATCGCGGCCACAGCAGGGAGAACCAAGCAGATAGGCATATTGCTTAACATATTGATAAAGGAGTCACGCGGATTACTAGAAAGTGTACTACCGCGCCTAAGCTGGCATTTTCTGGTGATCGGCCCGTCCAATTGCATGAATGCCCGTCCCTAAATCCACTTCCGCCCTGGTAGACGCCCCCGGGAAGCGCGGAAGTTGGGAGCTGAGCGTCCCACGTCGGACGAAATGTATAGCGATTAGTTGTAAAAGCTCGCCATACGTGTAGGAGAGCTCGCTGCGTGGCTTTCCGGGGTTCTAGGTACATATGTCTCTCAATAACTACATCCCCGCCTCGTCCCGCTTGGCGCTGCCTAGGAATTGCGCGTTCCAAGTGTTGAGCATCACAGATAGGCGCAAGAGCAAAATGCTTGATTGCATGAGCTCATCATATGCCAAGGGACACAGGCTGTGGGGGTTTCCGGTGTTCTAAGTGCATATGTGCTTCAGCAACCACATCTCAGCCACTTCTCGTCCCACTTGGCCGGAAAGAGTGCTTTCCGAGCAAGTAGCATCCCGTGTTGGCACAAGAGTGATGTAGTTGGTTGTACGAACCCATCATAGATGTCAGGAAACTCGTTGCTCAGTTCTCCGGGGTTTAAAGCGAGTCTGTGTCGCAACAACTACAACTACCTCTCTTCTTCTGCCCAAGTCGCACGGTTTGGGCGCGTTCTTGGCATTGAGTATCCCAGGTCGGTCTGAGACGTGAATACTTGGTTGCACGGGCTCCCTGTATCCATGGGGAGACACCCTGTGTGGTTTTCCGGGGTTGTAAGTTCTTAGATGTCTCAACAACAACTTCTCCTCCGCTTTTGCTAGAGCTTCGGTCTTGGACGAGCGCGTTTCAAAAATACAGCATCCCATGTTGGTACAGGCTGAATCTGGCTGGTTGCATAACCTCACAATACGTATAGGAAAACTCGCTGCGTAGTTTTTCGGGGTTTAAAGTCTGTAGATGTCCCAAGAACTACATCCACCTCCTCGTCTGCTCTCGTCTCACACACGGTGTGGGCGCGTTCTGGGCGCTGAGCATCCCAGGTTGTCCAGGGACGAGAATAGTTGGTTGCACGGGCTTCATGGATGTATAACAAGGCTTCCTGTATGTTTTTCCTGGACTCTAAGTGTATGAATTTCTCAAAACAACATCTTCTTTACTTTCCTCTCGGGCTAAATTCAAAAATTGGCGCGTTCCGAGAGTATATAGCGTCTAAGGTTGTCACAAGAGTAATCTAGTTGGTTGCACTAGCTCATTATACGTGTAGAGAAACTCGCTGCGTAGTCTTACAGGGGTCCACATGCATGGGCGTCTCAACAACTATAGCTCCACCACGTCTCGTCAACGTTGATCTTGGGCGGAGGACGTTCAGAGAGTCGAGTATCGCCAATTGGCACAAGAGAAGGATACTTGATTGCGCATTGCCATCGTACATCTCAAGAAACTTTCCGCGCGGTTCTTTAATTATAATTACATTGGTGTATCAACTATATAACAACGGCACTTCCGCCTCGTGCGGCTAGTCCAACTTCGACCCAGTATATGGGAGCCGAGCATTCTAAGTTGTTGCTAAAGAGGACTATCTGGCCCAACGGGCTAGCCTTACTTGCAGAAAAACTCGTTACCTTGTTATTCAGGCTTCTGGGCGCATTCTTTGCTTTCCCTGTGATGGCGCCAACCGTAAATCCAAGAAATGCATACTCCAGCACCCCAACGGCCGAGAACTCAAGGCTGTTTGTACGAAGAAGTATGCATAAGGTTGCTCAAGCTCGTCAAATGTGCACAGAGAGGTACGTTGCACAGCCTCTGACGGCTTGGTTAATGCGTCAAAGCGAACAACGTCTTTATCACCAACTAGACACACACGTTGCTTTTCGCTCCTCATTCCCAGTATTGACAGGAGCCAAAAATAGCGCATTCGTCTAAGATCCTCACAGGATAAGTGCAGAACTACGTTTCCTTTGACTTTTTGTACCGTATAGCACAAAAATTGCTCGAAGCCAGCCTCAAGTCCGCAGAGACATCGCACTCTCATATAGGCCCCAAAGCTGGATGAACTACCACACACGGGAACCAGCAGACGACTAGCAAGCGCTGCCTAAGAGAAGAACTGTTGGTTAGAAGATGTACTATCGGTGTGTAAGTTGCTATTACGCGTGATCTGCAGCCTGAATGAGCCCTATACAACAGCACCAATTGCGATGCCAAAAGCAGTTTTCTGAACGAGCTGACCTCTATCTCAGCGTACCACACAGAAGAGGGGGGTGCACCTATCGATGCAGGCTTACTTCATATATACAAAGAGGAAAAGTATTCGCGGACTGCGCCACCGATACTGGCATCTAGACGACGTCAGCATTACGCATTCTCTATCCTTTCATTGTTCGACAAATTTGAATTTGGCGAGACGCTGACCACACACGTAGTTATGCTGATGTTGCGCCGATTTGATGCATACTGCCACGATAAATGACATAGAAGGGTATCGAACGCAAAACCTTGATAAGCTTTGCGTGCTTGCATGTATATATTCCTTCTTCATGATGATGAAAATTCAAACGTAGAAACGTAGAAAAGACGAGGTCGAATGGTGCGCTCCTTCTACAGATTTACAGGGCTGATACCAAAATGCAAAAAGTTGGAGTCGAAGCGGATAGGAAGGAGACGACGTACACAAGGAGTTGGCGAGGCGGATACATACACCCATGCTAGAGCTCACTCCCTTTAGTGCCGAGCGAATGGGGTTCAAGACGCACACGCATCCAATCTCTCGCTCAGCAGATCATAGCCACAAGGACTTCCACGCCCCGCCTCCCCCCCTTCCAAAGTGGTGTTCCGTCTCGGCTGAACCAGCGGTTTCTCTTGAGCTCTAGGGGAGGGAAGGGAAGGAGCAGGCGTCATCCTTTGCAACCAGACCGCACATCACGCGGCGTCGACGACGAGGTCGACGAAACCGAGCTTACCGAACAGCCACACAGCCTCACAAGCCCTCTGTCGGAGAAGACTCGCACGCTCCATGGTTGAACGACGACAGGACGACGGAGCTTGGGTCAGTAAGACACGCTTGAATATACGTTTGGAGCGCTTCGCCTTTGAGTGGTCTACGCGTACTATATCTTTGGCGATTTCTTTCCCTTGCCTAGCTTCATAGCCAAGAAATGCGACGACAGGGTTAGCTCTGGCAATATTTGCCAAGGCCACTAAGGTGATTCGGAAGAAGGGTGGGAATTGTTTTGAATTTATGAAGCTGACGGCCGTACAGTTACGTGCGTTACCTACCGCCTACGAAGAGCACTCAAGCGATACGTCTACCAATTTTGACCGATGCTTTCGCACCGTGCTATTCAAGTCGTCACGAGAATTCATTGTTTGCACTTGTAGAAAGCCTATTATATGACACGCAACAGAAAGGCAAGCAAACTAAAGCAACCTCCATGCTCTTTTGATGCGCGGGCACGGAGCAGCAGAAGGGGGCAAGAAGCGGTAACCGATCGTCAAAGGCACCGAGTAATCGAGGGGGACCCGTGGAGGTAGCAGAGCGACAAGAAGGAGGGGCACCTCCACCAGGACCCAACCGTCGGGTGCGAGAGATACACGGCCACAGGGAGACTGTTTCGGGCGGCAGCGGAGAACAGGCTGGGGTGCGTCGGGAGATATTGTTGTGGGACCAGCGTCATGTTGGCCATAAACACACGCGAGTCGGTGCGCAAGATTTTCGCGTTGGTGTTCGTGAGGCCAGAGAGATGTAGAGGGTGTTGGAGCGCCAAACGACGCCCAGCACGGAGGCCGTCAGAAGTACCTTGCGCGTTGCGGGCACGGCAGCCGGCGTTCTCAACAGGGAGCCGCGTATGCAGTGCGCAGGCAGACAATGAACAAGAGCAATCGATGTCGTGCACGTGGGAACCATCCGCGCGTCGAGCAGTGCGATTTCCTTGGAGACGTGGATGGTGGTCGTGGGAACACACGCGGAGCGAACGGAGACGAGGAGGTAGGGCACATTGAGCACACCGGGAGACTTGCGCGACATGGAGCCAGCAAGGTCCGCTTCGGCCAGGCGAATGTTGGTCTCGTCGGCGGCCTACTATCAAGCGAAGAGAAAGAAGTTGTGGGTTCGCGAATAGGAGGATGTCGTGGGCCGGGACGCCCTGGGCGACGTCCTTGTCCGAGTAGTAGGTGGTGAGGCCATTGCTGTTTCCTGCATCGTGTTGGTGAACTTGCCCCGAGTTTAAACTGGCCGGCTCGAGCTTGCTGCGTCTGACCGGACGATTGCGACGCAGTACACTCTGGCTGGTGCGGAGTTCGCAGACTACGTTGCCCTTGCTGGCGGCAACTAGCGACGCCCAGGCATCGACGTGGTTGGCGGCGGCGAGGAGAGCGCACTTGCTGGCGATGTCGTCGCGTAGGGAGGTCTCGCACTCGGCGTCGGGACTCCCTAACGTCTTGGTGTCCGGCGTGTTGCTGAGGTTCGCAGTCTAGAATGGAGGAGAAAGAACGACCGAAGCTCATCCCATACGTCGAGCGATTGGCGGCTCAGCGGGAGCCAATGTTGGTCGTCCGTTGCAGGGCTTTGGTGAACTCGCCGTGGATGTTAGCAGCGTTGAAAACTACACGCTGTGGACAGCTCGGCGAGGAAGCGGCGGTCAACTTTCCACCAAACTAGCACGCACGGGCGCCACCACTGCGTGGCAGAGGTGTCGACTAGAGGGATGATATGAGTTCGGGCGGGAGAAACGAAATCGCAGCGAGCGCTTACGAACGCCACCGCCCGCGCGGCTGCGAGGACCTGTAAGGGCGTCGACAACGTGGGAGACGCGAATTGATATCCGGCGACGGCGTGGCGAGCGACTTGGCTGGAGTGCAGCTGACGACGAAGGTCTTGACATCGGCGGCCATGCTGTGCCATCAGAAGAAGTGCCGAGGGGTAGCAAGCATCGGCAGTGCCATTCGGAATGCGCCGAGGGCGCGACCGCCGAACCCCGTGTTAAGGACCAAGGAGACGACGTGGCTTGAAACGACGACGCAGACGACGTCACACTAGGCGTGGATGAGGAGCTTGTTGATGTTGGCATGTACATGTTCTAGATCTCTCCACTCGGGAGCGGTTGCACGTCGGCATCCAGCGCCTGCGATCCTTGGACAAAGCAAATCGTGTCCAGCGCCCCTTCCTGTCTCGAGCCCGAAAGACGCCGCGCGACCCTGCTCGAGGGGCGGGAGCGCGGCTCGCGTCGCGCGCAGCATCGTGGCGGGCGCTTGCGTCGAGAGCGTACGGACGCAAAAAGTCGCCGGCCGCGACGTTGTCAGTGCCCTTGCTCGGCACGCGTCAATCGAGAGCGTCGAGGCCAGGACCCAAGCGGGTCACCCTCAACTGCATGCATAGCTTGGTCCGCAAAGGCGGCGGTGAGGGCGTCGTCGTCGGTGTGCATGAGCAAGTGAGCACCGGCAAAGAGGTCGACCCTGTTAGGCGCGAATGTGGACGAGGGCATAGAGTCCGGTCTCAGACGCTGTCTAGTTGGAATGGGACTCGGTGTGTGAGCGGGACATTGTCGCGATGAACGCTTCGAGCACCTCGCCGTCTGAGAAACCTTCGGCACGATGACGTAACCGACGCCACGGGTTGCAGTTGCGGCGTCGTCGCGTACGTGAAGCATCCGCGTTGAGTCGAAGAATGAACGTTCTGCAGGCGTTGGCAGGCCACGACAATCCGTGCTCGGCGCGGAGGGGTGCATCGACGAGCCTAATGTCGTGTCAGGAGAACTGGGCGTAAATTTTGCTGCTAGCAAAACTGCTGAGCTTGCGCAGAAGGTTCGAAACGATGGTGGGAGGTGGGAGGTCGACGAGGGCAGGAGCACGACACTCTCTTGGGGCGTGCTTTGTACTTGAGGAAGAAATACCATGCCGACAGTTCTCTCCGCAGAACAGCTGCATCCTTCGCGGGGATTGGTGTAAGTCGTGGGCGGCGAGGAATGTGCTGAGCACGTCAGGGAAGTAGAGGTGCTTTGAAACAAGCTCCATGGTATGGCCCGGCCATCGGGCGCGACGCCGTCGGCGAATTGGACGGCATGCGAAAACGGCATGAAAGCATTGCTTCAGAAATGTAGAATGCTAACGATGGTCATACTTTCAACAATGCAGACAAGTAGTGCGCTACAAAGAAGTGCGACAGATATAGCGGGCTGCTCACCTGGTCCTCCGTGGCGCCACACGTCCATCATCGTCAGCCACATTCGCGCACAGCCACACCAGCTACTCACAGCGCCGTCGTCGTGGTATCAACTGGGAATTTTAACATTGCATAGCGAGAAGCTAAGATGCAAGCAGTGTGGTGTTCGTCTGACGCGAGATCGAGGCCGTGGCGGCGGCGGCGGCCGACAGATTCTGCCCGACCGACATGGAAACGTCGTACGTTTAGTATTCGGAAGGCGAATAGATAGGAGAGGTACAGTAAGGCGAAATGTCAGTAGAAAGCTCCATAGCCGTGTGGTATTAGCCTTGGAGGCTATCCACGCCGCCATCATCGCTCCGGTGTAGCGCGGCGCGTTGTCTGCTGATGATGGACGTCGAGCAAGCAATATCAATGCTTCCAATGAGTAAAGATCTTGAACACGAACGATCTAGTAACACATGGTTGCTTAGAGGGCAGGGTACTAGACATTGGTAAAGCGCAATGTCTCTACCGCAACACTTGGCAGGGTGCTTGTGGGAAAGAGCAGGGAGAGCGCGCACGTAGGTGGCGGATAGTAATAACGGGGACGTAGGCCGGACCGCACCACTTACGGGGAGCTCAGTGCAAAATTTCAGAAGCGAGACTGACAGGATGCCTGCATAGTAGTGCCCAAACCGTGCATATACAAGTCCTCAATTTGGGTACTTACGAAGATTGACCGCACCTTCTTCAGCCGCACCTTCTTTCTGGAGAACACAAAGACGCAACAAGCGAACCTCTTTCTGCTCTCCAACAACTGCAATGGGGAACATG